>JACCDO010030841.1_pt1 | contig 16660 bp, 14 predicted proteins | sample 7446101 | NCBI WGS metagenome assembly JACCDO01 (sample SAMN15323440, study PRJNA562643) | freshwater metagenome | isolation source: river surface water | place: USA:Blue River Watershed | collected 2017-08-16 | reverse complement strand
CATTTTGCCCAAAAAACCAAGGTTTGATATTGAAACAAACCTTCATTCCTGCCTAAAACACTATCACCTAGCATAAATCGAGAAGTATCAAAATACAAAGGGGTATTTCTCATGTGAAAAGCAGCCCAAAATGTAGGGATTAAAGCACTTAATCTCGCTTTACTTCGATGTGATCGCAAGTATTCTTCCCCAAGTTTAGCATTATCTAAGGCAGCTTGTAGAATCTCATCGATCTTAGGTTCATTGGCGATTCTTCCTTTGATATGCATTAATTTTTGGGTAGATAATCTCTCTTGGTTTTCAAAGGGAACAAGTTTAAAAAGAGATGATTCGCTGAGTAGCCATAAAATCGGTTCTCTTCTTAAATTCATATTCTTTTGTGTAAAGGAAGGGAAAATATCCCACATCTGATAGATTTGAACGATATTCTCATTGGAGCCTCTAAGATACAATGGATGCCAAGTTGCACCGCCATCAAAACTTTCCCATAAATCATCTTCAGTGGCTAGGAGATAATGATTTGGGACAAAACCACTAGAGATGCTATACACAGCACTGCTAAAAAAGCCGTTATACTCAATACGCTGAAACGTTTTCCCAGCATCTCTTGAGATCAGTGCGCCCCCCATTGTACCGATCAGCATCACATCTTGTTTAAAAGGATCTACATAGATACATCTCACATCATTGAGAAGAGGGATTGGACTAAAGAAAATACGTTTGGTGGTTTCACCCCCATCTTCAGATCGCAGTAAACCCGCTTGGGTGGCAAAATACATCACATCGGGTTTAAAGGGTTGAAATGCGATATCTTGGATATTTAAGCGATACTCAATATCTGGGTTAGAAATCCATTCATAGACTTTGCCTTCATCTTCTGAGATATACAAAGCTTCTTCCACCCCTACCCAGATTTTCTGATGATCTTCAGGGTGGAAACGGATATTCAATACCCCAGACGGCTCTTCTTCCCAAATCCCAGCGATCCAACGCCAACTCACCCCCCCATCTTTGGTTTCATAGATCCCTTCACTTAAACCAGCTAGGATATGTTTTTCATTATTGGGGTGAAAAGCCAAGAATTTAACAGCATCTACATCCAATACTTTTTCTTCAAGCAAAGTGCCATACCCTAATCCAAACCCCCACCCCCTAACCTTATCTAATACATTTGCCATCCCCCTTGATGTTAATCCCCATTCTCCTTCTTCCAAAAAAGAGCCATTCGCCAACATGCTTTCGATATTATCATCAAAATAATCTCTAATAATCCCTTTGGCTTGAGGCAATCTCTGTTCCAATGACACAGCCGTATTAAAATCAAAGTTCAGGATTCTACCAGGTGTAGGTTCGATATCCCCTGAAATCAATTCAGTGACATTGAATTCCGCAAAAGCATGTTTATTTCTACTCCCCACAAAATAACTGCCCATAAAAGCGCTCTTATAGACACTGACTTGGCTGGTCAGCCAAGATTTCCCAGCATCTAATGAGATATAGACTTTACCACTTGATGTGCCAAGGGCCAAACAATTTAAATTCGATGGACTTTGGGCAAAAGAAGTCAAATCTTCTTGAAGATCCAAGCCTTTGGTGATTTCAATGGCTTGTAAGGGTGGGACTTCTACTTCAAACATATCTGCCAAAGGTGTATAACGTTTGATATGTTCTTTTTGATATTCGCTTTTCAAAAGGGTTTTGCCTTTTTTAAAGCCTTGTTTTTTCGCCAGTAGCATCCCTTGCCCAAGAAGATCATTGGGTGTTAAACTCAACAATATAAAGATAAATAGAACAATAAATCTAAGTGTGTTCATCTATTTTGATTGATTTGCCATGAGTCTATAGATTTTATGTCCGGGGATAAACACATTCATACGATTGAGTTCATCAAACCCTGGTAATAAAGAAAGATCAGGTAAAATCACAATCTCTATTCTTCTGTTCAGTGCCATATTCTCTTTGGATTCATTGATTGCAACAGGTCTAAATTCACCATAACTCGCAGCAGAAACTTGAGAAGGTGGCATGCCAGCCCCAATCATTGTTTTTACCACATTGATTGCTCTACCAGAAGCGAGTTCCCAATTTGAAGGATATCTGCTATTTGAGATAGGATCGTTATCTGTATGACCTTCTACTTGGAAACTACGATTATTAAAAGTTGCTAGGATTTGAGATACTTCTTCAATGGCGATTTTCCCTTGATCTGATAGTTCTGCTGAACCTTTGCCAAAGAGAATATCTGTAGCCAAAACAACCACCATTCTGCCTTCTGCGATTTTCACTTTAAGCTTTCCAGTGTCAATCAAAGGTTTTAATCTCTCTAACATGTGCTTAAATTGAGACATTTGCCCTTCGATTTCGGCTTGTCTTTTCGTTTGTTCATCTAGGGCTTTTTGCATATTCTCGATGGAACCTTGCAATTGAGAACGATCTTGAAGCAAAAGGGTTTTTTCTTTATTGAGGTTAGAAATTTGTCCTTCCAAGGCACTCTTTTTATTTCTTAAATCTTGGGCTTCTTGTTGAGATTCATGTAAGGCTAGAGATAAACTATCACCCCATTTGAGTTGATCTTGATATTGTTTTTGTAAGGCTTCATAGGTACTTGATCGTACACAACCTTGGCTTAAAGCAATGGTCAGAATAAGAATAGCAAACTTCATTTTTAAACTCTTGATCGATGAAAATTGTTTTTTTTTGAAAATAGAGATATGATTGATTCAAATTAGAATCAAATGAATGAGTAGAATAAATGAAAAAATTGGTTATTTTTGATTTCGATGGCACATTAACAGATGCAGAAAAGGAAGGATTTCCTTTTAAAGATGGTTATTTGGAAGATATCGCTTTGATCATGGGTAAAACCCTAGATGAAATCAAAGAAAGAGCATTGTCCATAGAACAAGAGATCGCCCAAAACCCTCAAAATTATGGTTGGGTCTTTCAAGGTCAAATCGTAGCCCCAGCCACTGTTGATCCTTATTTGCGTATGATGCCAGTGGCAAGAAGATTACTTGATGAAGCAAATGCCTTACTGCATCCCCAAGAAAGAGAAAGAATTTTGGATGGGATTCTCTACAAGTATAACTATAAGAAAACCTTATATGCCTTTAGGGAAAGCACCTTACCTTGTTTACAGCGTTTGTTGACAGAACCTGTTTATATCGTGACCAACTCACATACAGATGCTGTGCAAAATAAATTAGTCTATTTGGAAAATCAAAGAACAGACAATGATCCTTCCCATTCGATCTTGCCTTATGTACAAAAAGTGCATGGTAGAGCCAGAAAGTATATGATTGACCCATCATTTGAAGATGTTCAACCCCATTTAAATCTTCCAAGCTTAAACCGCCCTGTATTATTGAGACGCAAACATTATTTTGATGTGCTCAATGAACTCAGACTCAAAGAAGGGGTTCAATGGGATCAAGTTTTTGTTTTTGGTGATATTTTTGAATTGGATCTATCATTGCCTTTGGCTTTGGGTGCGACTGTAGGTTTGTTGCAAAACCCCTTTACTCCCGATTGGGAAATCGAATATCTCAAGAGTCATCCCAAAGCCTATGTCCTTCAAGATTTAATGCAAATCCCTCAAATCTTTGGGTTGTAAGAGTTTAGATGAGTAGTGTTTTTTTAAATGCCCAAACCCAACAAGTTCGATCTCAACAAGTTCGAGAGAGAAATCAAAGTAAAAATAAAGGGTTATTTGAAAAATTACATCTAGATACGACTGCACTTGAAAGAAGTGCTGAACTTGAGCAAGTTCAAAGTGTATCTCCCCAAAATACCAATCCCATAGAAGCGCAAACCCATAAATTCAGATCCAAAAGCAATGCCAAAGAACAAGCATTTGCCAAAGATATTCAACAAAGTGTGGTGCTCATACAAGCTGTGAATACAGCCATTGATGAAGGGAAACAACTGCTTGACCAAATGCGGGGGATTGTGGAACAAGCTTTAAATGATCAATTACCAGAAGTAGAACGTAAGCGATTACAATTAGAATTGAATCGTTTAAATCAATCGTTGTATCGAGTGTCACATAAGACCAAATTCCAAGGGAAATCGATTTTTCAACATGAACAAAGCAAACTCAAGCTTGTCACCCAAAGCAATGGTGAAATCGAAGAAATCTCTTTCCAGTCCATTCGCCCAGATGTGTTAGCCAAACAAGCTCGTTTACATTCAAGCCATGGTACAGCCAGCGAACTCAGTTTACTTGGTGTTTATAGCGACAAAACCCCAAATGAACTTAGGGGAACATTGAAAATCAATGGTGTTCAAATCAGAGATTCAATGGAAAGCGATGATCGTTACTCCACTCAAGACCCTGCTGGTTCTGCCGTTGCCAAAGCCAATACAATCAATGAGTATAAAGATAAAACAGGGGTAGAAGCATTTGTCAGCATGACAAGAACAGATCTTTGTGATTTAAGAAATGATGCTTTTGCATTGCCTTTGTTTGGGAATATTTCACCCATTCAAGCATATCAAATGCAAAAAAACGAAGCGATCTATCTCAACCAATCAAAGATTGAAGGCTTGAAGATTCAAGCCAAAGATTTCGATCAAAGTTTGAGAAATGCAATCAATGCGCTCTCTGAACAAACAGGTGTCAATGCGGATCTCACAGAAGATGGCTCGCTCTTGTTACTGTCAAATGATGGGCGGAATATACATCTCAAATATGAAGGCAATCAACAAGGCAGAGATTTAGAAAATGCAATCGGTCTTAGGGATGGTAATGGGGGATCATTGTGTTATACAGCCCAAATCATTTTATTCTCTAAAAAAAGCATAGAATTACAAATCAAAGGCCCTTTGGTCAATGAGAGTTTAGGCGATATTCTGGGGGTTTTTATGGGAGAATCTTTGATCCATCAAGGTGAGTTTATCTTTGGGATCAATCGCGAATATTCCCTTTCTCAAATCGATATTAAACAACTCGATCATGCTGCTTGGGCGCTGACTACACTTGATATTGCGATGAATGAAGTCAAAGGCATAGATACTCAAATCAAGAATCTATATGCTCAACTCATTCACATCAGCCAAGAACAAATGAATCAACATTATGATCAGCAAAATAAGCAAATCAACCCTAATTTCTTAAATATCCTCAAAGCCAAACAAGAACAATTAAATCAAGGAAGTCAAGGCAAAAGACTGTTATTACCAGCGCCTCCCACTGAAATTCCACTGGATCAACCTTATTCTCCAGCTTTGATCGCACTTGTGAAATCAATTCAACTTGAAATCTACAAGCATAAATCACTCTCTTTGATGGCACAAGCCAATTTCTCAGAACAAGTGGCTTGGCGTTTACTGGAGGGGAAAATGGCAACTCAACCCTTACAAATTCAATATCAACTCTATCCTTCTTTGTTTTACAACCCTATACAGGATCACTAATCAGATGAAAAAACTTTATTTCTATCTCTTGTTGCTTCCCTTATCTCTTTGGTCTCAAGAACTTGCTTCTGTGGATAAGATCAATGCGAATATACAAAGATTAAAGTTAGAGATAGAAACAGATCCTCAGATTTCTTCATTATATGTAGAATTAGCTGATCTCATGATTAAAATCAAAGATTATAGTTCTATTGTGGCTTTGGTAGATGATTATGAAAGTAAGTTTAAAATCGATGCACAAACCCAGCGATTGCTCTACCTCAAAGCCTTATCCCTTAGAAATATCGGTCAATTTGATCAAGCCATTCGTATGTATGAACAATATATACAATTTGATCGATTTGAATTAGAAGCCCATGTTGGACTGGGTTTAACATACGAGAAAATCGGTGATCGTGAAAAAGCAAAATATCATTTCTTGAAGTATATCGATCAAGAAAAAGATCCCCAAAAAATCAAAGCCATACAATTTACCAAACAAAAACTACAACAACTAGAATCCAGCGTCATTGCGTCTCAACCAAGCATATTAGAAGAGAATAAAGATCAAAAAACATCAGAAACAACCAAGATTTCGGAGAAGAAAACAGCAAATTACCAACTCAATGCTGAACAAATCAAAATCTTGGGAGAAGCAGATGGGCTTTTTGATCAGGGGGAATATAGTAAAGCTAATGTCTTATATCAAAAACTCATCGATGGGCTAACAAATGATCAAATCTCAACCAAAGACCCAGCGATTTTTTCTCTACTAGAGAAGGGGGGAACATGTTCGTTTATCGATGGAAAATATGAACAATCCCAAAAAATATCTCTGCTTTTACTCTTGTACCAACCCCAAGGATTGCCTTTGGCGCTTTCTGCGTTGAATTATGCCAAACTCAATCAAAACCAAGCATTGGTATCGATCAATGAAATGAGAATTGCCTTAAAAGAAGGGCGTTTTTATCATGTATTGGAATTATGTGATTTGGCACAAACTCAAGGCTTAGAACCCAAAAACCTCATTGAATACATCAAAGGCAAAGCGCTTTTTCATTTGGGAAAGTACAATGAATCTTTGAGTGCATACGAAAAAGCCATTCAGCAATTACCCCATCCTAGCTTAGTGATGGATTTGGTGATGGTGGCGATGGCCAGTCAACAATTCAAAGTGGCCCAACAGTATTTGGAAAATTATATCAACCAAGAGAAACTACAAAATCAAGAAAAGCCCAGTCGCTTTTTTATTCAAGCCCAAGAATATCTCTCTCACATCAAGGGGAAGCCATGAGCGACAAAAATATTAATCTTAAAAATGTGATTGAAGGTTTAATTCAAAATCAAGTCAATCAAAAAAAATCATCTACCAAAACAACCCAAGAGAGCCAACAACAAGAACCATCTGAACAGAATCCTCAGAATCCTCAGAATCCTCAGAATCCTCAAAACAATAAAGCCAACCCCAATCATTCTCTAAGTTCGATGTTATCAGCACAACTTGGTGCGATTCTACTAGATCCAAGTATGCTCAAAAAACTCATCCAAGCATTGCCTAGCGAAACCATAGATAAGATTTCTCATCGGGTGGATGGGATTAAAAATGAGGGTTTGGAGTTGGTGAGAAATGAATTACAAAGACTGATTGCCAAGATTGATATACAAAGCGAACTTGAGAAATTACTGAGTAAGTTTATTGTGGAAATACATACAGAAATCAGATTTGTGCCTTCTGAAAATGGTTCGATTAAACCCAAAGTCAATGCCAAGGCAAATCTAAAAGTAGATGAAGAACAAAATCATTTGTCAAATGAACCAAGTCCCCAAGAAAACAATACAGTAAAGCCAAGTAAAAATAAAAAATCCTAAGATCAAAAAAGGATCTACTTGTTTTTTGGCTGAAAAAATGCTTTAGATTGCCATATTTTTACAGCAAAGGTTAATTATGTTGAGTCGTAATTGCGCTATTTCCGTGATGCTATTCTTGTATAGCCTAAATGTAGGTGCACAAGAAAAAAAGAACGAAATCCCAGTAGATGCGCCTATTGAATTAAGTGTTTTATCTGCATTGACATCAGAACAAGCCCAACTCTTTCAAAATCTAGAAGCAGATGCAGAACCCCCAGCGTTGGTAAGAAACTCACACTACTGGGTGTCTAATGAACATAATCATCAACTTTGGCAACCCTATATCAATGGCATCAAAGGTGCATTTATCGGCGTAGGTACAGATCAAAACTATCTACTTGCCGGTTGGGCAAAACCTGAAATCTTGATTTTGATGGATTTTGATGGGGCGATTGCAGAATTACATGATGCTTATGAATGTTTTTTCAATATCTCAGCCACACCTGAAACATTTTTAAAGAGATGGGGGGCTTCATATTTGGAAGATTCAAAGCAAAAACTAAAAGACTGTTTTGAAGAAAAGACAACAGCATTGTCTTTGGATGAAGGCAAGAAGAGCAAGTGGATTGCTGCGAGACTCAAGAGTTTTAATGCTTCACGTGGTTTGGTTCATGCCAGACTTGTCAAAACCAAGAAAAAATACAAAGAATTAAATATGCCTACATTTTTGGATGATCAAATACAATATGATTATATTCGATCATTATGGAAAAGCAAAAGAGCCTTTGCCATTAGGGGGGATTTGACTGCAAATGTTACACTTAAAGGAATTTCAAAACTCTTAAATGCCTTAAATGTGGGCATGGGTGTGCTTTATCTCTCAAATGCAGAACAATATTTTGATTATATCCCACAGTTTAGAAGAAATATGCTTGATTTACCCTTTAATGATCAAAGCTATGTGGTGAGAACCTTGGGTTGGGGTTATCATAAATATGTAGAAGAAGCAGAACAATATCATTATAATGTACAAAATGGTAAACTCTTTCAGCGTTGGATGGAAAAAGGATTGGCTATTAGTGCTGGGAAGATGCTAAGAGCAAAAACAATGACATCAACCATGGGATTCTCTGAGATTAAAGAAGAACCCCCTGTTTCTAAGAAAACCCCTAAAATTGCAGATTAATCTATTTATATTATTATTATTATTATTATTACCGATCTCTCTTTTGGCTCAAAATAAAACCCTTGCCGATTTATTTGTTGATCATTATCAAACATCCAATCAACAAGGTTTGACTGAGATGTTGCAAAATCCAAAATATAGATTACAACTGTTATTAAGAGAAGTTGAGATTGATGATCAGAAAAAAGAAATACGATTTATCAGAAGTGATTATCGGGCTGATCATGAATATTTTTATCCAGCATCAGCGATTAAAACATTTGCTTCAATTGCAGCTCTTCTTAAACTCCATGAAATCAATATTCAACAACCCAAAACCAAAAAGTTCAGTATTCAGAGTCCTATTGGTCTTTGTAAAAATAAATGTATGACAGAAGATTCATCTAATCTAGATTCAGGTGAATCTCAAGGGAAAATCACCATTTGGCATGAAATTAAAAAAATGCAGTTGATTTCCAGCAATGAAGCCTTTAATCATCTCTTTAATATATCCAATCATGATTTCCTACATCAAAAATTAAATCCTGTATTTCCAAGTTTAAGAATTAACCACCGTTTAAATACATTTGAAACTCAAAAAGAATGTTTGAAAACACCAAAAATCGAAATATATCAAGGGAAAAATAAATATACCATTCCTGAACATCAAAGCGCATTATTATTAACCCCTTATCAGTATACAAACAATGATTTCTCGATGGGGGTAGGATATTATGATCCTAAGCAAAAGAAAAAAATCGATGGTGCTTATTCATTTGCTGAAAAAAATGGTGTGACTTTTGAGGATTTTCAAAAATTATCCATAGGGATTTATTTTTTTGAATATTGGAAAAAGAAATATCAATTTATTGATGCCAAAATCACAGATATACAATTTAAAGCATTATTTGAATTATTAAATCCCATTCAAAATCATCTCGATGATCTCAAAAAGATCATGTCTTTAGATCCTCTTCAATCAAATAATCCAGTCTACAAAGACCCAGCTTTCACTGAAAATCGTTTTAAGCCCATGATTCAAGGTATCCTTCGTGTGATTCAAAAGGATCAACGAATAAACTTAAACTATTTTAATAAAGCTGGTAAAGCAATGGGATCCCACATGGATAATGCTGTGATCGAATATCATACATCCAAGAAGAAAAAAATACTCTTAGTGACAGTGGGTGCATTTGTCGGTGTTCATGCTGTTATCAATGGCAATGATTATCCCTATCAAAAATATAGCAGTCCACTATTCTATCAAACAGGTATTGCGATTGGAAAATATTTAAAGATGATATATCCCTAATTGAATTCTTGATATTTATGCTTAAAAAGCATATATCAATTGAAGATTGATTATATCAAAAATAGTGATAGAGAGATGACAACAACACCTCAACCCATAGATGATTTAAGCCATTTACAAATCGATGCTTTTTGGATTGTGAGACCCAAACAGGGTGTGATTTGCACAGAACCTATTCCATCTCTTTATTCAGGACAAGTTTGTATTCGTGTGCTTTATAGTGGGTTTAATGGAGAAACAGAGAAATTAATTCTCTCTGGGAAAGCAGATCAAGAATGGGGTGAGAGTTTGGGCGGAATCGGGATCAATGGACAATTCCCAGCACCGATTAAATATGGAGATAGTGTGGTAGGAATCATTGAGAAAGGCCCCAATCCTTTGATCGGTAAAATGGTATATTGCCAATATCCTCATCAAAATTATTTGATTATCCCTCAATCTCAAATTTATGTATTACCCCCTAAATTATCAGCGCGCCGTGCGCTATTAAGCACGGAAATGGAAAGAGCCTTATGTGCTGTTTGGAAAGCAAGTCCAAAAATCGGTGAAAAAGTTTTGGTTTTGGGTGAGAATACCACTGCTTATTTAATCGCCTATTTGGTCGCCCAAATCAAAGCATGTGAAGTCCAAGTCCTTGCCCATCATACCCAATCTTTTTATTTTGCGGATCAACTGCATTTTGATTGTATTTCCCCAGAAGAACTGAGGTTACAGCAACAACAATATGATATCGTGATCCATTGCACTGCAGATGATGATAGTATGCAAATCGCCTTACAATCAGCTACTGATGTGGCTAAGATCATTGATTGTTCTTATTTTTTAAGAAAAGGGATTGCATTTACCCCCCAAATCTTCAAAAAGAAAATCGACTATCAAACAGCGCATCCTAAATATATGTCTTTGCCTAAACATTGGGATGATAAAGCAGTGAAGAAATTGGTATTCCAACTCTTACTAGATCCTTTACTAGAATGTTTACTCTCTAAAACAGAATGTTCTTTTCTTGATCTCCCTACGATTTTAGATGAAAAGACAAGCATGAATACACCGATTTTATATCAACCTGTATTATACCCCATTCATGTTATTTAAAAACCACTTGTGTCTATTGTATGGTTCTTGTTTTTCTTAGATTTCTCTTTGGGGGGTTCTAATTCTTCTGGTTCTAATGCATTGAGCTTTTTTAAGAGATCAAATCGATCGAGTTGTTGGGCAAGGATTTTAGCTTCTTTGATCGCTTGTCTTCTCTTGGGTGAAGGCTCTGCTTGATTGATCCATATCATATATTGATCCAATGCTTGGGTGAAATCCCCTTGTTGATTGAGTATTCTGGCTGTTTCTACGCCATCTTTCTCGGATTCTTCCATGGGGACTCCTTTGATATCCATATTCATCGCTGTTGTTCTTGGTGCACTTTGGGCTTGGCTCATCCCTTGTGCGATCATATCACCAGCATCTGATGGTGCAGCGCTTTGTTCTTCCATTTGTTTGGCAGGACTCGCTTGGTCTGATTCAAAATTCGCTGTATTTCCCCTAGCCATGGGCATGGGTTTGGCAGCTTTATAGAGATCTTGTTTGGGTTCTGCGCTTGGTGCTGGGGGAGATGTATTTTGGGCGACTTCAATGGGTTTGTATTCTGTTTTGGGTTTCTTTGATTTCTTGGGTGTCCCAGCTGTGACTGCTAGTTTACGGCGTTCTTGTTTTGATTTTTGAAAAACATCATCTGTATCAAATTGTTGTTCTCGTTTTGATTCTACTTCTCTCTTCATTTTCATTGCAGCTTCTAAAGTTGCTTCTTGTTCTTTCTCTTCGATCATGGCTTGGTTCATCGTATAAGATGGGTTTGGTGCTGTTGTAGGATGAACTTGATTTTGATCAAAGAGTTCTTCTCTTTGGTAAGTGATCAAAAAGACAACTGACAATGCCACAACCAAAGAAGGAATGGTAAACCAAGCATTTTTTTCCTTCTTGATTTCTTTGGCTTTTTGCTTTGCCATCAATAGGATTTTTTGTCTTTGTTCTGCTTGAAGTGTGATATTTTTTGATGGGGGCATGAACACAGTTTGCACTTGTTTTTGCATTTGAAGGCTTTTTTCAAATTCTAGCTTTAAGTTTGCATTCTGATCGATTTGAGTTTGAGCCCACGCTACTAAATGCACATCAAAGTCTTCTGGATACAGAAGAATTAAGATTGGATCTTGATTCATATTTCCTCCTTTGATATGTCATTGAAATGATCTAGTTTCTCTCTCAAATATTCTAGCGCATATCTCATTCTACTTTTGACTGTATTTTCAGAGATATCCAAGATAGATGCGATTTCATGGAATTTTAGACCTCTTTCTTCTCTCATTAAAAATACTTCTTTTTGGTCTTCATTTAAACCATCAAGTGCTAAATAAACAGCGCCTTTGAGGTCTTGGTGGAGTACTTGATCAAGGGGAGAAAGTTCATCGCTTTTGATGGTATCTAATAGACTGATTTCTGAATCATCAAATATGTTTTGGTCTATGCTTACTATTTTTCTTTTTTTCTTACGCAGTTCATCTATACATAGATTTTGGGCAATCGTAAAAGCCCATGTTTTAAGTTTTGCCGAATGATCATAGCTTTGTGCATGTTTAATCATCCTGATAAAAACTTCTTGTAATAAATCTTGAGTCATATTGTGATCGCGAACTTTATTGTAAATAAAAGAGCTGAGTACACCTTCAAGACGACTGATAATCATCTCAAAAGCACTTTCATCACCCTTTTGAAATCTAAGCATTAATGCTTCATCGCTTTGTTCTGTTTTCCGAGAAAAACGAGAAAAAATAGATAAAAGCATCAAGGGAAGCATGTAGATCATGCGTCGCTCCTTTACGAATGGCTCAAAAAAAAGTTGTATGTTTTGTTACAGCTTGTTTAAAAAGATTAATATTGCCTATATGCTACTAGAAATACTCAAAAAATGAAAATACACTCTATCATTTACTTTGCCTTTTTCGCTTTATTGATCGCATCATGCCAAAGCAAAGAAGAAAAAACCCAAATGCAACAAATCTTTGTCGCTTCCTCGATGTATCAACCCCTAGATCGCTATCTCAAAAAACAAGGACTCAAGAAACAACTCTCAAGTGCTGGCTCCCAAGAACTCTCTTTGATGATCGAACAAGGAGAAAGTCCCTTACTCTTTATTAGCGCACATCAAAAGGATTTTGAAAGATTAATACAAAAAGGGAAAATGAAAGAAAGCAAACCTTGGGTATGTAATCGTTTGTCTTTGGTAGGTGCTCAAGATCTACTCACTCAAGAAGGATTAAATCATATTCAATCCATAGGCATTGCACATGAAAATGTGCCACTTGGGCAATATACCCAATTATTGATCCAAAAAATGCCTTTAGCTTGGCAACAGCAATTCCGATCCAAAATCAAAATCAAAGCCCTCAATGCCTTACAACTGCTTCAATATCTCAAAAACAAAGAGATCGATATAGCCATCATCTATGAAACAGATGCCAAACAACTGCCTCAATTCCCCAAAACTGAACTCCCAACAACACTTCATATCAATACAAAATATTACCTTGTTTATCAATCAGATCAAGGCCAACAATTCGCGCAAAATTTAATCGATCATCAGCAGTTTTTTATCGATTTAGGATTTATGCCATGTCCTTAAATCTATTCTTGATCTACAACTTTTTCAATGTCTTTATCGTTACCAGCCCTTTTACAATGTGTAAAACCATTTTGAGAGAGTTTCTTCATCAAACCCTTGACTTTGGCACCCAATAGATAAGTTTCCACTTTCCAACCTTGAGACCTAAGCACTCTTGCTTCCTTCATCACAGCCCCCAAATCATCTTCTTCTTTGAACATCAATGCCAAACGTTCGCTTCCCTTACCTTCTTCTCCCAAAATCCCACATAATCTCTCAAAACCAATGGAAAAACCACAAGCTGGGATTTTTTCATTGATAAATCTACCGATCATCTCATCATATCGCCCACCCCCAGCAATGGAACCAGGCATATCTGGGTGAGAGATTTCCATGATTGGTCCAGTATAATATCCCATGCCTCTCACCAGTGTGAGATCAAAATGCAAATTGATTTGCCCTTCGGATTGTGCTTTGACAGCCTGAGAGATCTTGATAAGATTTTGAATCACTTCTTGATCCATATTGCTAGGCAAGGTAGATGCAATGGCACTAAAGTCGCTTTGATCGTTTTGTTCAGCTTGAGTCAGGGTTTGAATTAAAAGATCAATGGCGCTTTGTGCATATTGTTTTTCTTCTAGTTCTTGTTTTACCCCAGCAATACCGATTTTATCTAATTTATCCACAATGATTAAAATCAAATACCAATCGTCTTTCTCAAAACCACAAGCAGACAATAAACCAGTTAAAATTCTTCTGTCATTTAAACGAACAATAAAACGATCTAAACCCACAGCTTGTAAAGCATCCAAAGTTGCACAAATCAAAGATACTTCTGCGCTATAATGGGATTCCCCAATGATATCAATATCGCATTGTACAAATTGCCTAAATCTCCCTTTTTGGGGTCTTTCAGCACGCCATACTGGCCCCATTTGAATCGATCTAAATGGAGAAGGCAACAAGGGTTGATTTGTGGCATAGTAGCGTGATAATGGCACAGTCAAATCATATCTTAAACCAAAATCAGCCAAATCTTTGGATTGAGTGCATTTTTGAATCTCTTCGATTTCTAATGCCCTACGCATGGTCCTAAAAATCAGTTTTTCATTATCCCCACCTTGCCCAGATTCTAAAAAAGCCAAATCTTCTAAAGCTGGGGTTTCTACTTGGGCAAAACCATGGGATTCATAGACATCTAGGATTTGCTGGGCGATTTCTTTGCGATGTTTAACTTGATTAGGCAGAAAATCCCTCATACCACGGGGAGAACTTGGTCTTTTTGACATGTGATCACTCTCTTGAAAAATTGAATCATGTATAGATATTCAAATTCAAAAATTCAAGGGGATTATCTGAGTATCTTAGAGAATGATGTTTTTAGCTTCTCCCAAAGAATGATGTTTTAATTCTTCTTCAGTGATTTTGGCGCGTTCTTTGGCAATGGCTTTGATCGAATGTGCAATGGCTGAATTCTTCTTGAGCAAAGACTCAAAATCAATGGCATTGATTAAAAGGGTTTTGGTTGGTACCAAGGCAACCACTGTGTTTTGCCTTGTTTTCTTCTCAATTAATGACATTTCCCCAAAGAAATCCCCTGTAGATAAGATAATGATTTTATGATCGAGTTGTATTTCTACCTTACCATTAACAATAAAAAACATCTCATTGGCTTGTTCGCCTTTTTGACAAATCATTTCATTGCGTTCATATTTTTTACTGTATAATAATGGCATGATCTCAGAAATTTCATGTGGTGTCAGTTTAGAGAATATCGGTACTTTCGCTAACATTGCCCAAGTCACCACAAATTCTCTTTTATTGATTTCTTGATTATAAGCCGTTGCAATAATACCCACAGGTAAAGCAAAAATAGGCACACCGATCAATACAAAAATACTGGTAATGGTTTTCCCCAGTACAGAAGCTGGCACAACATCGCCATAGCCTATGGTACCAAAGGTCACCACAGACCACCAAATGGCCTTGGGAATAGACCCAAATTTATCGGGTTGTAAATCTCTTTCAATCAAATATAAACTGGTAGATGCGATTAATAACAAACCCAAGATCAATAAAAGACAAGAGAGTAATGTTCTCTTCTCATCTAAGATCACTTTTAACAGAGAAGTCATACTATTGGAATAACGCGTTAATTTAAAAAATCGAAATATCCTAAAAAAAGTAAATAGTGTAAAAATCAGAATATTATCTTGATTAAAAAATACCAATAAAAATGGTAATAACCCCAATAAATCAACAATCATCATCGGTGTTTTGGCAAATTTAATCCTTTTTTCTAAACTTGTTTTTCCATACAAATGCTCATCTTCTACACAAATCCATAATCTCAATAGATATTCAATGCTAAATACCAAACAAGTCATGATCTCAGAGATTTTGAAATATAGGGGATATTTGAGATAGAGTTCTTTTTCGGTGGCAAAAATGACATTTGATAAGGAAAGCAACAAGAGTAGAGAGAGAATAATATCTAAATTTTTAATAAATCCAAAACGATCTTCATCGTGCTCTTCTAGTAAAACATAGAGTTGATAGCGTAAACCAGTATTACTTTGACCTTCAGCTTCATCGATCAAATCATTATTCTTCATCTCTGTCATCAATCGCCTCATTTTCATCATCTTCTACAGATGGGAATTTGCGAATTTCACTCTTTGCGATCTTCCATGCTTTTTGCACAATCCAAGACAATGATCTGTCTTGTCTATTGGCTTCAGCTTGTATTTCTTTAAGCATCTCTTCAGGAAAATATAAACTTTGCTTTCTCTTATCAGAATTAATCGTCATTGATCACTCCACTTCTCTTGATTTTTTTATCGGAGGTCAACAATAGAGGATATCCTTTGTATTGTCAATATAGATGTAAGTAAATGTATTTTTAATCTTACTTTTCAATAGATGTAAGTATTAAGAGTTTTTTCTACTGCTTCTGAATTGTTATTTTCTTCTCCTTTGTTGTAAATTGAGCCAATATTTGACAGCTCTTAATGTTTCGAGATGATCTTTGCCTAAAGTGCGTTCTTTAGATTCATACACTGTTCTTAAGAGTATTTCTGCTTCTTTATATGACTTAAATTGTAGTATACGTCCAAGGTGACTCATTGTACTTAAAGTTTTTGGATGATCTTTGCCTAGAATTCGTGTTCTTGCTTCAAGAACGCTACGAAAAATACTTTCTGCTTTTTCATAGTTCTTGGTTTTTTTTAGCAATAAAGCAAAATTATGTGCAGAAGCTAAAGTTTGAGGATGATCTTCACCCAAGAGTTGT
>JACCDO012244779.1_pt1 | contig 16664 bp, 16 predicted proteins | sample 7446101 | NCBI WGS metagenome assembly JACCDO01 (sample SAMN15323440, study PRJNA562643) | freshwater metagenome | isolation source: river surface water | place: USA:Blue River Watershed | collected 2017-08-16 | reverse complement strand
TTAGATTGGCAAGGGCAAATTGCATATAGCTTAAAAGACTATGTTGCGGCCAAAGATTCATTGTCGAGATCTGCTAGCCTGGGGCGAGACACTTCGTTGATATGGAGAATTCTTGGCGAAGTTTACATTGATCAAGGCGATCTCGATATTGCGATCCGTTATGTTAAAAGAAGTCTTCAAATTTTCAGACAACTCGATTTAAATATCGTTTCAGGAAGAGAATTCCCGCTGGGGTTCTTTCTAGGAAAAAATCCCTTAGGATTAGAAAACCGACTCGATAACTATCTTGATTTGCTCCTCAGAGTGACTAAGGTTGCTAAAAGCCAAAGAAACCTTAAAGGCGTAAGAGAGATTGTCCTCGAAATGATGCATCAGTTTCCTGATGATCAAAGACTACCAAAAATTCGCAATTTGTTGGAAAACAACTGGGTTGAGCAAAGTATGACCTATGCTCAGAATAAAACCGTCAACAGATTGGCACTTCAGAAGCCAGATACTTCAACAATGGCGATGAAGCCACGAATTAACCCGATGCGGAATAGTTTTTAAAAAATAATTAAGAACAAGCTAAATATTTTTCGTGAACATCCGAAAAATCTCTTGAGGGGTATGGAACCTCTCATTTTAAGGAGAACACGGATGCTCGTACTCACGCGAAAGGTCGGCGAAACAATAGCAATCGACGACCACATCAAAATTACGATTGTTCAGATTAAGGGCAAACAAGTACGTGTTGGTATTGAAGCGCCTAAAGAAACAAAGATTCATCGAGAAGAAATCTATCAGGCGATTCAAACCCAAAACAAAGAAGCAACCCAGTCTGTGGCCAAGGTTGTGCCCAGATTTAAACCAGCAGAAAAAAAAACGGGAACAGAGTAATTTAACAAATCAATAATAATTTAATTTGAAATCCAGGAGGGAAATCAAATGAACCAAATAGAAACTACAAGATTCGGTAAAATCGCTATCAACAATGAGCACGTTCTCCATTTTAAAGATGGAATGATAGGGTTTCACACTCTCAAAAAATATGTTCTAGTCGAAAGTCCACTCATGCCACTTGTGATGTGGTTGCAAAGTTTAGAGGAACCCGATGTTGCGTTCCCTCTCATTGAGCCCTGGTTTTTTAAGAAAGATTACAAAACTCAATTGTCTGATGCCGACAAACATTCATTGAATTACAAAGAAGGCGATTCTTTAAAAGTTCTAGCGGTCATGACAATTCCAGAAAATTATGAACAAATGACTGTGAACCTCAAGGCCCCAGTCGTTATTAACTTGGCTAACGGTCAGGCAGCTCAAGGTATCATTCAGGATAAAACTCTAGAAGTGCGAGTTCCTGCTTATGAAAAATTTAACGAAGCTGTGAATAGTCTCGGAGTTAGCAGTGATGATAGCTCGACAGGCACACAAGAACCGCAAGAAGATTGGTCTCAGGTTTTATATAAAGAAATATTTTGCGCAGAAGAGAACCGAGACAGTAGTTTGAGGAATACTCAAGATGTCTCGGTCTAGAGTCGCTTTGGGGCTAGCTTCTTTACTTGGGACAAGTGTTGTCCGAGCAGACGAAGCGGCTACTGCGCCATCGCCCGGCCAGGAAGCTCCAAGTGTTGCTAATGTTGTTCAAAATAATGCGATCGTTCCGAAAAAGAAGAAAGCAAAAAAGAAAAAGAAGAAACTTGCTAAACGAAAACCGTCGTCGATTTATGGTGATTCTCAAACCATGGTTGTTTTTGGAGAAAACCATAATTTTGAACAAATGGTTGCCAACAAGGCTCGAGATGATCGAGCTTTGGCGTCTCAGGAGCAAAGTGCGCGAGTGATTGGCGTGAGGCGCGAATTGGGAATGACTGAATCTGATTCGGCTAAAGCACCACAAAATATCATTATTAACGGGGGCACTCAGAATGGTTTTGAAAAAGGAATGATACTTAAGGTGTCACGAAAGATTCCTGTCATTGATCCCTATAGAGAAAACAAACAATCTGAACTCGAAGTCGAATTTGCTACGGCGAAAATTATTTTGGCTTCAGAAGATGTTGCAATAGCTCGAATTCAAAAAATCGAAGGTATTGGTAGCGGTCTTTATGTGGGAACTCGAGGAATACTCATTGGAGACTTTGTTAAGTAACAAAGAACCTTTTAGTTTATGTCCTTGTTTCCTTTTAACATGTGAACATGTTCAAGTTTTATAGGTTTTTTATCTGAAGCACCCATGAAAATGGGTTCAGGCGAGTTTTTCTTTGTTAAATCGGCTTCCGAAACAACTGTTCCAAACGAGCTTCGCAACACTTGGCCAATTTCGAGTAAAGCAGGCCTCAAAGTTAAAAGAGGTTTAGCTAAACTGTAATTAATAACAAGCTTTGAAAGTGATCTCTGAATTTCTTTTGAGGGTATAAGGCTTGAAATATCCGGTGAAGAAAACATAAAAGCTTCGCGCTCAATTTCTGAAACATAAATCAACACGAGTCTTTGTTTCATGCTTTGAAGGTGATCAAAAAACTGCCCTTTAGCTTTTTCCGTGACTTTTTCTCGAACTGCGCGAGGAGCAATTCGACTGATAAAAAGTCTACGAAAAGAATAAAGCGTTGCCCCTAATGCAAATCCTATAACTGGAAAAGAAATGAGTTCGTCTGTTGCAAAGCTATAAGATTTTAAAAAGAATGCTGCAAAAGAGCCTAGTGTGAGTCCTAAAAACGAAAGAATAAACAAAACCTCAGAATAAAGGTCGCTTTCTCTGGCGATAATAACAACCAAATTCAAAGGTATCCCTTGTTGAGCTTCTTTCAAGCTCGAGGACAATTCTTGTTGCCACTCTTTTTTCCAGGGAGCCGACCCTAAAAGTCTTTTTAAAAAATAAGGCAAATATTTCATAGCAATCTTCGGCGTACGTACCCCGAAATTGCATCAATACTCATAACAAGAACTAAAATAGTCAATAATACAGTCGCTAAATTACCATATTGGAAAAGTTTCATGTATTCCGTTAGCAAGAAGCCAATTCCGCCTGCGCCCACTAGACCAAGAACAACTGCGCCTCGAATATTAAGTTCGAGTCTTAACAGAGTGTGAGAAACGAAATAAGGCAATACTTGAGGTAACACAGCCCACCTTAAAACTTGCAGTCTAGAAGCTCCTGCGGCTTCGAGTGCTTCAACGGGACCTTTGTCGACACCTTCTACACTTTCAAAAAACATTTTTCCCAACATGCCCACAGAGTGAATCGCAAGCGCAAGGGTTCCTGCAAACGGGCCTAAACCAACGGCTGATACAAAAAACATAGCAACAATCAGCGCATCGATAGCTCGGTTGGCATTGAGTCCAAATCTTGTGATAGACGCTATGACTCTTTGGGTTGGGGTTTTCATGATATTTGAAGCGCCCAAAAAACCAAAAGGCAAAGACATTATTGCTGCCAAAATGGTGGCCACAAATGCCAATTGAATGGTTTGCAAGGTTTGCTCAAATACTTTTGGGAAAATTCCAAGATTTGGGGGCCAAAGACCTGTTAGGTAGTCGGCCATGTGCTGCCTATTTGAAATTAATTTTGTGAAATTCACTTCTACCGACTGATAGCTCCAAAGAAAAAATACGAGCAAAGAAACAGCAACGAAAATATTTAGGATTCTTGATGATATGGGTTTTTCCATGGTTGAAATCACGATTTCGCCCCCTCGTATATAAGCTCTAGAGCTTCAGGAGTGAGTTGTGCGGGAGTGCCTTCAAAGACAATACGTCCTTCCTTCATGCCAATAATTCGAGTGGCATATTTCTGGGCCAATTCTAAAACGTGCAAATTTACGATAGTTGTCATGTTTCGTTCCCTGTTAAAATTCACAAGGAGCTGAAGTACAACTTCAGAAAGTTTAGGATCAAGTGACGCCATAGGTTCGTCGGCCAAGATGATTTGGGGATTCTGAACTACAGCTCTAGCAATGGCCACTCGTTGTTGTTGTCCGCCGGAAAGTGCGTCCACTCTCGAAGAATATTTGGTATCAAGGCCTACAGAGTTCAAGGCATCTTTTGCAGCTTTAATGTCGCCGGCGGGAAAAAAGCCTAGCAAGGATCTTAGAAGTCCCACTGTGGCAAGGCGCCCATGTAAAACATTTTGTAAGGCCGTAAGATTTTTTACCAAATTAAATTGCTGGAAAATGAATCCAATCTTGCTTCTGAGGTTCCTTAGGTTTCCGCCCTCGCAAGAAAGTAAATTTTGTCCCAGTACTTGAGCGTTTCCACTCGTTACAGGAATGGTTTTATTGATAGCGCGTAATAATGTGCTTTTGCCGGCGCCCGATCTTCCAATAACGGCTACAAACTCGCCCGGTTTCACATTTAAATTTATATTTTTTAAAGCATGAAACTTGTTTGGATAAACAAGATTGACGTTTTTAAAGTCTATTATTGAAGCTGTCATGACTTAATTTAGTTCTCCCCCCGGTTAAACTGAATTCGAGTCTAATCTTCACTGTTTTTTATTTTTTGTCGAGTTCATAGCCAAGTTTAGCTGCTGCTTTACGCAGGGGTTCATAGTCTTCGCTCACAGCATCAACCAAACCGTCGATAGAATAAAGATTTTTTAAGGCTTCTCGGCCCTCTGGCGTTGTGCTTAATTTTTTGAGTCCATCAGTTAATGCCTTGACTTTATCAGGAAATTTCTCGGCAAACTGTTTAGAGACACTCACTGTGTCGCTGGGCATTGGTGGAGTCACATAGATAGAGCGCAAAGCTTTAATGCTGGAACCTGGTTTTCCAGCGAAACGTGACCAACTACCCGTTTCGCCGCTTGCGTCGTCGGAAAAAGTCGCTCCTGCGTCGACACTTCCGTTGGCTACAGAAAGTACGAGTGTTTCGTGGCTGCCTGCGAAAGTTTGTTTTTGAAAATGTTCGTCGGGATTAATTCCCATAGCAATAAGTGCGGCTTTTGGAGAAATGTGGCCCGAGCTAGAGGAAGGATCGGTCCAAGCAATAGTTTTACCTTTTAAATCTTCTATTGTTTTATAAGGAGAGTCAGCTCTGACAACGATGGCAGAAAACTGGTGTGGTTTTCCGTGGCGAATGGATTTTAAAATAACTTTTGAGCCGGCGTTTTTTTCTGCCAGAACGAATGCAAAAGGCGCAAGCCAAGCCACATCCGCCTGCCCCGATCTCATGGCTTCAATGAGGGCCGTGTAATCAGAGGCTACAAAAGTTTTATATTTTAAGCCCGTAACTTTTTCTAAGATATCGCCGACGGCTTTTCCGTTTGTGTTGACTTTGTCTGAGCTCTCGGCCGGATTGAATACCATTTTGACTGTGTTTTCATCTTCAGGAGTTGATTTTGTGCAAGACACTACGGAGCCCAAACCCACGAATGCAGCCAAAAAGATTGAAAAACGAAATTGATTTTTAATTTTGAACTTTGTCATTGATTCTCGACTCCCTAAAGACATTGAACTAATCGATAGCAGCCATGGTCGCAAGAAATGTAAAATATTTTTCAGATGAGTCCCATCCTTGGGTGCAATCGACACCTTTTAAAGACATTCAGGTACAGGATTTGCTAAGTGAGGCCATCAAAAAGGTTGAATCGGGGCCAAAGAGCTCTAAATCACCCGTTTTTGTTATCGATATAGATTCAACTCTAGTGGGATTAGGAAAAAGATTAAGAAGCATATTTATGAGCTACATAAGGTCCCATCCCAGGCCACCGCTTTGGGCTCATAAGGCAATTCCACATATGGAACCTTTTAATCATCATTATTCTTTGGGAAAGGCTCTTTCTTTAATGGTTCCCAAGGCCGAGTTTAGTCGAGAGGGTTTTCAAGAAGAATTTGAGAGTTTTTTTGGTGGATTTAAAGATTTTTGGGAAAATCATTTTTTCTCGGACAGACATCTTCATTTTGACGAAGCTTATCCAGGAGCTGTGGAATTTGTGAATTCACTGGAGGATCATGGAATAGGTGTTGTTTATTTGACAGGTCGAGACCGACCTCGAACGGGGCAGGGGACATTAAGCTCACTCAAAAAGTTAGGTTTTAAAATGGGTGAAAATTACAGGCTTCTAATGAAACCCACTCCCACGGAGTTTGATGTTGTTTTTAAAAAACGTGCCATCGAAGTCTTAGTTCGCCAACACCAAGTTCTGGCTATGATCGACAACGAGCCGGAAAATCTTGTGATGTTTGCTAAGCATTCGCCTCATTCAGAAATTGTTTTTTTTCACTCTATTATGAGTCCGCGGGTGCCCGAAGAAAATATCCAAAAATATTTAAATGGACGTAAAGTTCTTAGACTCAAAAACTTTGTTTAAAGAGTACAGCAAAACATATTCACCCCGTGTCCCTCTCTAGGGTCCAAAGGGCGACAGCCACTTAACTTGGCTCTTTTCATTTCGTTTTCAGTAACTTTTCTGCAGTCTAGATTTTTGCTTTCTGTTATTTCGTTTTCAGAAGTCGAATCTAAATTCTGAGAGCTTTCGGCTTCTCGCTTTTCGCGTATGGTTTTATGGTCCCACTGGGTTGGGCTTTGCTGCACTTTTGTAGGAGTCTCTTTTTTTGATGAACAATGAGTCAAAAAAACGATACCCACTCCTGCCAAAATGGTCAGAAATCCAAAACGAACAATCAAACTATTGGCCTGGTATTTTTTTAAGAAACTTTTCATATCATTTATAATGTAAACAAGAGTTAAACATTTGTCTTTAAGGGAAAAAGGGAAAGCATGGGTTGGGTGCAGCAAATTTCTTTGCAGTTTGTTGGAACAGAAGATTCCCGCTTGTCTGCTCCGCCCGGAAATCCAAAAATCTGGGAAATACTTTCTCAAAAAGTGGGCCCTTTTATATGTCGTAGACGCCAGTCCTTACTTTTGGAGTGGGAAACTCAGCCCGATCAGAAAATTCTTAATAGTTTAGATTTCCATTCTATATTCAAAATGAAAGGCTTATTTGATGTAAAAGTTGGGGATTCAAATCCTCATGTAGTCTTTCAAGTTAAAAGAAAAGGTCGAAATGGCGAACCCTTGGTTAGTTTGTTTACGGACTGGATAAGTCTGCAAAAAATTCCGCAAACTCCTAGAGTCACTTTAGTGAGAGAGTTTGTATTTAATGGCGTTGATGCATTGGGAAATGATATTCCCTTTGATCCAGCACAGGTTCCGCTATGGATCCAAGCTCTCGAGAGTTTGGCTGCGATGGGGGCTAAAAGTGGAATTTATTTTCCAGAGTCAGAGGAGATTAGAATCTTAAAGCCGGGTCCTTGGCCATCAAGTCCTCCTGACTGGAATCTTCCTGTAAATGCTCAAACGCTTGGAAATTTTATCGACCAGTCTCTAAAAGAGGGGCTTTGGTCTTTTGTGAGACGAAGTTACAAGGTTGGAATTCACAAGCCTCGCTCAAAAACTCCTTATCATTCTCGAAATCCAAAACTTCTCGATAAAACCAGTCAGGTCCAAGACCATGTAGCTTTAATTGATGAGCCACTTTCTAAGACTATGGGGCCGCTGAATTTATTGGTCAGTCATCCTATTCGAAGTGACGGTTATTCGAGTTTGGAAAAATTTCGATATCGATGTGAATCCTATGCCAGCCTTGTTGATGCTCCGTTGGGGTTGGCGGTTTTTAGAACGCCAAGCTCGGGGCCACTTATGATTGAGCCTCTAAATTCACTTCCCGTTAAAACGGAATTTTTAAAAAAATCATTTGTTAGAATTTTAACAGAAAAACCCGATGCCGATTTAGCCCTAATAGGCTTGGTTGGATTTGACTCGCGAAATCCTATCATGTGGCGAAGGGTTCAAGAGTTTTTCATAAAAATTACAAAAAATTCAAACCTCAGAAAATGTGAGCACGTAGAAATATGGGAAGGAAGTCAGAACTGGGTTCCTTTGTTGTTTTCGACTCTTAGGTCTTTGGGGGTTTCAGGTTGGAGTCTAGATGTAAAAAATGGCCTCAATTCGTGGTTCAAGACCAACGAACAAAAATGTCGATTCAATCAGTCGATAATGTTTTGGTGCGAAACATCTCATGTCAATGATTTACAAAAAATTGCTCAGTCTCAGGGGCTAGAAATTGCTTTGTTGGGCTCGAAAAAAGAGAGTATCGACGGCGTTGAAATCACAAATTCTGGGCAGCAACTCTTTGCGAGAGCCTGGGCAACATTAGGAACAGAGCTCAATGTTTTTCTTCGCACTACTGAAATTGGATTTACCGAACAAGATTTAAAATCTCCAACTTATGGATTTGATAGACCTGCGCATTTTCCCGACGAGTACATGGTCAAAGCGTCTCTTAGAGATTCTCTTGAGCCTAAATGGAATCAGGAATTTCATAGAATTTACTCGGGTAAAGATTTTCGAAGTGTATTAGTTCGCGGTGAGGGATCGCTGGTTATTCCAGCTTTTCGTTGGGTCGAAGGATCTAAAATAATTGCCGAGAGTTGGGGAGGTCGCGAGGGTTGGTTAGATGTGAATCCTTTCGAGTCAGGCCGCGCCACTGTGGATTCAGCTATTAGATGGCTCGTCTCTATGGGGGCAGAACCCACTGAAGCGATCGCAAAAATTTGGACTCCGTCTCCAGAAGATTTTGATCCGTCGACTCATGCAATTGATGAGCTTAAAGCTCAAACACTGCTTGCGGTTGAGGGAATATTGGATGCTTGTGAGGCTTTTCAGCTTTGTCCAAGGCAGTGGAATTTTGAAGGAGCTTCGAATCCTTCAATGAAAAATGAATTGTTTGTAGGCCTTAGAAAAGAATTGCCAAAAAAAGGTGTAGTAACTTTTCCTGGATTTAGAATGTTAGGCGAAGTTTTGTTTATGGTGGGCCCCAAGCCCGCATTTATGGATGGTGGTTCGCGTGTTTTGCATCACATTTCTAGAGTCTTTAGTAATCACGTTACGATTTTAGATTATGCCAACCAAATCGAGCTTTATAGATTGGTTCATTCTTTCCTTTTAAAGGGCATTATTACCTGCATTCGGCCTATAAACGAAGCGGGTTTAATTTCGACTATTGGTGAGATGGCTTTGTGGGGTGGCATGGGGGCCCAAATTCGTCCAACAGTGAGCACTATTGAATTGTTTAGTGGGTCGCCCGGAAGATTCCTTGTGGGGGTTTTGCCTCAAGAGGCGAAGAAATTTGAATCTTCGTTTAAGGGTGAACAAATCATACAGGTGGGAGTAACGGGCGGAGAAAAAATATTCGGTTTACCTTTGCAAAAATTACAGGAGTCTAGGCTCAAGGGAGAATTCGTGTGAAGCAAGCTTTAGTGATTTCGGGGGTTGGCCTAGGGACCGAAGATGAATGGTCTGGAATGCTAAAAGATCTCGAATTTGATGCGACTTTTTTAGATGTGCAAGAAATTCCAGGCGCCGAAATACGCTCAGTATTAGAAAATGCTGAAGCTGTTTTAATAAAAGGGCCTTGGACCGCGACACCCGAGGAGCGTTTATACGGTGTTCTTTTGGCAAAAAAAATGGAATTTCTTTTTAGTGAGTTAAAACAACTTTGCTCTCGTTCTAACTCAGGTCCCAAAGTTTTAGCGGTTGGTCGTGGAGCTCTGGCTGCAATGTCGAGTTCTGTGTTTTTTCCAACTCCCATTCTAAGTGAAGTTGAGTGGAGTCGAGAATTTGTGAGTCACGGCCCTTGGGTTAAATTAGATTGGCATTCCGATAATGCCGAACTTAAGACCGACAATGGTGTTCGATTTAGTTCAGGACTTAGTAAAGAAAACGAAAACGCCATGGGACAAACTTTGGCTTTCGGTAATGTTCAGGGTTCGAAAAAACAGGCACTCAAGGAGTTTGCGAAACCTATGGCTCTTCTCCAGGGCCGGGCGATACCAAAGATTGATAAGGCAAAATACAGCGACTTTGATAAATGGTTAGTTAGCAGTGGAATTGAATTAGGCTGGAAATGTTATAAAAAGAAACTGTGTATGTCGCTTGTTGATATTTTGGCTTATGGAGATAGAACCCAGAATCAAAACTTTGGATACAGTGATTTAACCCAACAGCCAACTAGGCTGCAAATTTTGGAACATTTTTTAAAAGAAGGATAACCATGTCGAAAACCAGTTCAGCATCTGTTTTTTCGAGTTCTTTTGAGAAATGGAGCAAAGATCTGTGGTCCATGGTGCATTTTTTAAAAACAGAAAACGAAGAGTTTCAAGAAGACTATTTGGAAGTCTCTCTGGCGTTAAGGCGACAGTTTCTTAGAACTAAAATCACACGTTCTGGCTGGGATCAGTCAAAGTTTGTAAAAAAATTCTTAGAACTCTGGAGGGCACGAATTAGAAGTTTCTCAAAGAGGCGTGGGTTGGGTTTGGGAACTGGCCCCGAAGAAATGGAATTCATAGACCAAATTATTTTGTTCGTGGTTTCTAAGCAAGGTGGCAAGTTACAGGATTTAGCAAGATGGTTGGGTTTTCCACTGGAGACGGTTAAAAAACGAGCCTTTGAGGCGATGCTTGATTTTCAGAAAGTCGACTTTAATCAAAGAAAATATCTCGATAGAGATTGCGTGCGCAATGATCTCTACCGACTAGACAAGGTCTACAATTATGAATGGAAAGATCCGCTAAAACTTTACACAAAAGACAATCACAAACAACACGCTGAGAAATGTCCAAGGTGTCAAAAAATAAACTCTGCGATTCAGGAATCCATTTCAAAATTGGAATCAATACAAATAAGAAAAATGCCTCAAGGTTTTAGTGAATTATTGGACTCTGAAATGAAATCAAGCTTTCAGGTTGTTTCGCTCGACTCGCTAGCCTTATGGCCTTGGTATTTGAAAACACCAATCCAAATGGCACTCGTGGGCCTTGTTTTGTTTTCATTGATTAATCTTCCATATGTGGGGGATATGTATCCGGGTTTCGACAAAACTCAGAAGAAAGCATCCGAAGTTGCGAATGTTACCATTCAAAAATTTGGGGGCTTGTGGGAAAAAGGCACATCGGCCCTCGATAGTGCTCGAACAGCGGTTTACGAAAAATGGATGGCCGCAAGGCAAGTTGAGAAAACTCCGGTTGAGCCACCGCCAGCAGTTGTTGAAACAGTTGCAAGTGTTGAGCCTCCACCGATAGTTGCACCCGAGCCATTAGTGGTCGAACCACCCCCTGCTCCAGTGCCTCCAGTGGCCAAACCCGTTATAATTGCACAGCCTCAAAAAGCGCCCGTGAAGGTTACGCCACAGCCAACCGACGAAGAAGTTCAGAGTGCAAAAATATTTTTTCGATGGGGAGCTTTCTCGCAAGATTTACCTTTGCAAACCAGTCAAATGCTAGAACTACTTCAAAAATACGGAGCTTTTAAGGCAGGGGACTTAGAACTGGGTGCAGCCTACAAAGGTGGAAGTTATTTCCATTTCACTGTTAAAGAAGAAAATTTACAGCCGTTGATTGCAGACATCAAAAAAATTGGTCTGATTGATTTTACACAATCCTCAGCTAAATCCGATCGTCTCACAGATAAGGGCTACAAAAGGGTAGTGTTTTTGTTAGCCCCGAGCCGTTAAACTAAGTTCCAGAGCTGTCCTTTAAAATCTGGATTCGAAGTTCGGCCAACTGATCTGGCGAAACGCCTGAAGGAGTTTGACTCATAAGATCCTGCGCTCTGGCAGTTTTAGGAAATGCAATAACATCTCGCAACGAATCAGATCCTGTAAGCAACATCGCTAATCGGTCGACCCCCATCGCTAATCCACCGTGTGGAGGAGTTCCGTACTTAAGAGCTTCCATGAAGAAACCAAATTTTTCTTCGGCTTCGGCTTGAGACATGGACAAATTTTCAAACATTTTCATTTGTTGTTTTGAATCATAAATTCTCAGACTACCACCGCCCACTTCAAAGCCATTGAGGACAATGTCATAAGCTACGGCACGAGTATTTTTCACAACATTTTTGTCGGTGCTATAAAACTTATCCATGTCATCGGGATGGGGTCTAGTAAACGGATGATGTGCAGCAAAAAGTCGCCCACCGTCTTCTATGTAAAGTGGAAAATCAGTGACCCACAGAAACTTCCAGGTTTCAGACACTCCGGGTTTAACAAGTCCAATTTCTTTGGCCAGATAGTTTCTCAGCGAACCAAAAGCTTCTAGTGCAGCAGTTGTTTTTTCGGCAGCAAAAAAGCAGTAATCGCCTGGCTGTAGGCCTAATCGACTCTCGAGTTTTTCCATAACTTCTGGGGTTAAAAATTTATTTATAGAAGAAGCCCATTTCTGAGGGCCCTCGACTCGAGCCCAAACGACTCCCTTAAGGCCAAATGGAGCCACAATGCCGTTTAGAGAATCGAAAAACTTTCGGCTCCATTCGGGATGTTTGTGTCCACTTTGAGAAAGTTCCGACGCTTTTACAGGTAGCGCGATAACGGATCCGCCCATTTTTAAAACAGACTGAAACACCGCAAAGTTCATTGAAGAAACTTGTTCCGAAACGTTCTTAAGTTCGAGTCCAAATCTTAAGTCTGGTTTATCAGAACCAAATCGCGACATGGCTTCTGAGTATTTCATTCGTTGAAAGGGAGTCGAAATCTCGATTCCTAGTATTTCTTTCCAAGCTCTCTTTAGGAAGTTTTCGGTAATCTCTAAAAACTCGTCCTGATCCAAAAAGCTGGCTTCAAGGTCTATTTGTGTGAATTCAGGTTGTCTGTCGGCTCGAAGGTCCTCGTCTCTAAAACATCTCGCAATTTGGCAGTATCTTTCGACACCCGCAATCATGAGAAGTTGTTTCAAGGTTTGTGGTGACTGTGGAAGTGCGTAAAATTCTCCCGGATGAACTCGAGAGGGAACTAGATAGTCACGCGCGCCTTCTGGTGTGCTTTTATACAGAATGGGGGTTTCGATTTCCCAAAAACCATTTTCTTCGTAATGTTTTCTGGCCACTGACAAAAGCTGGCTTCGAACTCTAAAGTTTTTTTGTAGGCTTGGTCTGCGAAGGTCAAGATAGCGATATTTTAATCGGGTGTTCTCTAAGGTGTTTGAGTTTTCTTCCTCGATTGAAAAGGGCGGCACTTCAGAAAAAGCCAAAAGCTCCACGGCTTGGGCGTGCAATTCAATTTCGCCACTTTGGATTTTTTTATTTACCATGCCCGATGGTCGGAGGTGAACAGAGCCAGAAATTTTTACGACACATTCCTGTCGCAAGTTTAAACTCCCTAAAACTTCGGGCGAAATGACTATCTGGCAAATTCCTGATCGATCTCTTAAGTCTAAAAAAGTCACACCACCATGGTCTCTAAATTTATGGACCCATCCAGATAGAGTTACAACTTGTCCTTTGAGTGTGGAATTTAGTTCTGCGCAATGATGTGTTCGGTACTTTGCCATATAGGGAGTCGATCATACACAATCCTTTTTTCGATGTCGAAAAAACGCTACACATAGTCAGGCTTCGCTGTTATATCTGTAGTTCATGGCACTCAGTACGCAACCTTACAAAGGCTCCAGAGATTTTTATCCTGCTGATAAAAGAGTTCAAAATTGGATTTTTGAAAAATGGAGAAAAACTTGCGAATCGTTTGGCTTTTTAGAATACGACGGCCCCCTTTTGGAGCCTTTCGAAATGTATGCCGCCAAAACGGGCGAAGAAATTGTGAATACCCAATTGTATTCATTTGTGGATAGGGGTGATCGTCGTGTGGCGATTAGACCCGAAATGACTCCGACCTTGGCTCGAATGGTTGCCGGAAAGATTCAAGAAATTCCAAAGCCCGTGAGGTGGTTTAGTATTCCTAATTTGTGGCGATACGAACGTCCTCAAAAAGGTCGCCTACGTGAGCACTGGCAGTTAAACGTAGATATTTTGGGAGGTGACTCATTGTTGGCGGATGCGGAATGCATTCGGGTGGCCTTAAAGTTGTTTGATAATATCGGCGCCTCTTCAAAAGTTTCTATCAGAGTCAATAATAGAAGACTCATGGATCAGCTTTTCGTAGAAAAAATGAAACTAACACCAGATCAGGCAACGCAGGTTGCAAAAGCGTTAGATAGTCGAGCAAAAATTACGCCAGAGGCTTTTGATTCTTGGCTGGATAAAGCGGGGTGCAATGTTTCGCAAAAGGGCACTCTCAATGAATTCCTGAATTCTTCACTGAAAGATCTTGAAAAATCACTTTCTGGAAAAGGACTCGAAGAGTTAAGCCAGCTTTTAGAGATGTTGGGCAATTCGGGATCTGTGTTGTTTGATCCCACAATAATGCGAGGTATGGACTACTACACCTCAAATGTCTTTGAAGCCTACGATGTTTCTCCTGATAATCGAAGAGCGCTTTTTGGAGGAGGTCGATATGACAATCTTGTTGGGCTTTTTACTAAAAATAGTTTGTCAGGTGTGGGCTTTGGTCTAGGAGACGTGACTTTTCAGGATTTTCTAACGACTCATGCGTTGATGCCAAGTTTTGAGTCGAATGTTGATGTCTTTGTAACATTGCCGTCGAATCAATTGATAGGGGTTTCAGAGTCTTTGGCCAGCCAGCTTCGAGATGCTGGATTAACTGTGATGACTCCGTTGGGTGTGGATGGATTTGGAGCTCAACTGAAAATGGCCTCAAAACACAAATGCCGTTTTGTTGTGATTCTTGGAGCCGATGAATTGGCCAGAGGAAACGTTCAGCTAAAAAATATGCTCACCGGCGATCAAGTAGAGATTTCGAAATCTGAGTTAGTGAATAAGATTAAGCTTTGATCTTATTCAAACTTGAGTATTCCAAAATGCGCGGTTTGTTTTACGTTTTCGATATAAAAATCGACTAATCCGTGGATATGTCTGGAATAAGACACGATCACGCTTTCTTTTATCTTGTTAACATCGGTTTTTGCCGACACAGTCACAAAGTCTAAATAGAAAACCCCATCTTCAGTGCTTCTAAAATAGTTCATGGCACCACGAGGAATAGTGAGAGGAGAATCAACCGGGCCGTAGCAAGTTACAGTTCCCTCTTGTTTTGAGGTTCCATCTGATATTCGAACACGTACATACGTAGCTTCTGGAGGAGCTCTAAAGTTTACGGTGAGAGCCTGAGTTTTTCGAATTGTTACGGTGTAATAGGGATCGTCAACTACGGGTAGCACGGGGGTGCTTAAAGGTTGTGCGGCTTGATCTCCAGAATTGAGAATCACAGAGTCGCCTGCTCTTGGAATTGTGAAATCCTGTGAAAATGCGAGATTTCCATTTATTCCCTGATTTTTTAGCGTGTATTGCCCTTCGGGAAGTGTGCCATAAATGCTTTGTGATACGTTTTCGTTATCTTTTGGGACTTCAACTTCGTTGAGTCCAAAGCCAGAAATTCGGAAACTGCCAATGTCTACGGCTCGTTTGGGTTGAAACAAGAGACTTGTTCCTGAAGAAAACTCACATCCAAAGTCTGGTTGAGTCAGATTAGAGAAACTTGCGTCCGAATCTGCAACAAAGGCAACTCCATACAAACTAGACATGGCGTCCGAAAGATTAGCGCCTGTTTGATACCCTGGAGTTTCTATTCTGTATTGTTCGGCGACAAAGTAGCTCATCACTGTTGTGGATTCGGCGACTTCAATGGGTCGTTTGCTGCCTGCAATTTTGCAACCGACGTTGAACATAAGAAGTGAAAGGGTGGTTAGAGCAAATTTTGTTTTCACAAAACTCATTTTACTTGGGTTATGAAAAAGGCTTGAGCAAAGATTTTGACGTCTTTTTAGAAAAAATGAATAAATAGTGAAAAAAATTAAACTTGCTATTGCGCATTAGCGATTTGGACTTTAGATTATTCTTATAGGCGTCGGAATTCCGACAGAGACAAACTTTTAGGAGGCTTTAGAAAATGGCAGCTAAGAAGAAAACAGCTAAGAAAAAAACAGCAAAGAAAAAAACAGCTAAAAAAGCAACACGCAAAAAAGCAACACGCAAAAAGAAATAAGTTTGCTGTTTTTTTAAAGTCCTAAAGGGAAACCTAAAGGATTTTTAAAATGTTTAAACCCTCGCCTCTAAAACAGGCGGGGGTTTTTTTATGTCAAAAATTTATATTTGTTAGAATTTCCCAATAATTCTCTAATTCCATTTATACTCAAACTATATATGAAAGGCCTCAGCGAGCTTACCCGAATAGAGAAGCTAATAGAGAATCAAGGTGATCTGGCTCAGATAAAAGTTCTCGATACGGTTAAGGCCTTCAATAAAGAATTCCCAATTTATGGAATCACTATTGGAACTCAGGATAAAACTAAGCCCACTTTTGGATTATTCGGTGGAGTTCACGGACTCGAAAAGATTGGCACTCAATGTGTTACAGCCTATTTAGAAAGTTTGTTCGAGCAGCTCCGGTGGGATGAAGACCTTAGAAACAGATTTAAAAACGTTCGACTTGTTTCGATTCCCTTGGTGAATCCTGCGGGTATGTATGCAAACACTCGGTCTAATCCTAGAGGCGTTGACCTCATGAGGAATTCTCCGGTTGAAGCCCCTGATAAGCCACTTTTTTTGGTCGGTGGACATAGATATTCGTCGAAGCTTCCGTATTTTAGAGGGCATGCAAATACCGAAATGGAAATTGAAAGCCAGGCCCTGTGCGATTTTGTCGAAGAACAAATGTTTGAATCGGAATCCGCTCTTGCGGTTGATGTTCACTCGGGTTTTGGAGTTATCGATAGACTTTGGTATCCCTTTGCTCGAAGTCGAGAACCTTTTCCTAGGCAAAAAGAAGTTGAATCTCT
>JACCDO010944754.1_pt1 | contig 16665 bp, 18 predicted proteins | sample 7446101 | NCBI WGS metagenome assembly JACCDO01 (sample SAMN15323440, study PRJNA562643) | freshwater metagenome | isolation source: river surface water | place: USA:Blue River Watershed | collected 2017-08-16 | reverse complement strand
GTATTTGAAGAGATTGCTGAGGGTGAGGATGTTGATACGGGTGAGCGTGAAGTTGGAAAGGAGAGTCGCGCCCTTCAAGTTCGTACTGTCGCGCATCCAGAATGTCGTCTAGATTACATTGAAGAGTCATTGAATAAACTTCCTCTTGATGCGTATCCACCGGATAATAAAGCGGATACGCGCCACCGCAGCTATCCGTTTCTTACCATCTTTGAAAAGACGAAACTTATTGGCTTTCGCGCAAATCAACTCGCAGAAGGGGGGCGCCCATTCATCAATGTCCCCCCACATATAACAGACGTTGTTGAAATTGCTCGCCTTGAACTTGAACAGAAGCGTCTGCCTTTTATCCTCAAACGTACAATGCCAGATGGTACGTTTGAATATTGGCGGCTCACTGATCTTATGATCCTCTAAGAAAATAACTAGAAAATCTTAATTCGGCGTGATGGGTCCTTATACAATAGATTTCCAGGTTTAATATCAAAGCACTCATACCAGTCATCAAACTGTGATACAATATTATTCACGCGCGCAGAAGGTGGTGAATGAGGATCCATAAAAAGGGCCTGAAGCGCTTTTTCCTTCTTTTCCTTTGTACGCCAGCTGACGGCAAAACTTGTAAAGAAATCACAAATCTCTGTTTTATATTGGTCTTGGCTTACCTTTTTGGAAGCAAGACGTTTTTTGAGAGCTGCCAATGCAATTGCTACACCACCGAGGTCTGCGATATTCTCACTCAATGTTAACACGCCATTCAAGTGTTGACCAAAGTACGTAGTATTATTATACAATTCAATAAGCGCTTGTGATTTTTTATTGTATCTCGCCGATTCGGCGCGTGACCACCAAGGATTTTTATTTCCTTGTTCGTCAAACTCTTTACCATCATTGTCAAATGCGTGTGTAATTTCGTGACCAATTACAGACCCAAGGCCACCAAAATTCCAGCCATCTCCTGCTGCAATATGAAAGAATGGCCAGCGTAGAATTCCAGCAGGTAAAATAAGACGGTTCCCCTCACTATAATAATACGCATTTACAGCAAATACAGCATCTTCCCATTTTTCAGGATTCAGTCGTGTGCCAACCTTTTCCAGCTCATCCTTGAAATCCAGCTCTGCCAATTGTAACACATTCTGAACGAGATTTTCAGGATGTAACATTGTATGTTTATCCTTATCAATTACAGACGGGTACGCTACCCCAAGATGAATATTACGTACCTTCTTTTCAGCAATTTTTCGTGTGGCGGGTTCCAGCCATTCAGTCGCACCAGCTCTTTCAGCAGCAACCGCGCGTATTTCATGTGCGATATCGGAAGCTCGTTGTTTAATATCAGAGGGTACAAATTGTTCAACAAACGCATAACTAAGTGAGCCAGGTAACCATATTTGCGCAGTACGAAGAGCCAAGCGTCTTTGTGGTGTCTTTTGGGTCTGTCCACGCATTCTATGTCCAAATAATTCAAACTCCATTTCATCATAGGGTGGTGGAAGAAGAGGAAGTGTATGAAGAATCATACTCGCTGAAAACCATAATTTCCATGTATCTAGGGGAAGAGTACGAAACCATTTATTCACTTGTGAAATCCAGCGTTTACTGAAAATTAAAAATGTGTGGGACTGGAAAGTAGACGGCGACCAGCCTACTGCTGACTTGATAAATATCTCCCACGGAATGGCTGAAAAATTACGCTGTAATTCAGAACCCTTCATTAACAACTCTGTATCTCGTCTACTTGTTACAATCGCTTCTGCTACAGTCGTTTCAAAACCAACAATTCTCTCCAATCCAGATACATCAAAGTCTTCACCAAGTTTTTTCAGCAGTTTACCGTATGCCAAAAGTGTACGACGCTTTGTAATTGAGACTTCATCTGGATTATAATAACTAACATCTGGAAGACCAACATCACCCTGACCAATTCCAAAACGTAAAATACTACTGTCTGTTTCAGTAGGAACCACTGCGATATTAAAAACAGTATTTATTCTGTATTTTACAAATTCACCGATTGTTGCCGCCACATCAGTATGATCACGAATGCAGCGAAATCCAGAAACAAGAGTTTTCAGAAACTTGACATTTAAATCTTGTGTTTGCGTATTTAGCGCAGATTCAGTGAGAGTTCCAAGAAGATATGTGGTATGGGGTATCTTCTTATCCGCAGTTTTTCGCACGATTTCACGAGAAGTATCTAAAATAGTCATAAGCTCTTTATTTACTTGATCTTCAATTTCTTCACTTACACCATAACTTGTCATATAGGGTGGCATTTTGACATGACGAATCCAATTCGCATTTACATACCTATAAAAATCATTGCCAGGTTTGATGCTTTGTCTCGGAGTCGGTATGTACGGCTGCGAGGGAATTCTGCGCGAACGAGTTTTTCTATGAAAATTCCTGACTTTTCTTCGTGTCTTAGGCATGTGGATACCCCTCCTATTGATGTTCGTGATTTATAAGAACGATATGCGGTTACTGCTTTGCGATGGCGCTGTTTTTCACGTGTATCATATAACATTGCCCGTTGTTCATAGAGTAAACTCGGACTTACTGGACAGCCATCTGAGTACATAGATTCAATTGATTTAACAGATCCTGAAGAAATTGACATGGTGGGTAGAACCCCCTTTATTCAGGATATAGAAAATGTCGGGATTTAGTCATTCATTGAGATAGTATTCATCTGTCTTTACACTATTCACTAGATGGAGTAACTTCTTCATCTTTTGTATGAGACGCAGCGCTACAGCCTTGAACAATAGATGTCATAATAGGGTTTTGCATACCAATTGTTTTCATACTACAAATATCATACAATGTTTGTTCTGAAAATACATAGAGCGCATACCCATTTTCAATTGCGACGAGACTGTATCCTGAATTAACAAGATGGCCTGCACAATGAGCAGTTGCATAATGTTCATCCAAATCATGCGACCATTTTACAAGAATAATGCTCGGGCGAAATCCAGAATCCAAGAACTTGTAAACAAATTGTCTTTCAACGCCGTCAGACACCTCAATCTTAAGAAGATGAATGACCGGATCTGTAACTTCTAGGCTTGTAAACGCTGCTTCAAGTCCAGTATAAATGGCATTGACACTAGGTACAAGTAATGATGATGCACTAGGTCCTGAATGGACTTTTCCAGGAAGAACCCACGTTTTTGCTATCATTTCATAGTCAGGATTCTCTTTTACACCAGGGTATTTCATTCGCTGCTTGAGAATATCCTTTGTGGTCTGTATAGATTCTGCGTGTTTAGTTTCATCAATTTGAAATGGGCATACAATCATATCTGCGAATAAGCGTTCCGCAAGTACTAAATCAGTTTGCCAAACAGACGCAGTATCTGTAATATTTACAAATATACGAGATTTTGATTGAAAGTTAAAAAACGTAAGAGGATCCTTTGGAATAGGACGTTCACGAACAGTAACAATAAACTCAGATGGGTTTATTTTCATCATCGCAGCAGCACTGGACATTTTTTCTTTTTTAGTGTAACGTATATCCTTTAGACCGATAAATATTAAAAATGTTTATAGGATCCAAGATCCTAAGTTTACTGACGCCAGCGATTCCCACAGTTGAGACAGTTGATGAATTTTGTCATAGGTTCATCCGCAGAGCGTGTTTGAAGTTCATAGTACGTCGTTTCACGCTTATGACAACGATTGCATTTAAACATATCTGTAGCCATCGCCTTATTTCCTTCAAGAAGATGTTGCTCACGAAGTTCCATACGATTACGGAGATCGCTATAGAGTTCAGGAGAATAATCCATACTGTTCATTGTCGCAAGATCTTCAATCGCAATTTGCCCTTGTTTAATACGTTCAAGAAACGTCGTGTTTTTCACATAGGAATTCGGATTCATATTGCTGAGAAGACGACGCGCCGCGTTCATATAACAAACATGAAATAGGCTATTTTCAAAATGTTTGACTACAAATTTTGCTCTCGCATCGGTAATAGCATTCATAAGAATCATATTCTCAATCTTTTCCTGTTCTTTCTCAGTAAAGGTATTCTTAAACGTAGTTTGAATATAGGAAAGAATACGTTGGCGAATCTGTTTTTCAATGGACTCGTCTTTAGGAATAGGACCTATCGTAGTAATTTCTACAAATCCAGGATGAATGAGGAGTGCTTGTTGACGAGCACGCCCTGTATTTTGTGCTACACTTAGATTTTGTTTTACAGCTTTTTTCTTACCATTCCCGCGGGCTTTTACTGGTTTTACAATTCCATATTCTTCTTCATCCACCTGAATAGCATCTTCTTCACCCGCATCCTCTTCCTCTTCCTCACTATCGCCCCCCTCTTCTTCAGATTCATCCGCACCAGCACCTTCTTCATCTTCTGGAACCCCATCTTCCTCCGCTGCCTTTTTTTTAGAAGTCATGGCATGAACATCCTCTTCCTTTTCTTCATCTGATGAGGAGTCATCTTCCGTGTTTGTAGATGAACTTGAATCGCTATTATCATCATTAAAATCTCCAAAGGCGCGCTGGTAGAAGACTTCATATTGTTCAGGAGTAAACGCAATAGGGGTTTCCCATGTAGTACCATCTTTTGAGGCGATTACAAGAATATCACCGAAATGTTGTTTGTCATCCAGTGGAGGAGGAAGCTCGTGCTTATTTTCTGTTCCAGTTTTCCCAGATGTATATCCAAAGAATGTTAGAGTATTTCCTGCGAATTCAAACGTATGGAGAAGTTTAATAGGCGTTTTCTTTTTAATAATTGTCTGAATAGATTCTAGTGTGAGAGGGGTAGTATCCTTGGCATCACGGAGTTTAATCCGCTTTACCTCACCCTTTGTAAGAAGAAGAATACCCGAAATACCGCTTGACATTCTAGCTATACTAATTCGTAAACGCTTAAATGACGTTCAATTTTATATATTAAGGCACTTTGCTAATCTTTTCTATGATTCGTATTTATCTACATGGTTATAAATACGAATCTGAACAAAGTACTGTACTAAAAGGGGTACCGATTCGGCGAATTGAAGGGGGTTCCTGGTTTTCTGAAGAAGCAATTGACGGTACAAGAAATGTCTATAAACTTTATAAACGATCGTTAATTACAAATATCGGCGTTATAGAAGTTCTCAAAGAACTTGAAGATACATTTATTGAGATACCGTGCTGGCCTCACGAGTCTCCTGAGTCTTGGACTCTTCTTCGGACGGAGGGTCAGGGGTCTCTTTGGAAGGTTGATCAGACTCTATTGGTTTCATTTCCAATTGAACAGTCGCCACCGTCTTGGCTGGAGTCTCTGCTTGAACCTGGCGCATACAAGGAAATACAAGCCCACATATCTTCATACATGACCGCTGGCCTTCTTCAGACCGGACAAGCTCAACAACCTTACCAAGATTTAACTCACCCCGAGAAGCCTGTACAGCAAGAGTCAATACGGAGGGCAAAGTCTGCTTTGCAAAATCGGAAGCCGCCTCAATCTTCTGGCGAAACAAATCACGCTGATCCTCGGGTATACTCTCAAGTTTCTCCTTTACAACCTGTTGTAAAGCGCGTTCAACCACATTCATCACAAGGGACTGTTTCTGTTTCCCCGAGAGTTGTACAAACTGGTTCACTTTGCCAGCCAACACTCCTCCCAGAGTCACCACTTCCCCGAAAGTCACAGTCCCATCCGCCAAAACATCATACGCCGACTTTGTTAAAGAATCAAGAACGTCTGAAGCAATCTGTATGCCTGATAAATCCGTCAGAGTCATAGTGCGAGCTATTCTATAGCTCGTAGGGAAAAGAGTTCATAATAATTTAACGCCTAGTTTCAGATGTGGACTCGTCTTTTACTAGGAATACTTCTTGTGGCGGCTGCGTATTTAGTCATTCGTTTTTTCTCTTCTGAGAAATTTACTAACTGGGATTCTATTGTGGAAACTCCCGCATATGCGCCACCTGTTCGTGAACCTGCTCCGCGCGGTGATATGAATGTAAGTTCAGGTGGACCAAGCCCGCCGAATGTAGCTGCTCCTACCAATATGGCTGCAACGGTTGGACATGCACCTACTGCCAGCGATCCCTACGATGAGACGGCAGAGGATGCGGATGCCCCTGAGCGCCTTCGCCATCCTGAGCGTAGCTTCAGTCCTGGCATTGTACCTGAGACGGGTGCTATAGCAATTGCTGGTGGTCTTGCTTCAAAAGAGCCAGTTACCAGTTCACAAGCCTTTCAGACATTCAGCCCTGAATTTGTACAAAATGGCGGTAGTTTCTTTGGAACTGTAAGTGCCTTTGAGGATGAGAATCCCAACTACACTGCGTTCTAAAAAGGGTATAAACGGATTGTGCGATACTACTGTAGAGAATAAAGACGCGTGATGTTTAACTACAAATCTGTTACCAATTCTGAGCCTCAGATTCGTAGCAATCCTGCTCTACGCCACGTCAATGAAAAATCAGGGTTCCAAAAGCGACTTTCCACTCTTCTGGAACCTACACCACTTCCTTTTCCAACCTTTCAAATTATGAAAGAAGGGAGTCAAACTGGAATTCAGCAATTTAAACATTACGCGTGGGTTCGTCCTGCTCATCTTCGGCCACAATGGCTTGTACTTTCAGCAGAACTCCCCCTTATTTTAATGGATCCGCGGAATCCTGAACGGCTTTGGAGTCTCCGCATTCCCTTTGATAAAAAACGTGCTCAGAGTGTTGGTCCAATTGTGTGTGAAGCTGCGTGGGATGCGCAAGAGCATATTCTTTGGATTTGGGATGTGGTTGTATGGGAAAAGCAGATACTATGGTCTACTGTAGCGTATAGCCAGCGATGGGATATTGTGAAAGAGATTGTGGGTACTATTCTTGATTGCGGCCATCCAATGTCTGATGCCGAGGTTCGTGTACCTGATTGGAAATCACTTTCTGAAGTTGCTGCGCTTGGAGATTTGGATCCTGCGAAATCCATTGAATTCCAACCTGAAAAGGCTGGACAGCGGCGCCATGTATTTCTCGTACGCGATGAAGGGGCGAAATTTAAAGCACAGTCACATGCCGAACGAAAAATGGTTGCCGAGGGTGGACCGAAGATTCATAATCCAAACAAGGAAAAGCAGCGCCAATATGAACAGAAAAAGGTACTTACTGAACCTGCTGTGGCTACAATTGCGGATCCTACACCTACTCCCAATGTGACTGAAAAGAGCTTTCCTACAAAATCTCATTCAAATGACCCCACTGTCGCACGCATTAAAAAGGACGAATACAGCAAACTTCCAGACGCATATCAGCTTGAGGACCTTACGACTGGAAAATCATTCGGTCTCCCTGCTATTCGTAGCCTTGAAATCAGTAAAATCCTTCGTGAAACTTTAAAGACAAAAGAGAGCTGTATTGTTGACATTCAATGGTATGAGCCTTTCCGCAAGTTTGAGGTACGACGCGTTCATCAATAATCAATGTTCAAGGAACATACACACCCATTGCGCATAAATTTGCCCAATCAATAATACGGCGGCGAGCTGATAGGACACGCTCTGAATTGCGTGGCGATTCCTCTGCCAACTCCTCATAGATAGCTGCCCAGTGTCGTTTTTCACGCTTCGCTGTTGTACGCGATGATAAGTCAATAAATGGTAAGCGAACTGAACCAATCTCAAATTGCTCCATAGCAGCTATAAGTGCTTCACGACTGGCATGCCATCGTCGCGCATTATAATATCGTTTTAAAAGTATACTTATAAATGAATATGTATAGGCTGCTCGCTCAAGAGCCATTTCACGAGTAATTACAAGTGCCGTCATAAATAGAGCTCTCCATTGACGTTGTGTTGTAAGACTAATTTCACGGCGACATAATGGACATCCTCGTTGTCTTCCTAGCCATATATGAATACAAATTGCGTGAAATGTATGGTCACAGTTTGTTCCTTGTACAACTGTATGTTCCGGTTCTAAATATTCATGGCAAATGACACATAGTACTGGGTCATCTGACATTAGAACACTCCTATAGTAGTGGTTTTATTTAGTTTATGTACTTAGAGAGTAGAGATGAATAACTCGGCTGAATATCGCCGTGCGTCAAGACGCAGAGGCTGCCGTCGTAACAATCGCATGCGCGGTGGCGCTGGCGAAGGGTATAGATTTGGCGGCCCTGTTGCTGGAGAACATATTGTTAATAACTATGATGGAAAAGTAATCCCTTACGCATCTTGTAATGAGGCTGTGCGTCCTGGATATTTAGCGGGAGCACCTATTCAGGGCGGTCTTCCCGGATTTGCGGGTGGTTCCCGCAAGCGTAAGGGCTCTCGTCGCAGTCGCCGCAGTCGCAAGAGTCGCCGCGGTTCCCGTAAAATGCGTGGAGGTCGTGGCGGTGTCCTTGAGACTGGTGCAGCGCAACTCGCCGCTTCCACCAGTCAAATGGGCGGTACATATACGAATGAGTTTGATATTGTTGGAGCATCTAAAATTGCTTTAATGGAGCCTTCCTATAGTGGCTGCGGCGCTGGTGCCTATGCCCAACAAAATCCCTTCAACAAAGGCGATATCTCAAGTCTCATCACAGCACCTCCAGCTCTTGTTTCTAACCCCACACCTGGTTCTGGCAATCAACTCCAAGCTGGTGGCCGTCGCAGTACTCGTCGTCGTAGACAGCATGGCGGCGTTGGTGGTGTAGATTCTATGTACTATGGCGCCCCTCGTTCTGGATGGACAACATGGCCCAGTAATGCTGCTGGAGGTGATGCGGGAACATTGGCCGATGGTAAAACCCCTTTTTTGATCAATGTTCCATTTAGCGCACAACCCACACCAAGCCCGAACTGCTTGAAGACTGGGGGTCGCCGTCGTACTCGTAAGGGACGCAAGGCGAGCCGTAAGGGACGCAAGGGCTCTCGCAAGTAAATAGTATCGTCTAATCCTTAATTTAAGCGGTCTGCGGTAGCTAATAATACTTTGTTATTAAACAAATAGTATATAATGTTTGTTTAATAACCAACCTACTATTATAAAGTTCAAGAATCATCAACAAACCCACATACGCCAGGCTGAATTGGCGTTGACTTTTCCATAGGCTCATCATCCCCAGAATCCTCCGAAGTCTCCTCCGATTTGTACTGCTGAATCTGAATCTTGTAGCCACATGCCTTGTAAAAGACACGTCGCTTCCTCCATTGACCCTGATACACTCCATGACTGTCTACGATATCCAAAATTAAAGGTGGGGCTCGGCGCTCACTCGGCCGCTCTCGTAAAATACGTCCAACCGACTGCTCAACCTTCTTGCGAGGACTGGCTAAGACAACCGTATTGAGTGATTTAATATTCATAGCCTCCGATGCCATTGCGTATGAAGCAAGCAAGACCCGCGCATTTTTACCAGCGTCTTCCCGTTTCGCCTCCTTCATTCCTCCAATGTAGTATCCAGTGACCAACGTTGGATCAGCCGCAGCCAATCCTTGCTCAAATACTTCCAACTGTTTGATGCGCTCGCCCAACACAAGGATACGCCGAGCAGGGTCTTTGACAAGATCCAGAATCTGTTGGACAATCCAGTCGTTCCGCTCCTGACACTCTACAATCTGTCCAAGAAGTCTTGCGAGCACAGGTTCGCCTTTGAAGTCCACTGGAATCTCAGCATAGGCAGGATTGTCCTGATGAAACTGCATCGCTTTGACAATCACAGTTGGATCGGCCTCGCGCCGCTTCTCCCAATAGACTGGTTTGCCAAGGTACCATTCAAACACCTTCGTCAAACCGTCGTCTCGCGTTGGAGTCGCCGAGAGTCCAAGCATACATTTTGTTTGAACTTTGAGGAGCGCTTGGCTGAAATTGGATGCTCCAAGGTGATGACACTCGTCAAAGATGGAAAATCCATAGGTCTTGAATGTTCCATCTGGATACGTCTTTTGGACAAGACTCTGAATCATACAAATCGTACAGTCATACTTTTCAGGATCCACCTCAGCCTTTGAGCCTTGGACAATTCCAACACGAAGTCCTGGAAAAAATGCTTCCATCTCCCCCTTCCATTGATTGAGCAAAAACTCCTTATCTACAATTACAAGAAAACGTTTACCGAGACGTGCTGCCAGACAAAGGGCCATAAATGTCTTTCCTTTGCCACACGGAACACAAATAAGTCCATTGGCATCTGCTTCTGTAAATGTTTTGAGGATAGCCTCTTGATAATCAAATGGTTTTCCAGTAAACTTTAACGAAGACGGCAAAGAAACGCCCTCCGGCATCGCATCTGCCTCTTCCTTGCCAAATACATCACGAGCCCAGTGACGAGGGAGATAGAATCGCTGGGGACTTTCATAATAGACCGTAAATGGCTTACCGGCCGCAGCAGCTCGTGCCATTGTCTTAGGAGCAACCGTGAGTTCTTGACGAATCTTCTGTTGTTCTTGCGGCGTCAGAGTATCTTTCCGAATAGCATATCCTCTTGATGTTAATACACGGGCATAATCGTTGAGTGATTTTTCTTTGGTTGTCATTTGCTTGTTGTAGGGTTTCTCTAGGTATACTTTATAACAGTTTTTTAACCCCCCTACTCTTTAGATATGGCCGAGCTTCGCCTTACCAAGCAACAATCTGGTATTCTGGGTGGTTTGATTATAGCATTCTTTTTGATTCCGTATTTGCCGCAACAAATCGTCCTCTTGACGGACAATTTCCTCGTACGCCTTGCGCTCCTCGCTGGATTGATTGCAGCGGCCTATGTCAGTCCTGTTGTAGCAATTGCGGCATTTATTGTTCTTGGCCTCCTTTTCATGGAGCGCAACAAGGCGAAGATGATGCAGCTCAAATCGGCCATGGTTTTGACTACGAGCTCCGAGTCTCCCGCCATTGCTGAAATCATCACACCTGAGACGGCTCCTGAGCAACCTGCCTTTGACCAGCCCGTCATTGATCGCATGCACTTTATGCCGCAGGATGACTCTGGCGACGATGGATTTATGCCCGTCGCACCGTCTATGAATCAAAAGATTCCTTTGCCGACTGAGGGGAGCAATGATGGAAGTCAAAAGGCTATCAAACAACTTTACCAATGGGTCAATCCTAATTTAGCGCAGGCACCTTGAAATCGCTGTAATTATTTAGATTCGGTTAAATGTATTATAAGAATATATACTCTATACTCTTATAATTAGATATGCCCTTCCTAGCTTCTATAGAGGGATCACTTGGATATGGACGTGCACAACCCTCGCAAGCAAGTTCAGGAGATAGAATTGCAGCGTCTCTAACAACAAATCTCGCAGCCTACACTGCGGCTGCTACAGGTGCCTGGGTAAAAATTACAGCGGCTGAATATACGACTTTACAGACAAATGTTACAGGGACTGCCGTCGCAGGCCTTACAACTACAAATCTAAATAGTATTGCGAGTACAAATTTTACATCCGGTCAACTTTCATTCTGTAATATTGCATCTGGTGGAGCGCCTTCTATTTCAGCGAATCAATACGTCTACGCATTTGCAGTCTACACTGGCAGTAGTTTATCGGATATACGTGTCTATGCAAATAATAGCACAAGCACATATAACGGTTTTAATCAACTTGGTGGTGTGTTACCATCAACAACAGGATCGGCAAGAAATTATTATGTATTAAAGGGTGTATCTACCGTAAGTGCGTCAACTGCTGGATTACTTGCCGCCTCAACCACAAATGTATTACCAATGGGGTTTAGTCAGTCAGCTGGAGGTTCTGGTATGCGATATACAAGTACAGTACCTTTAATAAATTCAACAAATTTAACAGGTCTTTATACAACTGGCTCATCTGCCTTTGCAATTCAGTGTCTTACAACTGGAACAATTCAGTGGTAGCATGATATTATTTTGTCAAGGACCACCGCTGATTTGAAGCCGTACCAACACAATCGCCAATCGCTAATCTATTATTATTAAGATCATCTACAGTCAAACATTTATTACCATTCATAAATGATATAATACGTTTACCATCCACATGCCACTTTTGATTCAATCCATCGTGGCATGGATATTCAACAATAGGATTGCCATTTGCAGTATTGTTATATAAAATATCCATACACATTCCAGACTTTTTCAGCACAAGGCGGTTCTGTGAATCCATTTCAACTGCTTGAGTTGTATCATCATACTCGCACTTGGCAATTGTCATCGTACCAAGCTGTTTTCCAGACGACTGCACACAAAAGTTAGTCTTGAATTCAGTCACGAGCTGTTTTACAGAGGGTCTGCAAATAGGTACCTTATCACCCATACTGCTACTAAATGTACACTTGATAGCCCCTTCACAGACATTTCCATTCACTTCACCATCACAACAATTCAGATTTCCTAGTTTATCTGTATAGGCGCGAGTTCCTTTGGGACATGATGTTGCGCCTATTGCGGGAGACCCTTGAAATCCCTCCACTCGGGTTACATCACAATTCTTTGGCATAAATATGACAATCATCATGGCAATAAGAACACCTAGGATACCAAATGATACAATTACGCCAAATCCTTTCATCCTAGTCTAAGGAAACTTTTTTAAGTAGAGGATATTAATATATATTATTGAAGGTAGCCTTTACGACCTGGTGATATCCCGCGAGCAGGAGTCCCAAAAAGCAGGATAACCGCTATAAATAATATAACTATAACTATAGTAATAATTGTATCAACTATATCCAATTTATCTCCTGATTTCCCTACTGCTGTTCCTACTGCTGTTCCTACTGATGTTCCTATTGATGCTCCTACTGATGTTCCCACTGATGTTCCTACCGTAGGTGCGTACCCAAGATATTTTTTAGCAAAGAAAAAATAATGGACACCGTAGATTAATCCAGCGAGCAAGGTTATGCCAAGAATTACCCCAATTACTATACACACTCTGATCCAAATATCGCCTGCTCCAATTGTTGCCGTTGGTGGAGATAAGGTATCTTTATCTTGGTCATTTGCTTTCTGAATTTCATTGTCCATGCGTTCACCCGTTTTTGGGTCAATTAACAGCTGACCATCCTTAATATCTCGTCCACGATCAATTGCGATACACTTGTATTCTGATGTATCGCGACTGCTGACCTTTTTCTGATCAAAATTGCGAATCAAACGAAATCCAGTCTGGAATTCAGGACTTGTCGCACTCAAAGTAATCATGCTCGTATAGGGCTGATTAATACCCGCTTCTTGATTGTAGACGCGATTGCCTTTTGTACGAGCTTCATCATTAAATTGCGTAAATGAACTAAGGAGCTTGAAGCCAAGAATATTTGGAATTCCAGCAGGGGCTAAATTCGTTCCAGCAGGGGCAATTCTACGAGCCATATCCTGAGTAATTGAGGCACCAGTAGACCAATACGCAACTGAAATATTTATAGTTCTATTGGTATCCGTTTCCACACAGGTCGTATACTTTATAACATCTACACCTGAACCCTCTGGAATTGTACGGATGAGTTTGACTGAATTTCCAGTGACTGCGTCTGTAATTGCTTGACCAGCTGCGTTTTCAGTCGGTTTCTGAATTACAGGGATGATAAGTACAGCCAAATCTGATTTTGCTGCTACACTGGTTGCAGTTGGAGTTCCCCAGATCTGAAATTCAGCAAACGCATCTCCTGAAAATCCAGCGAGACCCTCTTGCTTTGGTCTTGAAAGACGAACTATACGAACATTGTATTGTGTGCCGCCTGTAAAAAATGTACTTGTCCCATTTGTAGTTATTTCTCCCGTTTGTCTATTAAAAGCCATTGGAACTTCAGCAGGACTAAACTGTAATTGGATATCATTGGGTGCTGTAATTGAAGCAGTATCGGTTAAACTAGACCACCCAGTAATTTGTACGGGGAAGCCTTGTAGGCCAGGAAGACATGTGTCGCCCATTCTAACTATTCTGTAAACTTATAAATACTGTTTTTATACAAGCCCTGGAATATATGTGGGTCCATCAAATTTATAAACTTCTACGTGGCCTTCTTTGCCAAGACCTGCTATCTTTATATTTTCACCACCAAGAAGCTCCTCACAACCGATGCTGTCCATACAATCACGCTTTTCATAGCGGATAGGAACTTGGATTGGATTGTATGTATCCGTTCGTGTGTAATAGTTATAGCGATCAGAACGGTAGGCTGTCTGACGACCATACAAGGGAAGAAGTTGGTCGCCCGTTTTGATGAGACCCATTTGTTGGTAGGCTTGTGGAAGACCTCGTGTGGAGACATTTATAGGTACTGCTCCGGGTGGTATCATTGCTCCACGCAAGTCTGGTGCTGTTTGCCAGAAACGAAGCGGCTCTGGAGCACGTGTGTATCGGTCATCGCCTCCAGCAGATGGCAGAATATTGTTTAAAATCTGGATTGGTTTTTGCTGTTGTGCGGGGCGACTAAATATGGATGGGCTAGACTCTGTATTTGTTATCGCAAGATATACAAAATACAAGGCGACTGCTATAGCAATCGTTAGGAGAACACCGAGTGTGCTTGAAAGACAAATCACACCTGGGGGACAGATATTTTTACGAGCCATTAGACTCTCCTCTACTTACTTGCTTCCTTACTTGCCGAACACCGTGGTCAAAATTCTTTTGACCTTGCTGTGAGGTACGTAGTTCCTACTTACCGAACACCAATGCCTACGGCATTACTGTGAGGCAAGTTTACTTGCCGAACATGGTGCCAAACGTCTCCATCAATTGTTTGCCATCCTGCAACATTGGCTTCATTGTACCAAGCATACCCATTAAGCTCTTCTGTGTCTCCAAAAGCTTGCGAGTATCCTCCGTCATAGCCTTGATTTGGTCCGGCTTCAAGGCATTCATGGCATTCATCAATGTTGTTCCAACATCAATGTGTGCTCCCCCAATAACCTCCGTAGGGATTGAACCGAGCTTGAACATTCCAGCTGTAGAAGGATCCGCAAATCCAGCCTTCTCCTCGGCCTTGGGTTGCGCAGGAGGTGTTGCAGAGGCCGCCGCTACAGACGCGGGCAAGTCCTTTGCGAGAGCAGGAGTTACAGTCGGAGCATTTGCTGGTGCCGCAGTAGACTCTGCAGGAGGCGGTGTTCCTTCACCAGCAGGCTTGGCCTTCTTATCACCAGAGTCAGGGAGTGCCGCATCTGTCGCCCCAGCATCCGCAAAGCCTTCAACAAAGCAACTGCTCAATACACCACTCGGTTGAAAGACATTTTTGCGAGTAATTTCCTCAACTTTGCGAGTAATATCAGTGCCACTCTGACCAGCTCCTAATGGAACTGTGTTGGGATAAGCAAGACCTGGCTTTCCAGACTCAAACCCTTCAGCACGTCCACGACGGTCAACAAACATCTTCCATACAAGGCCAGACAAGATTACACCTGCGACTGTAAGTTCAAGATTGTCAGTATAACTATTTACAATCAAACCAATGGCGAAACTAAATAAGAGTCCCGTAATACCAATACCTCCAATACCATATAAGATATAGAGTGCTAAAAATCCAAACACGATGGATTGACCAACTGTAAGGTTCTCCATATTCCTCTAACATTTAGCGGATTTTTTAGAGAGAAACCAACGGGCCAATTACTCGCTGTAATACCCAATAGAGTACACCTCCAACAAGAGCACGCGCAGCCATTCCCATTGTAGTAAAGTCACCACCGGGGCGGAGCAAAGTAGGAGCATAATGACTTACAAGTAAGTTTACAGCAGGAAGTGTCATTACAAAAACAATAATCGCAACAACAATAGGCTGCTTTAATTCATCAATCCATTGTCCTTGCCAATTCTTCTTTGGCTCCTCATAGACTTGGATTGGCGGCTGTGGCATTGCTTGAACTGTCTGTTGCATCTGAGGAGCCATGGCATTAAAAGGAAGAGGAGCTTGCGCAGCCATCATCATGCGCTGAAAATCTGCCTCCGTCGGGTGCTCGCGACCAATCATATGCGCAGTAGGTACAGCAGGATCGGCCGCATTCGGGTACGTGCTAGGGATTCCTTGCTGCGTTTGTATTGGCATACGGGGTCCAGGACCGCCTCCTGAAACAATCGGATTTGAAGCACTCGGCTTATTCAAGTCTGCCAAGATACTATCCACCAAATCACCGTCACTAGGGCGGGCATTGTCCAAATCTGAAAGTAATGTTCCAGCTTCTGACATTTATTTACTGATGGATTGATTGAAATCTTCTCTTACCGTCTTTCCGCAGCTGCGGATGATGCAGCAGACCATTGGAACGGTTCTATAACACCAACTGCAGGACATTGTGCCTCCTTGGGTACGAACTTATAACAGCGATCTCCAATCTTATATGCGTGTTCTTTGATTTCTTTTAATGGAGGAGCCTTGAAAGATAAGCATGAACCATCTTTACATATAGGGCGTATTAAAAGAATAATAAAAATTCCCATTAAAACACTAAAGACAATATCAAACCTTTTATCTTTTATAATATCTGCCAACATTTGACCGATCCTATCTATTGAATGATTGAAAAAGAAGGGTCTAGTAGCGTCCAATCCTTAATTTAAGAGGTCGTGTGGTATCATAAATTAAGTCATTGGACAGCAGAGTAGGCTCTTTAAATTAAGCAGCCTACGGTAGAAATGTTCCATCACTTCAAATTCTTCCCATTTTTAATTGGACTGCTCGTGGGCATTGGCATATTCTTTTTTGCAAAACCCGAGGCAAATGCTGACCGTATTG
>JACCDO010600309.1_pt1 | contig 16666 bp, 15 predicted proteins | sample 7446101 | NCBI WGS metagenome assembly JACCDO01 (sample SAMN15323440, study PRJNA562643) | freshwater metagenome | isolation source: river surface water | place: USA:Blue River Watershed | collected 2017-08-16 | reverse complement strand
TCGCGCGGCATCAGCGAGCAACTGCCCAGCAGCAGAAGAATGGGCGTGCACGAACGCGCGACGCGCGATCTCAAGGAGCATCGCGCGTCGTCGTCGCCCTGCGTTCTCGCCGTCGTGGCGCGAAGCGGTCCGCCCAACCTCGTCATCTCGTGCGCACCATACTGTCCTGCCGTTCGAACCCTTAGCAGCAACTCGTGCGGAGTTCGTTCTATGTCGCGGTGTGCGGCGCAGAAAGGCGCGCTCAGCGCGAACCGTTGCGCGTGGTGGCGAGATGGCGCACTTGCGACTGCTGCGCGCGCGGGCTCAGATGCGCGGCCAATGGCGCGCATCATGTCCGGCGTCCAGCCGACCGGTAATCTGCACATCGGCAACTACCTTGGCGCCCTCGTCAACTGGGTGCGTCTGCAGGCGGAGTACGACGCATTCTTCAGCATCGTCGACTTGCACGCGCTGACGCAGCGCCCGGATCCCGAAGCGCTGCGCCGCGCGGTGCGCGAAGTCGCGATCGGCGTGCTCGCATCCGGCGTCGATCCCGAACGGGCCACGGTGTTCGTGCAATCGCACGTGCCGCAGCACACCGAGCTCGCGTGGGTGCTCACGTGCCTCACGCCGCTGGGCGACCTGAACCGCATGACGCAGTTCAAGGACAAGAGCCAACACCAGCCGGACAACGTCAACACGGGGCTGTTCACCTATCCGGTGCTGCAGACTGCGGACATCGTGCTCTACCGCGCGGATCGCGTGCCGGTTGGCGAGGATCAGGAGCAGCACCTCGAACTCGCGCGCGAAACCGTCCGTCGCTTCAACCACGTTTACGGGGAGACCTTCCCGGAACCGCAGGTTGTGAAGAGCAACGCGCCGCGCGTCATGGGCCTCGACGGCGAGTCCAAGATGTCGAAGAGCCGCAACAACGAGATCGGGTTGTTCGAGACCGCGGACGAGACGATGCAGAAGTTGCGCGGCGCTAAGACGGACCCCGCGCGCTTGCGCAAGACGGACAAGGGCACGCCAGAGGTCTGCAACATCTTCAGCTACCACGGGTTCTTCACCTCGGAGTCGCAGCGCGCGGAGATCGCGGCCGGATGCCGTTCGGCGCAGCTGGGCTGCGTGGACTGCAAGAAGATGCTGTGCCAGAACCTGGAGCAGGTGAAGGGGCCGATCCGTGAGCGGGCCGCGGAGTTGCGCAGCAAGCCTGCGGAACTCGATGCGATCCTCGCGCACGGCGCATCGCGCGCGCGTGCGGAGGCGGAGAAGACGATGGAGATGGTGCGTTCGCGCGTTGGCCTCGGGGTGCGCGCATGAGCCGCGTCGTTTCGGTCGCCGCTCTGCTTGCTTGGTCCACGATGGTGGGCTGCGCGGGCTCGAGCGCTCGCCCGGTCGATCGGGACCAATGGGAGGCGAAAAGCCAGCGGCTCCTTCAGCCGCTCATGAACGAGAGCATGGTCGGGTGCGCCGAGTTGCTCATCGAGATCTCGCCGAACTACTTCGCCAACGTCGCGGTGCCGGCGCTCGATCCCAAGATGCAGACGATGAAGAAGACGTCTGCCGATGGCGTGGATGAATACGTGTGGACCAACTTGGTCGGCGGATTGCAGGGCGCCATTTCGCTGACGGTCGGCCAGACCGATCAGCTGACGGACAACGGAGTCGTTCGCGGCAAGGGAACGACGTTCCAAGCGCTTCGCCAAGTGACGCTCCGCGTCCACACCAAGGGATTCATGGAGGCGAGGCTCGATGTGATCGCGAGCGGCAAGCCGCTCGTGATGTCGATGGGCGGCAAGGTACGCGATTTGGAGTCTTACGAAGTGCGCAACGGAGCGCTGTTCGCGCCGTGAAGACGAGCGTTCGCGATTCGCGCCTGTGCTGGTTGGCTGCGTTCTTCGCAGCGGGTTGTGCCGCTCCGCCTGCGCCATCGCCAAAGCCGACGGCATCGCAGGGGTTTGATGCGCAGCGCTACGAGGCCTGCTCGGACCAAGCGACCCAGGAGACCTACCAACGCGCGCTCGATCGATTGCAGGCGGCGGACGAGGCTGCTGCGCTTCCGCTGCTCGCCGAAGTGGTTGCGAAGTGTCCTCAGCACGTCGTCGCCATGGCCTACTACCAGGATGCTGCGATGCACATCGGCGGCGAGGCGGAGCAGCGGATGCGCGCGCACTACGAGGCGATGAGTCCGGATGACTCGTCGCCGGTGCCCGCATTCGCCAAGGCTCGCTTGCTGTCGTCGAACTTCGCGCGCAAGACCGCGATCGACGAGTTGCTGAAGCGGCATCCCGACTTTGCCTACGGGTGGCTCGCGCTCGGCCGACTTCATCGGAGCATTGGGCGGTTGCCTGACGCGGTCGCTGGGTTCCAGCAAGCGGTGTCGAAACACCCGCGTCTGTCCGCTGCGCACTTGGAGTTGGCGGAGTGTCTCGCCGAATCGGGGCGGCTCGACGAGTCGCAGGTCGCTTACGAGAACTATCTGCGTGCGGCGCCCAATGATCGCGCGACGATTCGCGCCTACGTGCAGTTGATGATCTATCGCAGCGGCAAGCCGGAAGCTGCGCGGCCATGGATCGAGCGGTTGTTGGCCGAGGATCCGCTCGACGAATCCGTGCGGATGGACTTGGCCGCTTGCGATTGGCGTTCGGGGCGCGTGCGCGAAGCGATGGATGGCTACATCGACGCCCTGCAGCGCAGGCCAGACAACGCGCGCGCGGCGCTCAACATCGGCTACCTGCACTTCGATGCTCTCGCGCGAACGGAGACGGAGAAGCGAGAGCACTGGCCCAAGGCGCGGGCTGCGTTCTTGCTGTTCTTGCAGACGGTGCGACCCGCAGACGGCTACGACTACTTCGAACGCAGCTTCGCCGTGCCGTTCCGCTTGAAGCAGATCGAAGAACTGCTTGGGCCGGCGCCGAGCGCCGCTCCGACGCTCGCGGATCTCAGGTAGCGAGGCCCGCTGCGCGCAGAGCCGTCGCTGCGATGCCGAACGCATCAAGTTGCGGCAGCAAGCGCATCCAGTCGGCGCGCGCGAGGCGATCGTTGGTCGCGCCAGGTGGCACGAGCCGATGGCGCGGCGAGTCGATCTTTGCGATCGCAAGGTTCGATCGATCGTCCGCGAGCAGCAGGTTGCGAAGGTCGAGGTTGCGATCGCGGAAGCCAAGGCTGTGCATTCGTCGCACAAACGTCCCGATGCATTCGCCGATGGCGTCTCGATCGGGCTCACTCGCTTGGGGCAAGAGGGATGCGAGGTCGCGCCCCGGGAACTTCTGGGTGACCAGGACCGCCCGCCTCAGCCAGCCCAGACGACGAACTTCTGCGAATCCTGCGAACGCTGGAGTAGGAAAATTGTGCTGCCCAAACCACTGCAGGGCGGCCGCTTCCCGTTGGCTACGGCTGGGTCGTAACGGCCCGGTGTTGCGCAGTGTGCCGCGCAGTCGAGAACGGATCGTTGGGTAGTCGTAAGTCTTTACGAAGTAGTCGATTCCGTGCACTCGGATGAGGCGCACCCAGGACGACTTCGACGATGTGACGGCGGTTCCAGAGTCTGGGTTAGACAGATCCCACAGGCTGTGGAATCCGAGCTTTTCCACTAGCTCTGGTTCTTGCGGTGAGCCGTCACTGCCGTGGCGCATGGGGAAGGAGGGGCTGGTGATCTCGGCCGCAAGGTTATACTGGCAGCCTACTTGATGCAGGCGCTTCCAGACCTTCCGCCAATCCATGCTGAGCGGAACGAATGGAGGAGTCTTCTCCACGGAGGTTGCTGGTGAAAACTGTCACCAAGAAAGAACTCGTCAATCGGATCGCTGACCAGACTGGCGTCACCAAGGTGGTTGCCAAGGAGATCATCCAGTCCTTCCTCAACGCGATCATCAACGAGCTGTCCGAGGGCAATCGACTCGAGTTCCGCGAGTTCGGTGTCTTCGAGTCTCGTGATCGCGCAGCTCGGCGCGCGCAGAACCCGCGCACGCTTGAGAAGGTCGAGGTCCCGGCCAAGCGCATCGTGAAGTTCAAGGTCGGTCGTCTGATGCGCAAGAAGGTCGGAGGCGAGGACGTCGGCGATCTCTCGCTCGACGATGACGACGATGACATGCCGGCGCCGCGTCGCGCTGCTCCGCCCGCGCCGAAGCTGGGCGAAGCTGGAATGGCCTGAGCGAGTCGCGCTGCGGTTGCAGCGCCCGCTCTCCAACGAAGCTCAGCGAAGCTTGGCCAGCGCCTGCTCGACATCTGCGAGCAGGTCCTTTTCGTCCTCGATGCCAACGGAGAGGCGAATCAACCCATCGGACAGGCCCGCCTTGTGGCGTTCCGCTGCGGGAATCGAGGCGTGCGTCATCGAAGCTGGGTGATCGACCAAGCTCTCGACGCCACCCAGGCTCTCGGCGAGCGAGAACACTCGGAACGAGCTCGCAACCTTCTTGCCTTCCTCGACCGTCGCCTTGAGTTCGACGGAGACCATGCCGCCGCCGGCTCGCATCTGGCGCATGGCCAACGCGTGCTGCGGGTGGCTTGGCAGTCCCGGGTAGCGCACGCGCGCGACCTTGGGATGAGCTTCCAGCATGCGCGCCACGGCGAGCGCGTTGCTGCAGTGGCGCTCCATGCGAACGTGAAGGGTCTTCGTGCCGCGCAGCACTAGGAAGCAGTCGAGCGGGCCCGGAGTTCCACCGACGCTGTTCTGAAAGTGCGCGAGTTGCTTGTGCAGGTCCGCGTTGTTGCCGACCAGCACGCCGCCCACGAGATCGCTGTGGCCGCCCAGATACTTGGTCAGGCTGTGCACGACGAGGTCGCAGCCAAAGCGCAGCGGTTGTTGCAGGTAGGGGCTGGCGAACGTGTTGTCCGCGAGCGTGAGGATGCCGCGCTCACGGCAGATCTTGGCGATTGCAGCCAGGTCGAACACGCGCAGCAGCGGGTTGGTCGGCGACTCCAGCATCACGAGTCGCGTGTTGGGGCGCAGCGCTGCTTCGAACTCCTTGAGGTTCGACAGATCGACGAAGGTCGTGTCGATGCCGAACTTCTTGTGCACGGTCGTCAGGATTCGGAACGTGCCGCCATAGAGGTCGTTGCCGGCGACGACATGGTCTCCTGACTTCAGCAGGTTGATCACGCAGTGGATCGCCGCCATTCCGCTTGAGAAGCCGAGGCCAAACGTTCCGCCTTCGAGCGCGGCGAGGTTCTGCTCCATCGCCGTGCGCGTCGGGTTGTGCGAACGGGAGTAGTCGTAGCCCTTCGTGACGGCCGGGGCTTCCTGCACATAGGTGCTCGTCAGGTAGACCGGCGTCATGATCGCGCCAGTGGTCGGGTCCGGCTGCTGGCCAGCGTGGATTGCGATGGTGCCGAAGCCGAGGGAGGGGTCGTTCGAGTGCGTCATGGAGTGTGCAAGGCGCGCATCCGCGCAGCCGTTGGGGGCGCGGAGTTTACAAGCGGGCCGTCCGCGGCAACATGACGCGCCCATGCAGCGAGCTGATGCCTACGACCTCGACGCCCTCGAGTTCCATGCCGTTCGCACGCTGCTCCTGGAGCGCCTGGAGACTCCGCTTGGGCGCACCGCCGTCGCGGCGCTGACACCGCTGCCATCTTGCGAAGCTGCGCGCGAACGGCTCTGCGCCGTGGCGGATCTCGCGGACCGTTTGCGCGGCGGGCAGTCGCTCCCGATCTCTGGAGCGGTCGAGGTTCGATCCTGGCTCCCTGGGTTCTGTGACGGCGAGCATCAACTGCAAGCCAAGGATCTTGCCGACCTCAAGCGCGTGCTGCGCGCGGCAGAGCGCGCCCGCAAGTGGCTGGGTGCTGCAGGAGACGCGCTGCAGCGGGTGGCCACCTCGGCGCCGGATCTCCAGGATTTGGTCGAGGAGCTCGAGCACGCGATCGATGACCGCGGCGAAGTGCTCGACTCCGCATCGCGGAAGCTGGCGGAAGTCCGCCGTGAGATCGAGACCGCGCGGGCCGGAGTGGACGCAGCAGTTCAGCACGTGCTCAGCGAGTCGGACTTGCGCCGTTACCTGCAGTCCCCGGAGCCTGCTTGGCGTCACGGGCGCCCCGTGTTGCAGGTCAAGCAAGAGCACCGCAACCGCGTGCCCGGCGTCCTGCATGACCGAAGTGCTTCCGGCTCGACGCTCTTCATCGAGCCGGATCGGGTCGTCGAGGCCGCCAACCGTCTGTCCGACGCGCTTGCCGCGGAGAACCGCGAGATCAACGTCGTTCTCGCGGGCATCGCGCGAGGATTGCGGCGTGTCGGTGGCGAAGTTCAGGCCGCAGTCGAGTTCTTGGCAGCGAGCGATTTGTTGCAGGCTGCTGCGCGGCTGGCGGTGGCGGATGGCTTTTCGGTCCCCAAACTGCACGAGAGTGGACCGTTGCTGCTGCGGCGGGCGCGGCATCCACTCATGCTGCGAGCGAAGACGACCATCGTTCCGCTGGAGTTGGGGCTAGGAGAGCCGAGCCGAGTTCTAGTTGTCACGGGCCCCAACACCGGCGGCAAGACGGTCGTGCTCAAGACCGTGGGGCTGCTCGCGCTGATGGCGCTCTCAGGGCTCCCCATTCCTGCGGACCAAGGCTCCCAGATCCCGTGGCTCGACGCGGTGCAGGCCGACATTGGCGATGAGCAGGGGATCTCGCAGAACCTGTCGACCTTTAGTTCTCACGTTCGACGCCTGGGTCGCTGCCTGCAGTTCGCGTCGCCGCGCGCGCTCGTGCTGCTGGACGAACTCGGCGCGGGAACGGACCCCGAGGAGGGCGGCGTGCTCGGCTACGCAGTCCTGGAGCGATTGCTCGAGAAGGGTGCGCTCGCCGTGGTGACCACGCACCTCGGGCGCCTCAAGGACTTCGCCTACACGCACAAGGGCGCGGAGAACGGTTCGATGGCGTTCGATGGCGCGAGCCTGCAACCGCTCTACCGGCTCGACGTGGGCATCCCGGGCAACAGCCACGCGCTCGACATTGCGGGGCGAGTTGGCATGCCCACCGAAGTCGTTGCTCGCGCGCGGGCCCTGCTCGGCGTCCGCGACACCGCGCTGCAAGAGGTCATCCAGAAGGTGCAGGACGTGCGGCGCGATGCGGAAGCGGATCGCAAGCACGCGGCCGAGCGCAGTCGGCAGGTTCAACAGAAGGAAGGCAAGCTGGATGAGGAACTGACTGCGGTCCAGCGCAAGCAAGAGTGGTTGCAGGAAGAGTCGGACTCCGTAGTCGCGGCCGAACTGCAGCGCGTGCAGCAGGCGCTGCTCGAAGCGGTGGTCCCCTTGCTCAGCGCTCCCGGCGCGCATGGCGAGAAGGCGCGGGCTCTGCAGAAGATCGTTCAGGGCATGCAGAAGCCGACTGCCATGCATCGACGCCGCATGGCCTTCTGCCATCAACTCAAGAAGGGTGATCAGGTCTTCCTGCCCAAGTGGGGGCGCACCTGCTTGGTTGCCAAGGTCGACAAGGTCCGAGAGTCGGTGGCCGTCGACTACGGCAACGTCCGCATGGACGTGCCGTTCGAAGATGTCTCCTGGTTGCAGCCACTGGGCTAAGGGTGGCCTTGCTGCTGCTCGCTCCGTAACTTCGCGCCATGCCCATCGCCCTCATCGCTGACAACGACGCAGGTGTTCGGGGATTGCTTGCAGAGTTGGCGCGGCGCCAGGGCTTTGAGGTCCGAGTTGCCGCGGACGGTCTGGCGGCGCAGGAAGCGCTGGCGGCGGGCGATGTGGACCTGCTCGTTTGCGATCTGGACATGCCGCGCCTGAGCGGGCAGCAGTTGGTCGCAAGCTTGGCTGACTCGCTGCGGGTTCCGTTGGTGGTGGTCGTCTCGGGCTACGTTGATGCCGCGATCCAGGCATCGTTGATGGCGCAGAGGGGCGTGCGCGTGGTGCTCCGAAAGCCGTTCGATGTGATGGCATTTGCCGGACTCTTGAGGGGCTACGCATCGGAGTTGGCCGCAAAGGTGCACCAAGCCGCACCTGCTTCGCAGGGGCCCGATGCCGTCGTTCGGGTTGCGGACTCCATGCGCAGCGCAACTCCTCAACCGATCGCGGAGCCATCGGCGGGACGTCCAACGAGCGCGTCGATTGGGCTCGAAGCGGACCCCGCGGGCAAAAACCACTTCGTCCCTTGAACTGCCTTGCGTCGTCGGTATCCTCCTCCCGCCTTACTCTGGCAGCACGCTGGCTAGCGTAGCTCAACGGCAGAGCACCTGATTTGTAATCTGGAGGTTGTGGGTTCAAGTCCCATCGCTAGCTCCAGATTCGGCTTGGGTGGGTGACGGGTAGCGGAAGCAGCCCATCGCCGCCTTGAGTCCGCTACCCATCTGCGGTCATGGTAAGGATCGCACGTGCCCCAAGCGGGCGGATACCGAAGCGGCCAAACGGGCCAGACTGTAAATCTGGTGGCTCAGCCTTCGCAGGTTCGAATCCTGCTCCGCCCACCAGTGTCCGAGGTCGCAGGATCTCGGCGGGTTCGCGCGATTCGCTCCAGCGCGCGGTGGCCCCGCGCGATGGTGCGGGTGTAGCTCAATGGTAGAGCTCCAGCCTTCCAAGCTGGTGGTGAGGGTTCGATTCCCTTCACCCGCTCCACTACGCTCTTTCTTCTGCATCCGAGTCTGCTGCTATAGCTCAGCTGGTAGAGCACCTCCTTGGTAAGGAGGAGGTCGTGGGTTCAAGTCCCGCTAGCAGCTCCACCTCTTCCAACCCAGTGCACTGAGAGGCTTTCGCGCCTCGAACTAGTCAGAGATCATGGCCAAGGACGTCTTCAACAGGAATAAGCCCCACGTGAACGTGGGTACGATCGGGCACGTTGCTCACGGCAAGACCACGACCACGGCGGCCATCACCTACACGCTCGCGTCGGTGGGGCTCGCTACCTACAAGCCTTACGCCCAGGTGGCGAAGGGCGGCACGATCCGCGACGACACGCGCGTCGTCACGATCGCGTCGTCGCACGTGGAATACCAGACCGACAAGCGCCACTACGCGCACGTCGACTGCCCTGGCCACGCCGACTACGTCAAGAACATGATCACGGGCGCGGCCCAGATGGACGGCGCGATCCTCGTGGTTGCCGCAGACGACGGCCCCATGCCGCAGACGAAGGAGCACGTGCTCCTCGCCCGTCAGGTCGGTGTGCCGGCGATCGTTGTCTACCTCAACAAGGTTGACCTCGTCGACGATCCGGAGCTGCTGGACCTGGTCGAGATGGAAGTCCGCGAGCTTCTGACCAAGTACGACTTCCCGGGCGACAAGGTCCCGGTCGTGCGTGGCGCTTCCTACCCGGCTCTCCAGACGAAGAACCCTGGCCGCGACAACCCGGCCAGCAAGTGCATCTTCGACCTGATGGATGCCATCGACTCGTTCATCCCCGAGCCGACCCGCGAGATCGATAAGCCGTTCCTCATGCCGGTCGAAGACGTGTTCTCGATCGACGGTCGCGGCACGGTCGCGACGGGTCGCGTCGAGCGCGGTATCTGCAAGGTCGGCGACTCGGTTGAGATCGTCGGCATCAAGGACACCCGCACGACCACGATCACGGGCGTCGAGATGTTCCAGAAGACGCTGGACGCCGGCCAGGCTGGCGACAACGTCGGTCTGCTCCTGCGCGGTGTCAGCAAGGACGACATCGAGCGTGGCATGGTGTTGGCCAAGGCCAAGACCGTCACCCCGCACACCCAGTTCAAGGCTCAGGTCTACGCCCTGACCAAGGAAGAGGGTGGCCGCCACACGCCGTTCATGAACGGCTACCGCCCGCAGTTCTACTTCCGCACGACGGACGTGACGGGCTCGGCGACGCTGGTCGGCGCCGAGATGTGCATGCCGGGCGACAACGTCGAGATCCAGGTTGAGCTGATCACCCCGATCGCGATGGACGAGCACCAGCGCTTCGCAATTCGCGAAGGTGGTCGCACGGTTGGCGCAGGCCGCGTCACCGCGATCATCAAGTGAGTTGTTTTCGGGCGCAGCAGTTTGCATGCTGCGCCCGCGCTCGGCCTCGTGGCTGAGCACGGTCGGGTTCCCCGACTGGCACAGGGCAGTAGCACAATTGGTAGTGCAGTCGGTTCCAAACCGACCGGTTGTGGGTTCGAGTCCTACCTGCCCTGCCACATGCAGTTCCTTCGCGGCTTGCGAGCCGTGATCCATCGGTGCTACGGCACCGCTCGAAAGTGAGATTTCCTCCGTGAGCTACCGCAAGGACCAAGGACGCTATGCCCGTTTGGTGGCGTTCGTCGGACTCGTGCTGCTCGTCGCCTATGGATGCTTCCATGGCGGCGGTCTCGTGACGACCCTCGACGGTTGGTTGGGTGACAGCAACACGACTTACGTCGACCCCTTCCCGTTGCTTGGATCGCTCAAGACCTCGACCCTGATCTCGATCGGCGTTGCGTCTACCTTCGCATTCCTGATGCACAGGATTCTCAACCGTCCTCGCGTCGCGGACGCGTTGATCGAGACGGAAGAGGAGATGCACAAGGTCACTTGGCCGACGTGGCCGGAGACTTGGAATGGCACCATGGCCGTTGTCGTGATGGTGCTGGTCCTCTTTGTGTTCCTCACGGTCGTCGACGTCGTTCTGCTCGAGGTCCTCGGCCGTCTCTGGGGAGGCGCTAGCTGATGGCCCTCGATTGGTACTTCCTCCGCGTCCAGGTCGGCCGTGAAGACCGGATCCGCGAGAGCATGGTCAAGCGCCTCAAGCAAGAGGGCATCGAGGACAAGGTCCCGCAGATCGTTGTTCCGATCGAGACCATCGCGGATCACCGCGGCGGCAAGAAGCGCATCCAGCGCCGCAAACTCTACCCGGGCTACCTGATGGTCCAGATGGAGTTGACGGACGCGGTTTGGTTCATCCTTCGCGAGACGCCAGGTTTCGGCGACTTCGTCGGGCAACAACAGCACCCGACGCCGGCTCGCGCCGAGGACGTCGAGAAGGTGCTTGCCCACATGGATGCAAGCAAGGACCAACCCAAGGTAGCGGTGTCCTTCAAGAAGGGGGACCGCGTCAAAATCAAGACAGGGGCCTTCGAGAACATGGACGCCACCGTCGAGGAAGTGCACCCAGACAAGGGGACTCTCGAGGTGTCCGTGAACATCTTCGGCCGCGCGACGCCCATGTCGCTCGGTTACTGGGAAGTGGAGCAGATCTGAAAGGTTGAGATCTGGCCTTGATTCGTAGGCCGGTTTCTGCTTGAATCCTCCGCCCCTTTCCCCGGCCGGACTTTCCGACCTGGGAAGCCCTTGTAGTGGGAGGGTGCTGGCGGTCCATCCGCACGGTGCCCGCTCGAACCGCTGAGAGGCCACATGGCAAAAGAAGTCACCGCGATCGTTAAGCTTCAGTGCCCTGCTGGGCAGGCTACGCCTGCTCCGCCGGTTGGTCCCGCGCTGGGTCAGCACGGCGTCAACATCGGGCAGTTCGTCAAGCTCTTCAACGACGAGACGCGCAAGGACGCCGGGTTGATCATCCCGGTCGTCATCACGGTCTATAAGGACCGCACCTTCACGCTTCAGTACAAGTCGCCGCCGGCGTCTGTGCTGCTTAAGCGTGCGGCCAAGCTGGCTTCTGCGGCGAAGACGCCCGGGAGTGAGGTTGCTGGTTCGGTCACTCGCGCTCAGGTCCGCGAGATTGCCCAGATGAAGGTGAAGGACCTCAACAGCAACTCGATCGAGGCCGCGATGCGGATGGTCGAGGGCACCGCGCGTTCGTGCGGCATCCAGGTCAAGGGCTGAGGGGAACTGCAATGGCCAAGAAGCGCAGTCGTCGTTACTTGAAGGCCGCCGAGATGGTGGACGCCAACAAGCGTTACCTTCCCTCGGAAGGCATTGCTCTCATCAAGTCCCTGCAGGGACCGAAGTTCGATGAGGCTGTCGACATCGCCGTCAGCATCGGCATCGATGCGAAGAAGACGGACCAGCTGGTTCGCGGTTCGGTCAGCCTGCCCAAGGGCACCGGCAAGACCATCCGCATCGCCGTGTTTGCCGAAGGCGCACGCGCGGATGAAGCGAGGGCTGCGGGTGCCGACTTCGTCGGTGGCGCTGACCTTGCCGACAAGATCGAGAAGGGCTTCACCGACTTCGACATGACCATCGCGTCTCCGGACATGATGAAGTATGTCGGCAAGCTCGGTAAGGTGCTCGGTCCGCAAGGCAAGATGCCTTCGCCCAAGGCTGGCACGGTGACTCCCAACGTCGCAGCGGCGGTGAAGGAGTTCAAGGCCGGCAAGATCGAGTTCCGCACGGATGCCGGTGCAAACGTCCATGCGGCGATTGGCAAGCGGTCGTTCTCGACGGACGACTTGGTTGCCAACCTGACCGCATTCTTGGATCACCTGCGGACGCTCCGTCCGCCCCAGGCGAAGGGCTCGTTCCTGCGCAAGGTGGTTGTTTCCACGACGATGGGGCCGGGTGTGGCCCTGGCCGTCGAGTAACCCTCGGCCATTCCACAGGTCCGAAACCAATAGGACCCGACATCATGCCCAACCTCGTCAATCAGATTCTGCTCGGCGAACTCGAGCGCGAATTCCAGCAAATGGGATCGTGCTTGGTTGTTTCGTTCGACAAGTTGCAGCCGGAACAGGACCTCGCGATTCGCGGCAAGATGCGCGAAGTCGGGGTGCGTTACCGTGTTGTGCGTAATCGTCTCGCGAGCAAGGCTTTTGCCAAGCTCAAGCTCGACCTGGACCCTGTCCTCACCGGAAGGTGCGCGATCGCAATCGCGGATAAGGAAGGGGCAATCGGCGCGGCAAAGGCGCTCCGGGAATACATCAAGAAGGCCAAGGCCTCGCCGATCCAGATCGTCGGTGGCGTGGTCGAGGGGACTGCATACCTCGGCGCCGCTGCTCAGACCATCGCGGATCTGCCGGACCGGGCCACTGTCCAGACCATGATCGCGCAGGCTGTCTCGGGCCCGGCGCGTTCGATGGCGTCCTTGCTGAACGCTGTCGCTGGCGGGCTTGCCCGCTGCATCCAGGCCCGAGTCGACAAGGGTGGCGAAGCCTGATTGGCTCGCCTGCTACCTGTCGCGTTTTGACCTTTCTCTTCCTGACACCCCGTTACTGAACCTAGTCCCATCATGTCGGATAACCAGACTGTCGTTCTCGACGCCGAGCTCGAGGAAATCTTCAAGAAGATCGACGCCCTGAGCCTTGGCAAGGCCGCTCAGCTCGTCAAGGCGATGGAGGAGCGCTGGGGTGTTTCCGCCGCGGCTCCCGTTGCCGTTGCCGCTGCCGGTGGCGGTGCTGCCGCTGCTGCTCCTGTTGAGGAGAAGACCGAGTTCACGGTCGTCCTCAAGGACGGCGGCGCGAACAAGATCAACGTCATCAAGGTGGTTCGCGAAGCCACTGGCCTCGGCCTGAAGGAAGCCAAGGCACTCGTCGACGAGGCGCCGAAGCCGGTCAAGGAGAACATCTCCAAGGCCGACGCCGAGGACCTCAAGAAGAAGCTCACCGAAGCTGGCGCGACGGTCGAGCTCAAGTAGTGCTACCTGCCGACGCAGGCGTCAGGCCGGGTCCTCTCGCGCGATTCGTTGCATGAGGGGCCTCGGTCTTTGCTCATTGCGTCCGACGTCGGCTAGAGATCTGCTACGTCGATCGGCTGGGAGTGCCGGACTCCCAAGCCGATTTTGTTCGCTTTCACCGGCGCAGCTGTTCCGTTTGCTCGCACGCCTCTTCTGAGAGGCAACAGGTTCAAGCAGCATGGAGACCGTTGTCTACGGGCGGTTCAGGTCCGTCGCCGAGATCCCTGATCTCGTCGAGATGCAGACCAAGTCTTACCGCGAGTTCCTCCAGCCCGAAACGTCGCCCGCACGCCGGCGCAACGAAGGTCTGGAGGCGCTCCTGCGCGAGGTCTTCCCGATCTACTCCTACGACAAGTCGCTCTGTCTGGAGTATGTCAGCTACGAGCTGGGCCGGCCGCGCTACACGGTCGAAGAGTGCCGCAAGCTTCGGTTGACCTACGGCTATCCGTTCAAGATCCGGGTCCGTCTCGTGAAGCGCGAGACCGTCGAGGAGGAGATCTACCTCGGCGAGATCCCGATCATGATCGGTGGTGGCGAGTTCATCATCAACGGCAGCGAGCGCGTGACGGTCAGCCAGTTGCACCGCTCGCCAGGCGTCGACTTCAGCGTCGAGACGCACACCGGCGAGAAGAAGCTGCATAGCTGCTGGATCATTCCGGAGCGCGGCAGCTGGATCGAAATCAACGTCACGAAGAAGGACGCGATTGCGGTCCGCATTGACCAGTCGGGCAAGTTCGCTTGCACGACGTTGCTGCGCGCGATGGACGCCAAGTTCTCGACGGACGCGGCGATCATTCGTGAGTTCTACGAAGTGGAAACGGTCTCGCGGAAGAAGACCGATCCTGAGGCCAAGTTCGCAAAGTCCTTGGTCGGCGCCTACGCGGTTGGCGACATTGTCGACGCCGCGAGCGGAGAGCCCTTTGTTCGCAGCGGTGAGGAAATCACCGAGGAAGCCGCGCGCGCGATCGCGCAGAGCGAACTGCGCGAGTTGGAAGTGCTGCGCGACCCGCAGGACTTCCTGATCCTCAACACGCTCCGCGAGGATACGACGAGCTCCCACGAAGAGGCGCTGATGAAGATCTACAGCCGGTTGCGTCCAGGCAACCCGCCGCAGATCGAGAAGGCGCGCGAACTCTTCCACGAGAAGTTCTTCGACGAGACTCGATACCGCCTTGGCCGCGTTGGCCGCTTCCGTTTGAACCGCAAGTTCGAGACGGACATCCCGGAGACCAAGCAGACTCTGGCCGCCGACGACTTCGTCCAGGCGGTTCGCTACATCCTCGACCTGCGTAGCGGCGGCGGCGAGATCGACGACATCGACCATCTCGGCAACCGCCGAGTTCGTACGATTCACGAACTCGCAGGCGATGAGTTCCGCAAGGGGTTCCTCAAGCTCCGGCGCACGGCGCAGGAGCGCATGAACCTCGAGAACCTCGATACGGTCACGCCGCGCAATCTGATCAACAGCAAGACGTTCTCGTCGGCGATTGAGTACTTCTTCGCTCGCGGGGAACTGAGCCAGGTTGTCGACCAGACCAACCCGCTGTCGCAGTTGGCGCACGAGCGTCGTCTGTCAGCACTCGGTCCGGGCGGTTTGAACCGCAAGCGCGCAGGCTTCGAAGTTCGCGACGTTCACATCTCGCACTTCGGTCGCCTCTGCCCGATCGAGACGCCGGAAGGCGCCAACATCGGCCTCATCAGCAGCCTGTCGATCTACAGCGCGCTCGATGACTACGGCTTCCTCACGGCGCCGTACATCGTCGTCAAGAACGGCAAGCTGACCGATGAGGTCGTTCGCCTTCGCGCCGACGAAGAGAACAATGCGATCCTCGCGCCAGCGGACACGGACGTCGATAAGTCCGGCAAGCTGGTCGGCGACGACAAGGGACGCATCATCGCTCGCGTCAAGGGCGATCCGATGCTCGTCGACACGAAGGACGTCCACTACATGGACGTCAGCCCGAAGCAGATCGTCGGCGTGTCCGCATCGTTGATTCCGTTCTTGGAGCACGACGACGCCAACCGCGCACTGATGGGTTCGAACATGCAGCGGCAAGCAGTGCCGCTGTTGTGCAGCGAAGCGCCTCTGGTCCAGACGGGCATGGAGGAAGTGGTTGCGCGCAACTCCAGCATGCTCGTGAAGGCCCGCAAGTCGGGCACCGTCTCCGCAGTGGACGGCGGCAAGATCGTCATCGGTGACGACATCTACAAGCTCCGCAAGTTTGAGGGCTTGAACGAGCGTACGTGCCAAAACCAAGTGCCTTTGGTCAAGCTCGGCCAGAAGGTCAAGGCCGGCGACGTCCTCGCGGATGGCGCGGCGACCGATCAGGGTGTCTTGGCGTTGGGCAAGAACCTCACGGTCGCGTTCATGCCGTGGGATGGCTACAACTACGAAGACGCCATTCTGCTGAGCCAGAACCTCGTCAAGGGCGACGTCTACACGTCGATCCACATCGACGAGTTCGAGATCGAGATCCGCGAGACCAAGCTCGGTCGCGAGGAGTTCACGCGCGACATTCCCAACGTCAGCGAGCGCGCGCTTCGTCATCTCGACGAGACGGGCATCGTGCGCGTCGGAACGCGCGTCAAGCCTGGCGACATCCTGGTTGGTAAGGTCGCCCCGAAGAGCAAGAGCGAGCTGACCCCTGAGGAGAAGCTGCTCCACGCGATCTTCGGTCGCGCCGGTGAAGACGTGAAGAACGCTTCGCTGGAGGTCCCGACCGGCGTCGAAGGCATCGTGATCGATGCCGAGAAGTACAGCCGCAAGGTCAACCTGACGGAGAACGAGCGCACCCGCAATCTCGAAGAGATCAAGCGGGCTGAAATCGAGTTCCTCAGCCACTACCGCTCGAACACGAAGCGCTTGCTTGAGTCGTCGAAGGACGCGCTCGGCACGGCGGTCACGGGAGCGGACGGCAAGAAGCTGGCGGTCTCTGATGACCTGTTGATCCTCGACCTGCGCGCGATCCGCGATCGTGTGCGCGCGGTTGCCGAGGAGCAGCAGGACGCCAAGGTCCGCGCCGAGATGCTTGCCCTGGTCCAGGAGTCGGCAGATCGCATCGAGGAAGCCGAGACCGAGAAGAACAAGCTCGTGAACCGCTTGTCGCGCGGCGATGAGCTGCCGACCGGCGTGCTCGAGATGGTCAAGGTCTACGTCGCGACCAAGCGCCGTATCTCGGTTGGCGACAAGATGGCTGGCCGCCACGGAAACAAGGGCGTCATCAGC
>JACCDO010286620.1_pt1 | contig 16666 bp, 10 predicted proteins | sample 7446101 | NCBI WGS metagenome assembly JACCDO01 (sample SAMN15323440, study PRJNA562643) | freshwater metagenome | isolation source: river surface water | place: USA:Blue River Watershed | collected 2017-08-16 | reverse complement strand
GCGTGGACAGCAAATACTGCTAGAACAGTTGGTCAACAAATTTATGCATCAGACAGATTATATACTGTAACTGTTGCTGGTACTACTGGTTCTACTGCACCAACACATACTTCTGGTACTGCAACTAACGGTACTGCTACACTGCAGTATGTTGGTAGTCCAGCTACTGGTGTAGTAGTTTTAAAATACGGTTCAGGATATTCTTCTTTACCAAACATTCAAATTTCCCCAGTTTCTGGTGGTTCAGGTGCTGCAGGTTATTTCGTTGGTGTTAAATCTGAAGCAAAACTATTACCATTAATTGACGCTGGACAAATTGTTGGTGTTCAAATTGATGATGGTGGTACAGGATACACTTATGCAAACCTAACAGTTTCAGGTGACGGTACTTCTACAGCAATATTAACTGCAGATTTGTCTCCAGGTGATATTGATACGTTACAAGCTAACACAGAACTATTAACACCAGATGGTCGTGTTATGGCTTATCCGATTGTTTCTGGTGGTTTTGGATATGGTTCTCCTCCAACTGTTACCATTGAGGGTGACGGAACTGGTGCTGCTGCAACAGCTGTTGTTGAAAATGGTGCAGTTAAGAAAATTAATGTCACAAACTATGGTCTTGGATATCGTTGGACTAAAGTGACAATTACTGGTGCTGGTTATGGTGCCAAAGCACGAGGTGTTCGTGCTCCATACGGTGGTCATGGTAAAGACCCAATCAATGGTATGTTTACAAGAACATTAATGTTCTACACAAACATATCTAAAGACACAAACCAAGGTTTTGCAGTTAACAATGACTTCAGACAACTTGGTATTATTAAAAACCCTAGACAGTTTGGTAAAGTAGCACTACTAAAGAGCGCATTAGCTTCTGCTTGTTACGTGTTGACTGGTTTCGTAGATACAGTTAACTTCACTCAAGATATGGAGTTAAGATTAACAAACCTTGATGGTAAAAGATTTAGAATCGTAGCATTGAACTCTACTTCTATGTTGGTTCAGTCGCTAGATAATGCTGTTCCATCAGTCGGTTCAGTTTTCTTAAATCCAGATTCTCAAACATTCACAGCTGCTGGTGTAACACCTCCAACAGTAGATAAATATTCTGGTGACTTGTTGTTTATTGACAACAAGCAAGCGTTTACTCCTACTGAAGATCAGACTGTTACGCTAAGAACTGTTATCAAGTTCTAATAAATAAAAGTAATTAACTTAGAGATAAGAGCAAAGAATGATAGATTTTAACACAGAACCGTATAATGACGATTTCGATGAAGATAAAAAGTTTTATCGCATCCTATTTCGTCCGAGTTTTGCAGTTCAGGCTAGAGAATTAACTCAGCTACAAACTATTCTTCAAAAACAAATCGAAAGACATGGCAATGCTATATTCAAGCAAGGTGCTATGGTCATTCCAGGTCAAGCGTCTGTAGAGACAATCACTGATCAAAATAATGGTTCTGATTATGTTAAACTACAAGCACTATACAGTGGTGTTGCAGTTGAAACATTTATCTCTTCATTAGAGGGTGCTACTATTATTGGTTCAAGTGGTGTCACTGCTCAAATTGTAAAAGTACAAAATCTAGAGCAAACAGAACCTACTACAATTTACGTTCGTTATACAAACTCTGGTACTAACGGAACTACAAAAACTTTTTCAAATAGTGAAGTTATCACTACTGAAGATGGTACATATTCATTCCAAGCGTTAGCGACCGATGCTATCGGTAAAGGTTCTTTAGCAACTATCCAACGTGGTGTTTATTATGTTAACGGACACTTCTGCTTAGTTGATAAGCAGACTATTGTTCTAGACAAATATTCTAATACTCCATCTTATCGTATTGGTCTTTTGGTCACAGAATCTACTGTTACACCAGAAGAAGATGAAACTCTACTAGATAACGCACAGAACAGTTTTAACTTTGCTGCTCCAGGTGCGCATCGTTATTCTATCGATTTAACATTAACAAAACGAGGAATCACATCAACTGATGACGAAGATTTTATCGAGTTAATTCGTGTTGTAGATGGTAGAATTAAAACGATCGTTGATACAACTGAATATTCTCTACTAGGTAAAGAACTAGCAAGAAGAACTTATGACGAGTCAGGTGACTATACAGTAAGAGAGTTTCCAATTGATATCCGTGAACACAGAAATAATAATCGTGGTGCATGGACACAAAACACTGCATATCTAATCGGTGACATTGTCACTAATGCAGGTAAATTTTACTTTGCTAAAAACAGCGGAACTTCTGTTACAACTGCACCAACTCATACATCTGGAACTGCATTTGATGGTCCAGGATCTACTGGTATTCGTTGGGAATACACAGAAACACCTCAATACAATAGAGGTATCCATTTAGATGGTTCAGAGTCAAAACTTGCTATTGGTCTTGAGCCAGGAAAAGCATATGTGCGTGGTTTTGAAATTGAAAAAGATTCAACAACATATATCGCTGTAGATAAAGCAAGAGACTATAATCAGGCTACCAACGCTATTATTCCAGCTACAGTTGGAAACTATGTTTTAGTAACCAACGTAAACAATGCTCCTCCTATTGATACATTAGAGCGTGTAACTCTTTATAACAGAGTTACAGGTTCTTCAAGAGGTGCTATCCCTTCTGGTGCTCAGATTGTGGGTACTGCTCGTGTTCGTTTTATGGAATGGAACGATGGACTACCATTTGGTAATTCTTCAGTATATAAACTTGGTTTGTTTGATGTTCAGTTAAACAGTGGTTTTGATTTTAACAGAGATGTTAAAGCATTTTGGGCAGCTGCAACTTCTGGTTCTACAGACACCAACTTGGCATTCTCTGCAGATATCAGCCCTATCGTAACACCATTAATTGGTTCTGTTACAGCTTCTGGTACAACAGTTACTGGTACTGGTACATCTTTCCAAACTGATTTAAGAGCAGGTGATTTTATTAGCGTCAACGGTGCACTATACCGTGTCGATTCTATCACATCTCAAACATCATTAACATTAAGCACATCTTTAACTGCAACTGGTGCAGCGTTTGGAATTGTATCAACAACAATTCAAGAGCCAGGAAATACTTCATTAATTTTCCCTCTACCATACTATGCTGTTCGTTCTATCCGTAGAGATGGTAACCCAGCTATTAACACTTGGCCAGCATTGGCATCAAGTGGTATTAACGATTTGACATATCGTGTTTATCAGAAGTTTACTGTAAACGCAACTGGAACTACTGCAGTTATTTCTACTTCTGGTACATTTGATTCAGCAGCCGAAACAGATAATTATATCTGTATTGACAATGATGCAGATAACGGTGGTGCAGTGTTTACTCCATCTAGCATCGTAGTTACAGGTTCTACTGCAACTATTAATGGATGTCCAGGAAGTGGTCGTTCAATCACTGTTATTGCTTCTGTTATCCGTAACGGTGCAGGTTTTGAGAAGACTAAGACTCTCACAACTGCAACCCCAATGACATTTACTACTGCAGCAACTGCTCAGGAACCAACTCTATTGTTAGAGCATGCTGATGTGTTTAGAATCATCAGCATTAAGATGGCTCCAGGTTCTGCGTTTGGTACTACACCAGCAGCAAGTGCATATACTGTAGACATTTCAGATCGCTACGATTTTGATAATGGTCAAAGATCTACTCACTACGATTTAAGTAGACTGGTGCTAAAACCATCTTATTCTGCACCATCAAATCCTATTCGTATCGAATATGAATACTTTGAGCATGGTACTGGTGATTACTTCGATGTAAACTCTTACACTGGAATTGATTATAAACAAATTCCAACAAACCTTCGTGATGCTATTGACTTTAGACCACGAGTAGCGAATAAGTCTGCTGGTACAACTAGGAACTTTATTGGAACTGGTGCTTCCGTTACTGGTGTTCCAAAACGTGGTGTTGATATTGAAGCTGACTTCACTTACTATCTTGCAAGAACAGACAAGATTGCACTAGACTTTAATGGTGTATTTTCATCCATCAAAGGTGTACCTTCTCTAAATCCAGGTGCACCAGAAGACCCAGCATTGGGTATGATTCTTTACACTCTAAACTTAGAGCCATATACGTTCACTTCTCTTGGAAGTAGCGTTCAAGTTGAGAAAGTAGAAAACAAACGCTATACAATGCGTGATATCGGCAAACTTGAAAAGCGTATTGATAACTTAGAATATTACACTTCTTTATCATTACTAGAGACAGAAACACAATCTCTAAAGATTCAAGATGACGTAGGTTTAGATCGTCTAAAGAACGGTTTCATTGTAGACAACTTCACTGGAAATAACATTGCAAATTCTAGATCAGAAGATTACTTCTGCTCTATTGATATGCAGAAGGGTGAACTACGTCCATTCTATACGATGAACAACGTCAATCTACTTGAAAAGAATTCTAACACTGCACAAAGAACTGCATCTAATTATCAGTTGAATGGTGATATTATTACATTGCCTATCATCGATAATCCAGTGTTAATTAAACAAGATTACGCTTCTCGTTTAGAAAACATTAACCCATTTGCTATCTTTACGTTCTTGGGTAACGTACAGATCAATCCTCCATCTGATGATTGGTTTGAAACAGAAAGACTACCAGACATTGTTCAGCAAGTAGAAGGCAACTTCAACTTACTAAAAGACTTGTATGAGAGAAGTGGTGTTCTTGGCACTGTGTGGAATGCATGGCAAACTGAGTGGGTTGGACAATCTACTACTGAGCGTGGATTCTTTACTACTGGTGGTGCATGGGCTAACCAACGAGCACTAAATCAAGGTGCAACATATCTTTCTGTTGCAGAATTTAATGCTAGATTCGGCACTGCAGGTGGCGGTGGTCCAGCACGTCAAGTTGTCACAGAAACTACAGCCACAGAAGTCGGTCAGTCTAGATCAGGAATTAAAACTAACTTTGTAGCAAAAACAGACTACGAAACTGTTTCTGATAGAACTGTTTCTACTGCAATTATTCCATTTATTCGTTCAAGAAATATTTTAGTTCAATCTAAAGGACTAAAGCCATCTACTCGATTCTGGGCATATTTTGATGATGTTGATATTTCTTCATACATCACACCATGTAGAAAGATGGTTTACACTCTTAACTCTGGAACATTTGACGATTCAACAAACGTTGGTGGTTCAGCTTCTGAAACTAAACGTCGTATTAATGGCGATTCTCAAGTTTGTTTGAATCGTGGTGATGTTATTTCTAATGCTCTTAACACTGCATCAGCTGTAGTTGTTGGTAAGACAGTAGACCCAGATACTGGTGCTCTAACTCTTGAGTTAGCTAACGTGATTGGTACATTTACTACTGGTCAAACATTTACTGGATCTATTTCTGGTGCGATTGGTACTGTTGTTTCTATTACTACTCCAACCACTCTAGTTACAAACAAGAATGGTGATTTAAACTTTATCTTCAATATTCCAAATACTGAAGCTGTAAGATTTAGAACTGGTTCTCGTGAACTTAAACTTATCGACTCAAATACTGCAACTGGTCAGTGGACATCAAGAGGTCGTGGAACTTATCGTGCACAAGGTGTTCTAGAAACTAAACAAGCAACTGTTAATGCTGTTAGAAACGGTGAGTTAGTTCGTGAAGCTGTTACACAAGAACAAACTATTTTCCAAACTAGCGAAAGAGTTGTTTCTGACACAGGTTGGTATGATCCACTTGCTCAATCATTCTTGGTTCAGCAAAAAGGTGGAGCGTTCATTACTAAGATTGATGTATTCTTTGCAACTAAAGATCCATCTATCCCAGTTACATTAGAACTCCGTGAGATGGTTAATGGAACTCCAGGTAAGACTGTTCTACCATTCTCTCGTGTTACTTTAAAACCAGAACAAGTTAATCTGTCTACTAACACTGTATCTTTAGATGGAACATTGTATCCTACTTTTGATACACCAACAACGTTCACTTTCCCAACTCCTGTTTACGTTCAGGATAATGGTGAGTACTGTTTCGTTCTATTGTCTGACTCTAATAATTACAGAGTTTGGATTTCTCAAGTTGGTGATAACATCCCAGGAACAAGCAGAACAATTTCTGAGCAACCATATAACGGTGTAATGTTCAAGTCTCAGAATGCTTCTACTTGGACTGCAGATCAAAACCAAGACATTAAGTTTACCATCTATAGAGCTAAATTTAATACAGCTGCAGTTGGTAACGTTGAATTTGTTAACGATGTTCTACCATACTACAATCTAGAGAAAGATCCTTTCCAAACTGTAACAGGCACTAATACTGTTCGTGTGTGGCACTATGACCATGGCATGACTGTTGGTTCACGTGTTAATATTACTGGAGCTACGGGAACTATCAATGGTATCCCATCTGCAGAACTAAATGGTGAGAAAGTTATTTCTAACGTAGATTTGAACTCTTACACTATTACTTCTACGACTAACGCAACAATCACTGGTTACGGTGGTGGTTCTGCAATTCGTGCAACTAGAAACGTTCAGTACGATGCAGTTAACCCAACTGTTCAGATGCAGACATTCTCTGATACTACTACAAGTTTCTCTATTAAGACAACTTCTGGTCGTTCAGTAGATGGTGGTGAAACTGCTTATGTACAAGATACTGGCTTTACACCTTGTCTGAACAAAGAAAATAATTACTTCTTGACACCAAGAATGATTGCTTCTGAGATTAATGAAAACACTTCTTTAGCTGGAGATAAGTCTCTTACTTTCTCAGTTGTGATGAGATCTAGCAACGATTCTCTATCACCAGTTATTGATACTGCTCGTGCTTCTCTAATCGCTATTTCTAATAAAGTAAACTCTCCAACAGAGTCTAATATTAACGTAGCTGCACTTGATGTTAAGACTGTATTTACTCATACAACTGGTGCGTTTAACTTTGCTAACGTTGGTTCTCTATGGACAGCGACTACTTCTCTAACAGCTAACGCTTTTGTTTACTTCGGAAGTAATCTTTATCAAGTTATCGTTGCAGGTACTACTGGTTCTGCTGCACCTACTCATACTCAAGGAGATGCAGTAAACGGTACTACTACTCTAAGATTTGCGGGTAATCCAGGAACTATTACTTCTACCAATGCTGCAGTTCGTGCAGCTATGCCAAGTATCGGTATCGGTAGATTTGTAACTATTTCTGGTGCTACAAATGCTGGAAATAACGGAACTTTCCTAGTGACTGGCTACAGAGATGATGGTACTACAGGAACGCTAACTTTCCAAACTGTGTTTACTGCAGCTGCATCTAACGCTGGGGCAACTGTTCAGCTTCGTGAGTTGTTTGTAGATGAGATCGCTCCAGTCGGTTCCTCTACAGCTAGCAAGTATGTGACTCAGCCAGTGAAATTGGCTAATATCTCTACTTTCACTAGAATTCGTTTTGCAGCTAATATTCCAAATGGTTCTGACGTCCAAGTTTACTATAAGACTTGTGTGGGCGATTCTAAACAATTGGATAATACTAAATATACATTAGCGACTCCAGACTCAGCCTTAGTTAAGGTCGAAAACGGAAACGAGACTTTCTTTGATGTAGATTACAGCATCGAGAATATGATACCGTTTGATACGATTGTTATTAAGATTGCATTGAAGTCTACTAACTCGGCTGCAGTTCCAAGAATTAAAGATTTGAGGGTTATTGCTTGTGCATAATTATCTAAAGGTTAAAGGTTACGATGGCTTAGTAAGAGATGTATCTACTGGAGCCATCGTGAACACCAATACTGCAGAGTATAATAGATATATTAAACAGAAAAATGCTGCACTAGAGCAACGAAACGAATTTCTACAGCAAAAAGAAGAAATAAATAACATTAGAAAAGAAGTGTCTGAGATTAAGGATCTCCTAACACGACTTTTAGAAAAACAGTTGAACTAAAAAGGAACCTTAAATGGCAACTATTACATTAAGAGGAACGAAAGGAAGCCCACTCACTAACGCAGAAGTGGATGCTAACTTTACAAATATTAATAATGAAGTAGCTACTAAGCTGACTGCTACCGATTATAATGCAACAGACGTACTGAATAAAATTAAGACTGTTGATGGTTTGGGTTCTGGTTTAGACGCAGACTTACTCGATGGATTAACTAGTTCTTCATCAAACACAGCAAGCACTGTTGTTGTTCGAGACGCTTCTGGTAACTTTGCAGCTGGTACTATTACTGCAACTACTTTCTCTGGTACTTTCTCTGGCGCAGCTTCTCTGACTTCAGGTAGCATTACTGGTATTACAGACTTGGCAGTGGCTGACGGTGGTACTGGTGCTTCTACTGCAGCTGGTGCAAGAACAAACTTAGGTTTGGTTATCGGTACAGACGTTCAGGCATATGACGCTGAACTTGCTGCCCTTGCTTCTACTACTTCTGCAGCAAACGCTCTACCATACTTCACTGGTGCTGGTACTGCAACTACTACAACACTTTCTGCTTTTGGTCGTTCTTTAATTGATGACGCTGATGCAGCTACTGCTAGATCTACTCTAGGTGTTGTTATCGGTACAGACGTTCAAGCGTTCGATGCTGACTTATCTGCTGTTGCTGCATTGGCTACTGCTGGTATGATTTCTCGTACTGGTGCTGGTACTGCTGCAGTTCGTACAATTACTGCTGGTGCTGGTATTACTGTTACCAACGGTGACGGTGTTGCTGGCAACCCAACTATTGCTGCAGCTGTCACATCTGTTCAAGGTAACACTGGTGCGGTTATTGTTTCTGTTCCAGTCACATCTGTTCAAGGTAACACTGGTGCGGTTATTGTTACTAACATTTCTGGTAACTCTGGAACTACTTCTGCAGTAGCTTGGACTGGTGTTCAGGGTAGACCAACTGCTCTCACACAGTTCACTAATGACTTGGGTAACTATGGTGCATTTATTAATGCTGCATCTGGATCGATCGGTGTTTTTGGTAACCAAGACCCACGAGTTACTGGAGTTTCTATATCAAAACAAGGAACTTCTGTTGTGCTTACAGGTTCTAATAATTGTAACTGTGTTTGCGCTTGCTAATAGGGATTAATAAAAATGCCAACTAAAAAAATATATGCCTATCCTTCTGCAGAAGAACATTTAGCTAAAATTAATTTAGAAATAACTCCTTCTCTAATTAAATTTAAACTGGAACAAAAAACTTCAGCTGAAGGTGAATTTACTGTCACTACTGATATTGAATTGCCATTCACTGCTATTCTTGATGTTCCTAGAATTGCATCAAATACTTTAATTGGGGTATCTCAAATATTTAAGTATAACAAAACTGTAAAGACTATTGATTATAGATCTTTATTCAATGTGTCAGAATTAACTAGACCACAAAGATATAAGACACCAATTGTTTCTAAATTATATGGAAATGAACCTAGCCCAAACTTATACATTTTTGTTAAAGATTTAGCAGGTGGTTTTGACGACTGTGATATTCTTTTACTTTCGCCAACTAATAATTTAGAATTTAATGCTGCTGATGATTTTACACTTGTTAACAGTTTTGAGCAACTTAATCAATTAGATTATCTGGATTCTATAACATTAGAAAAAGATAATAGTTATGTTAATGATGAGTATGTTAAAATAAAAATCACAACTCAACCATACGTAAGCACTGTTTATGTTGAACCTATTGCGGGAATCATAGATAGGGTTAGGGCTGATATTGACGAAACTGGTGTAGGAAGTTTTAGAGTATTAAAGTCTTCCGTAGAAGCAGGAAATAATATTAAGGTTTCTGCTGGTTTCAAATTTTATAGTGGTATCGCAGACTTATCTGTACCTGTATAATTGACATAAGTAGTTAGGTATCCCCCTAACTACTTTTACTTAATGGATTTAATATGGCGACATTTGAAATAACTGTGTTTCACCCAGAAACTCAAAACGAAAGAAAATTAACTTACAATAGTTCCGTTAGTACCTTAACATGGGAAGACGGAACTAATGTTCTTTTAGAAGTTGATACTCAACCTCCAGTAACAACTCCTGCCAAAATTAATAAAGGTAAATCAAATTTATCTGTTATTAAAATACAACTCGGTCTATCTTGCAATTTTGAATGCGAGTATTGCAGTCAGAGATTCGTACCTCATGCCGATTCAACAAACCCAAATGACGTAGATCCGTTTGTAGAAAATATGTCTACATGGTATAAGGGTGGTGAGGATGGTTTAGGTAAGGGAACTAAATTTGAATTCTGGGGTGGAGAACCATTTGTTTATTGGAAAACTTTTAAACCATTAGCAGAGGCTATTCGTAAGAAATACCCAAATTCAGAATTTTTAGTTATTACCAATGGTAGTATGTTTGATGTTGAAAAGAATGAATGGTTAGAACAAAATAATTTTATGGTTGCCATTTCCCATGATGGTCCAGGTCAACCAGTTCGTGGTCCAGATCCTCTTGACGATCCAAAATCAAAAGAAGCTATTATTGATCTATACAAAAGACTCGCACCTAAATTCAGAATTAGTTTTAATTCTATGATTAATGCGAACAACATCAGTAGAGCAAATATTGAATCTTTCTTTAAAAACTTTATTTCTAAAGAAATAGGCGAAGAATATGTTCAATACCTTTATATCGGAGAAGGTGGTTTTGTTGATGCATATGATGAGGGTGGAATGGCAAACTCATTATTAGATGAAGAACAAGAAATAAAATATAGAAATATTGCATTAAATGAGATAAGAGCTGGACAGGTTAGAAATTTCCTCGCCATTAACACTAAAGTTAATAGTTTTATTAACGGTATTAGAAACGGTAAGAGACTTGAAGGTTTAGGGCAAAAGTGTGGGATGGATAAGTCTAATAATATTGCAGTAGACTTAAATGGTAATGTTTTAACTTGCCAAAATGTTTCTGCAGTATCTACTAGCCCAGCTGGAATATCTCACCATATCGGTCACGTTTCAGATTTAGATTCCGTAGAAGTAAAGACAGCTACACACTGGAGCGATAGAGAAGAATGTCCTAAGTGCCCTGTTATACATCTGTGTGCTGGTTCTTGTATGTTTTTATCTGGAAATTATTGGGAAGCGTCTTGTAATAATTCATTTAGTGACAATATTCTTCCATTTGTTATTGCCATCGAAGAAATGACAGGACATGTAGTTTCATACATCGATGGTCCTCAAAGAGAAGATAGAAAAGATATTTTCTGGTGGGTTAATGGTAAACCCGAGAATACCAGAAAGGCTAAAAAAATAATCCCAATTATGGCAGTTTGATATGAACCCCTTTATTAATGGATATCTTGTAGAAATAAACCAATATCCTAGGTTTGGACCAGAACATGATTTGTACACCGTAAAGGACTATTTTCATTATAACTCAAGTACTAAAGAATATGGTCACAGAGATACAGTTATTCCTGTGGAATGTATCCTAAATAAGAACGATATTCCAACAGAAGAAATAATGAAACGCATTATAAATAACAAAGAACCTGTTATGAAAAGATTGATAGACCTAAATAATCGAATAGAGCAATGGGTTTTTGTACCTAAAGAGGAAACTAAAAATGACAACTAAACATGTAAAATGGGTTATCGCCCACGAACCTATCGGTTTGTTTTTGAAGGTTGCGGAGAGATTCGCTAAAGAAGTTAATGAGAAAACTAACGGTATGTTTAATATCGAAGTTCTTTCACTTTCTGATTATACTCAGAAATACAATGATGGTAAGAAAATTACCAAGTATGATTTAATGGACATGATCAATTCTGGTAAGATTGAAATGTCTCATATCTACACTACTTGGTTAGCTGACTATAATAAAGACTTACACGCATTAGACCTACCATTCTTGTTCCGTGACCACGCTCACGCTGACGCAGTTTTGGAAGGTGAAATTGGTGCTGAACTATTAGCTGGTGTAGCTAAGAATTCTAACATCCACGCTATGTCTTTCACTTACTCAGGTGGTTACCGTGTTGTTCCAGCTAACTTCCGTGCTGACACTGTTGAGTCGTGGAAAGGTCAAGCTGTTCGCACTTCTCGTTCTCCAGTTGCTGTTGAGACATTCAAGCTACTAGGTGCAGAACCAAAAGAGCACATCGCTTTGGAAGAAATGAATGAGTATGCAGATCGTGGCGAAATTGCTGCTGGTGAATCAACCTACGTTCGCATTTTCCCATTAGATCAATATAAGTCATTCAAAGTTGTTAATGATACTGCTCACAGCTTATTCTTGACTTCTATTATTGTGAATAAAGACTTCATGGCTCAGTTCGATGAAGAAACTCGTGAGATTATGGCAACTGCAGCATTTAACGCTGCTCGTGCAGAGCGTCGTGAATCTGTTGCTGATATTCCTAATATTTTGGCAGAGTGCCAAGAAAAGGGTGTTGAAGTTGTTCGTATGTCTGCAGAAGAACAGAAGAAATTCCAAGAAGTTACTTCTACTGTTTATCAGAAATTTGCTGACTACTTTACTCCAGGTCTTGTTCAAAAGATCCAAGTGCAGTAATATATTGAGTGTATAAGTAATGGGGAGCACTTTGCTCCCCATTTTTGTTTGGAGTTATTATGAAACCTGAAATACTATATTATAACAACTTTATTGTTCCAGAAATTATTAAAAATAAAAACCCTCTAATAGAACCGTTTTTATCCGATAAGTTTTCCTTTGAACTTTTTGACACATATGAAAAGTTTGGATTAAATAAATTTAACGTGGTCTATGATAGGAGCGATTCAATACCGCACTATTTAAATATCGCCAAAGATGCTTGTCCCCTACCTCAGCCAATAGAAAACTATAACAAAAGTTTTTTTGAATTAACTAAGGCTAGATGTGAAGAATTGCTATCACAGAACAAATATGTCAATGTTATGTGGTCTGGTGGTTTAGATAGCACTTATATCTTATTCATGTTAAGACATTTTGCAAATGATAAAAAACAAGTTAGAATATATGGAACATATAACTCTATAATAGAATCAGGTGATTTGTTTGATAGAAGATTGAAACATGAATTTGACTACGATATTCATGTTTCCTGTAGAAACGATTTTAATTACAATAGCGATGACTCTATATTTGTCAGTGGGCAATGTGGTAATCAACTATTTGGTCCAACTGATGATATGTTTGCGACTGGGGCTACTGCAATGTTCCACCATACGCTAGGAACTCCGTCTACAATATATGAAAAAATTGATGGGAATGTTGATGAAGAATTGTTGGAATTTTTGCAACCAATGATAGCCACATCTCCCAAAAAGTTAGAAACTGTATGCGATCTTAGATGGTATTGTATTTTTAATTTAGACTGGTATACAGCAGTATTTTCTGATAAAATTTTATTAGAAAAAGAAAGAGCGCATAAAGTTTATTCGTTTTTCGACACTATGGGATTTCAGGAGTGGGCTGTTAATACAAAAGAACCATTCACCAAAATCAAAGGAAACTCTAAAACACATAGATGGCAGATGAGGCAGGTTTTAGACGAATTATTTGGTGAAAAAGAATATGCGTGGAACAAGCCGAAAAAGATATCAACCTTCTGTATAAACCAGCCAGAATGGTTGTTTATGCTCAGAGATTTTCACAATATTGTGAACGGATGAGCCCAGATCTCCTGGATTATAAATAAGAGTTGTATATTCCAGGAGATTTTCAGTGGCGACAGTTACAAACCTTTACGTTGATCAAGGTTCTTTTTTTAGAACCAATGTTACTGTATCCAGTTCTAATGGTACTCCGTTAGACCTAACAGGGTACACAGTCGCTTCTCAAATGAGAAAGTCTTACCAGTCATCCACTGCGTATAACTTCACTAGTTCCATAACTAATCCGATTCAGGGAAGAGTTCGTATAGAACTTTCGTCTGAATTATCTAGAACAATCCCTGCAGGTAGATACCTATACGATTTAGAAGTCACTTCTCCATCTGGAGAAAAGACTAGAGTCGTTGAAGGACTAGTTATTATCAATCCAGAAATAACAAAGATTTAATATGTCAGATCCTAATATCATTGCTGTCGTAGAAGACCCTACTGGAAGTGGGTCAGAATCGGGAAGTTTAGTAGTGTCTTCATCTACAATTCCTCCAAACTCTATTGAAAATATGGCTGACGTAGATCTAACTGGTCTTACTGATGGGGCACTACTAATCTATAGAAACAATACTGCCAGATGGACTGCTTCTACATTGTTAGATAAGCAATCCATGGAAGGCGGAGAATTTTAATCGGAGACTAAGAGATGGCATCTATTATTAGAATTAAACGCTCTGCGACAAACGGTAATCCAGCTACACTGGGTGCTGGTGAGTTAGCGTATTCTGCACTATCAGGAACAATTAGCAACGGTGGTGATCGCCTATACATCGGTATGGGTACAGAGACCAACGGTAATGCAGCGAATCACGTTGTTATCGGTGGTAAATACTTCACTGACATGCTTGACCATGCAGCTGGAACATTAACTGCTAATTCTGCAATTATTGTTGACGCTGATAGCAAAATCGATCAACTAAACGTTGATAACCTTACCTTAAATGGTAACACAATTTCTTCAACTGACACAAATGGTAACATTCTACTAGACCCTGCTGGTACTGGTTATGTTCAGTTAGTTGGAACTAACGGTGTTGTAATCCCTGTCGGTACTACTGCTCAGCGTGGTCCATCTGTACAAGGTACAATTCGCTACAACACTGATACATCTTCTTTCGAAGGTTACTCTGGTACAGTTTGGGGTTCACTAGGTGGTGTTAAATCTGTTGATGGTTTAACATACATTTCTGCTGAATCTTCTCCAGGTGCTTCTGACGACATTCTACACTTCTACGCAAGTAATGGTACTAGCGCAGTTGAAGTTGCTCAATTAGACGTTACAGATTTAAGCCTACTACAGACTACTCAGTCAACTAGCACTACAACTGGTGCATTGATTGTTGCTGGTGGTGTTGGTATTGCTAAGAACTTATACGTTGGTGGTAACCTTTCTGTCACAGGTTCTGTTGCATACGATGGTGGTGCGGTATTTAACGGTAGCGTAACATTAGTAGGTTCTAATACTGCAGCTACTGAATACTTCAAAGTACAAAACGGTTCTGCTGTAGATAAATTTGTTGTTGATTCTGCGTCTGGTAACACTACTATCAGTGGTACATTAGGTGTAACTGGCGCAACCACTCTATCAAGTACATTAGGTGTTACAGGTGACTTGGCTGTTAATACAAACAAGTTTACAGTTGCAGCTTCTACTGGTAATACTTCTGTTGCTGGTACTCTTGGTGTTTCAGGTGCTACAACTCTAAGTTCTACACTAGGTGTTACTGGTGCTACTACTCTATCAAGCACTCTTGCCGTAACAGGAACATCAACTTTCACTGGAGCGATTACTGCTAACGGTGGTATTTCTGCTGCATCTGCTTCTATCACTAACAACGCTACAGTTGGTGGTACATTAGGTGTTACTGGTGCTACAACTTTAAGTTCTACACTTGCTGTAACTGGCGATACTACTTTAACAGGCGACTTGGCTGTAAATGGTGGTGATTTAACTACTACTGCCACATCATTCAACCTATTAGCTACTAACGCTGCTACAGTTTCTGCATTCGGCGCAGCGACTAACTTAACAATCGGTGCTACTACTGGTACTGCTACATTACGCAACGCTACTGTTGCTGTAACCAATAACGCTACAGTTGGTGGTACACTAGGTGTAACTGGAGCTACTACCCTATCAAGCACTTTAGGTGTTACTGGTGCTGCAACTCTAAGTTCTACTTTAGCTGTGACTGGTAACTCTACATTCACTGGCTCTGTTATTGCCAACGGTGGTGTTACTGCTGCAACTTCTGTAACAATTACAGCTGGTGGTTCTAATACTAACGTAAACCTAGTTCCACAAGGAACTGGTACTGTTGACGTCGCTAACAAGAGAATCACTTCTGTTGCTGAACCTACTCAGGCATCTGATGCAGCAACAAAGAACTACGTTGATGCTGTTAAGACTGGTCTTGATGTTAAAGATTCTGTTCGTGTTGCAACTACTGCAAACTTAACTGCTACATACAACAACGGTTCTTCTGGTGTTGGTGCTACTCTTACTAACTCTGGAACACAAGCTGCTCTTACTATCGACAGTATTGTTCTATCTACTGGCGATCGTGTTCTCGTTAAAGATCAAACTACTGGTCTACAGAACGGTATCTATACTGTTACAAATACTGGTTCTGCTTCTACAAACTGGGTACTTACTCGTGCAGTTGACACCGACTCTAACACTCCTGTTGTTGAAGTTGGTCCAGGAATGTTTACATTCGTTGAAGACGGTACTAACAACGGTGACAACGGTTTCGTATGTACTAATAATGGTGCAATCACTATTGGTACTACAGCGATTAACTGGGTGCAGTTCTCTGGTGCTGGTCAGATCATTGCTGGTGATGGTTTAATTAAGATCGGTAATGAACTTGATGTTGTTGGTACTGCAAACCGTATTACTGTTACTGCAGATGCTGTTGACATCGCTTCTACTTACGTTGGTCAAACATCTATTACAACTCTTGGTACTATCGGTACTGGTGTTTGGCAAGGTACTATTGTTAGCCCAACTTATGGTGGTACTGGTGTTAACAACGGTTCTAGAACTATCACTCTTGGTGGTAACTTAACAACT
>JACCDO011052456.1_pt1 | contig 16672 bp, 6 predicted proteins | sample 7446101 | NCBI WGS metagenome assembly JACCDO01 (sample SAMN15323440, study PRJNA562643) | freshwater metagenome | isolation source: river surface water | place: USA:Blue River Watershed | collected 2017-08-16 | reverse complement strand
TTATAGGGCAGACACAAATATCATATTGCGAGGCAAGGGATGCAGAATACTTACCTTTCAATCATCCTATTGACTTGCACTTTGCAGAAGCTGGTATTCAAGGTTGGGGTGCCCCTCGTATTGCGATGCAATGCTATAGGATGGATTGGCATGGTAGAAGGTTATTATCTGGATATGGATTTGCACATTTACCAACTACACCTGGATTACATAGAATTGAAGTATGTATGTGGCGTCCTACAGGATCGCCAGAACAAGAAATGGATGCATTTTTGTTGGGCAGAACGCCTGCATTAGTAAGTCATGAACCTATCTATGAATCTGCTTGGAAAGATCGAAGTAGACTAGTAACTATGCCTTCGGGCAAAGTATTTTTAGATCTTTTTGTAGTGACTAGATTCTTAAATAAGCATGATGTGGAATGAATATAATGTACCTATATATTTTATACTGTAATACAATTAAGACACTTTTACATGAAAAAAACACTATATTATTATCATATTTCAACCTTTTTCTACATCATCATCCTTTTGTTCAGCTTGTTTCTCATTGTCCGTAACAACATTGCCCATTTCATCCAAAACTACTCCACTTTTACGACTATCCTGTCGTAGTTTTTCGTCAGCAATTCGTTTTGCTAACATTTGCTCGTATTCCGACAGTGGTAAAAACCCACGTTTTTGTAAAACTTGATGTTTTGGCTTCACTTCGAATTGATTTTTAACATTAAAATAGTCAATTTGATACTTCAAATCAGTTTTATAATCTGGAAACACATCCGTTTGCTTCCGTTTCCAGTACATGCAACAAGCCCAAGTCATCGAAATGAAATTAAATAAAGTTGAAAATAGTAACATATAAATATGTGGAGTTATAAGGGCGATTACAGCATCTTCTGTAGCAGAGGCACAACCTTGTGAGATAGGTGTGATATCAAAATTTGTACAATACCCAACGGCAAAATCATATTCACATCCACCAAATAATGGAGGTATTGTGGTTAAATCATGAAAAATTTTGCACTCGCTGGTTGAATTGTAATATCTTATGCTGTTACCCTCGTAAGAATTTCCACATTTCACAGATTGTATAGCAATTGAAGGTGCAATATCAGTTGTAAGAAAGTCACTGGGTAATTTTAAGGTATTTTCGTTACATGCTAGTGGTGCAAAAAAACCACAACATGTATCACCTTCTATATTTTGTAGTACCTGATTTGATAATTTATTTGCTCTGTCAGTATAGTACGAAAGCCAAAATGTTCTAAATCCTAAAGTTCTGGTTGATTCAAAGTACGGTTGACATTCAGCCATACTATACTTTACTGGGGTGTTCAGTAAGCAATCAAGTTTTAAGTCAGCAGGAAATTCATATACGGTGTAAGTCATAAATACAACGCACTGATTTATGATAACAGACATTATAATCGTATCCAATAGGAAAGACATAAATAAAACAAATCTATTGTGTCTATTCACTCCGAACTTAAGCATGGGTAGTACAGCCATCGATATAAGACCCATCATAAATATTGTTGCGCCGTAGGAGACAAATATTAATCCAAAGCCCTGTAGGACTTGATGACTACTCATAAGGTATATTCCAGCAAATAATACATATAATGTGAATACAAGTCGCAGCCAACTAAAGACCATGACCTGCAGGCGGATGCTGCTTATGTGGCACATTGTGGTACTCTGATGCAGGCGGTAGCAGTTCAGTCAACGCACATCGTGGCGGAAAAAAATTATTTAATTTTTTAATTTTTTAATTTTGTTCTATTTTAACGTTAAAGCAAATGGGGCCGCATCATATTTGTCAATGATCAGCTCTGAGAGCCAATAAACTTGAGCAGGAAGTCCACATGGAATCAAATGTTCCGCACTACAGATGCCTTATCAAATCTGTAATAGCATGAGTTTAAAGGATTAAGCTTTGCTGGGTCGCTCACCTGTAGCGTGGTATTACGTTTGCTTCCGTTCATGCTTCCTACCCAAGTTTATCGGCTCTCTAAGCTGATCATAACATTTAACGTAATCTTGGTAGATTTAGGTGGAAAGAAAATGTGGTAGGAGAACCGAAGGTGGAGGGGAAATTGTACTTTTAATATACAAACTTTACTATTATTAATCTAAATAGTTTCAGGCTAGTGCTGTACATTCAATCTCAATAGCTGCACCTAATGGTAACCCTGCAACGGCAAATGTGGCTCTTGCAGGTGGATTAGCTGGGAAATATTGACTGTAAATAGAGTTTACAGTTGCGAAATCACTCATGCTAGTCAACAAAATTGTTGTTTTGCACACTTTTTCTAAAGACGAGCCTGATGCCTCCACGATATTTTTCAAGTTTTCCAACACTTGGCGAGCTTGATCTTCAATACTTCCTGCTAACTGCTTGGTCTCAGGATGAAGTCCAATACATCCTGAAACAAAGACAAAGCCATTTGCTTTTATCGCTTGACTGTACGGTCCTATCGCAGCAGGTGCATTTGCAGTCGTTATCACTTCTCTCGACATTATTGCTGTTCTTCTAGTAACTCACGAGGTATATTTCTTTTGTGACTTGTGTTGCGATTCTTGGGTTTTTCTTTTGGCGACGCGACGAAAGGGTGTGGAGGAAACTGTGATTTAAACAAAAAATAAAGAACTTCTTTCTTTGTCCAGAAGGTATATAACTTCCCTCAGAAACCAAATTGGTTGGATCAGCAGATAGTAGATAGTGGCTGCTTCCCTGAGTCTTGCTGCAATGTCCGCAGCAGACAACGTCATCAATGAGTTTCTAAATGATAAAAACGCCGTGCAATCGCTACATTCATATTGTATGTCTTTGCCTCAGAGCGATGTAAAAAATACACCTATATATGAATGTATTGAGACAAATATACAAGGTTGTATCAAATTTCAGTGTGCAATTTTAATGCCAGATATTATTCCCGCTCATTTAAGATGTGCTATTGGTCCGATTGTCAATACTAAAGCTGAAGCCAAGCGCTTAGTGTGTGGCCAAATGCTGGGAAATATATATCAGTATGAGTTAAAAATGGCAGAAAAAATTGCTGATGGTGAAAATGTATCTGAATATCATCGTTATTTAGCGAAATCTGGGCTATCGACAGTGCATTTGAAAGTTGTGCCAGATAAACTTATCACACGAGAAAGAAATACGAGGTTATTTCTATACGCAATTAGAGCTGTACCTGATAGTAAGAACAGCAGATTTTGTATTTTTAGTTGTATTGGATGCTGCGAACATTTAAAGTCTTTAAATCAAGTTGGTTTAGCTTTAGTTACGCCATTAAGTCGTGATGTTTTGGAGACTACTCAAAAATTTTCACTTCGTAGTAGTGAATCAATTGATATAAATTTTGTATTTCTTGGAGAATATTTGTACTCGGATGAGGTAGTACATCAAATGCAAAGATTTCATAAAGCCATCTCTTGCTGGGAAAACGAATGTGGAGAAATTAAGTCGGATGATATACTTGAAAATTCTACGATGTGTCATAGTCCCTGTAGAAGCCATTGTATATGTGATGATGCACAATGCCATTTTGCTACTAAAATTCCAAAATTTTCCCATCTTTTTGGATTGCCAAATGGTAAAAGTGAATTTATACCCTTAAATGAATGGGGAAGTAGCAGTAACGGTAGTTGCTATATATTCTTTCCGTTACCTGAATCAGTGTGTGCATTACCGTTATCTGCTGTTGATCTAGCAATAAAACCTTCAGAATTTGCACTATTTGCAGATGAATCCTCGTTATTGGTGCATTTAGTCAAGTGTGCTGATGAAGCACAAACTTTGGTGTACAATTTAAGGATACAAAAAAAAATGAATGATTCACCATCATTAATTTATTATGCACCTACTAATGACCAATTGAAGCCCAGCGACCTCGCAGGGCAAATTATATCAAGAGGGTCAGGTGACCTATTTATGGGATTGCATCATCAACACCGACAGCAAGTAAGATTGACTGATATTATGAAAGTCAAAGGTACAAATTCCAAGAGTGATAAACCAAATGAACTGAAGAATGGAGAAGATAGTGGTGACTCTCATTGTCCTAAAAAACATAAAATTGATGGCGAAAATACAGGTAATACTGTAAGCGATCATGTTTCATCCGTTCCCATGACTGTTGAATCAGAAAAGACTCGTGTTACCTACGGTGATAATTTTATATCCAAAAATCCTACTTGGCGCTGTTCCATAGAAAAACTTCAAACGCTAGAGGCGCATTATTTGGTACCAGTTATGCCCATAGTATCCAAGCTTACTGTGATACCAATTTCAGCGCCATTGGTTGACACAACGGGTACAGTTACCGTTGTTCCTCCTCAAGTTATTGATCAATATAACTTGACGGTAGCTCAGTCATCGGGCCAAATTTTTGAAGATGATGTCAGGGTAGGCGTTGACAATGTCGCTAGGTATCATACCCATAGTGTTGCTATGCATCTATTGCCTGAATCTTGTCATCCTTTGGGTAAATCAAAGTGGTTTTACTTTGGACTGGTGGCTCCATGTGTTGCCTGGCGAGTACAGACCATATTACTGGGTAATGAATGCATTGAAAAAATAATTAATTGTGCAGAAAAATATAATTCTACTGTATCGTTGGACCCTATAGATATCCACAAGTTTGTTGACGCATCCCCAAAGAGCTTAGACATGCTGCGTGCAATTACATTTCGATGTGCAGGAGAATCATTTGATAACGAACGATTAGAATCACTTGGTGATAGTATACTGAAGTTAGTGACTACTATCAAATTATACCAAAAATTTGCAAGTAGCAGTGAAGGTGAACTAACGAAGCTCAGACAAGACATCATTAACAATGCTATATTGTCGCAAAAGTCGAGGTGCTTGGATTTATCGAAATACATGCATGCGGTGAACTTGTCCAGTGGCAAACAGGCATTGCAAATCCGTCCACCGGGTATGGAACTAAGGAATATAGCGTCTGACGACTCTACACTGTCTATGTGGAATGCTGACGTTCTTTCAAAGCGATTTCATCAAACGTTTCAAATCGAAAGCAAACGTAAGAATTCAAAAAAAGCGAGTGCGGAATTAATGGCTGTGGAAGGGGATGTGGTCAATGAAATAAGTGTTGCAAACATAGCAAAAGTCAATTTTGATAAAAATTACTTCAATGTTTTGTATCCGCGTCCTCAAGTGCTTACCGCTGTGGTTCAAGACAAGTTAAAGGCAGATTTTGTGGAGGCTCTGATAGGAGCCTACTACTTGTCAGGAGGATTGGAAGCAAGTATCGACATCATCAAACTATTCGGATTATTATCACCAAGAACTGAAAATGCTTCAGCTACTACAGATATAACTGAGTTGCTTATCCCTGATGGATATCCTGAGAGTCTGTCGCGTCAAATATCAAATAAAAGAATGATTTCTAACAAATCCAAAGTTTATTATGACAAATATTATGACGAACATAATAATTACGACGGAGAATTTAGGGGAAATTGTATTTCTCCTACTTATACTGATGACGATCTCATTGCGTCGATAGAAAATACTCTTGGTTATCGTTTTAAATCGATAGAACTGTTGCAGCAGGCATTGACACACGACACAATAGTGAATGACGTACGGAATAATCAGCGTCTGGAATTCTTGGGTGATGCAGTCTTGGACTTTATCGTTTGTTCTGCGATTTTTACAAATTGTCCCTCGGCGTTCTGTGGAGACATATCGTTAGGCAAATGCATTTTGACGAATAACAAAATGTTGGCAAAGTTTTCATATAAGTCGAAAATGTATAGATACCTGCGCGTCGGTTCGAGATATCTGTACAACGAATTTCTCCGCATAAATAATGACTTCACGATCACTGAAAAGGGTTTAATGGGTGGTATTATAAAGATTAACGAGGATTTATACAAAGGAAAAGGGCAAGTAAACACACTTCAAACAGAAGAAGATAAATTTGAACAGTTTTTAGGGGACGCCAGTAAGCCTCTGGCGGATATGTTCGAGGCCATGATTGGTGCCATCTACTTAGATAGTAATCTTGACTTAAAGCAGGTTGAAAATATGTTGAAATACATAGAAGTGATTGAAATTTAATGTGATTTAGTTGTATATACAGTATGTAAATTTGTCTTGATTTTAATAATTGATATTCTCAAAATTTTCTTTTTCTATTTTATCATCTAAACTATCTCTTTCTTCTTTGGTAGAAGTTGTAGCAATTTCCATATTTAATTCATTTTCGTGTATTATGATGCTTTTCGCAGACTCGTCTTGCTCCATTGTCCATGGTAGTAAGTATAATTCTCCAGCGCTATACCTTTTCTCTGGATTTGCTCGAAGTGCATATGATATGAATGACCTAGCACCGGTTGATACATAATCTGGGACAGTATACTCGCCTTTTAAAATATTAGCATATGTTTCATGATGACTGGAACCTGTGAATGGGGCTTTACCGACAAGAAATTCATAACATAACACACCAGCACAGTAACTATCAACAACATTACTATATGCCTGGTTAGTTATCATTTCAGGTGGTAAATAATCTGGTGTTCCACATACTGTTTGTCTTCCATTAGCATCAACTTGACATGACCAACCAAAATCAGCTAATAATAAATTCCCTGTTGATGATAATAATAAATTTTCAGGCTTAATATCTCGATGAATGATGTTTTTCTTGTGCAAATATATAAGTGCATTTAATAATTGTTTCACATATTTCCCTGCTTGTGGTTCAGGAAATTTTCCTATTCTTTTTAAGCAAGCATATAAGGAACCATTCGCAGCAATATCTGTAAATAAATACACTCTCCTAGCATCTTGGCACACACCATATAACTTAAGAATATACTTATGCTTTAGCTTGTACTGAATTTCTACCTCTTTAAGTAACTGGTGCAAGCAGTTGTTCTGCACTAGCTCTGCCTTAAACAAGACTTTCATGGCATAGCTATTCCCATTATCTTTCCGCTGAACCTTGAAAACGTGACCGAAGCGACCGCGTCCTAATTTTTCATGAATATCGAATTCATCGATTGACTTGGCAAATTGCAGCGAGTCGGGAGCGGGGTCGCCTTTATCTTTTCCAACTGATTCGTCCGTCTCCATTTCTTCTCTTTTCTTTTCTGGTTTCTCTTCTTCATCGCCGATTTAGTCACCGGCTATATAGTACCGGCAATGAGTCACAGTGTCTGAATCACTACTAAACTGTCAGCTGCTGCAACAATATCTAAATATTTGCGTTTCTCATTACACTCAACAGAATACCATCTAATTCTGCCGTAATCGATCTCTAGTTCAGCTAGTCATGGAAGTAAATCTAAATATATTTAAAAGGTGATGCCTTACTTGTCGCAATTACTGGTTATATGTTGCAATCAAAATGTTGACCATATTATTCACTCAAATATAATGATTCCCACGTTGTTCTTTCCAAAAAACGGAACTATGGTACCATGTCATTTCAGGAACCGGAACTTGGTTTCTTTGAAATTTTTTTGTTTTGAGAATTTTTCCCAGAAAACGTGTGTTCACACCGAAATGGGTGTGCGAAAACTGCTTCAGCTTGTCCAGCTGTATGGCCAATCAGAGGGACCCAGCAAGGAGGTGTTGCCACGAGGGAGCACGCTCCTAGTCGATGGAAACGGACTTTTGTTCTACATCTTGTCGACGGAGGAAGCTGTTGAGTATTTCCGCAAAGAATATAATGGAAACTACGCATATTTTGATTATATAACTAGAAAAATTGTGAGTAATTGGATGATTAATGATCAAGATGTGAAATTTGTGGTATATTTTGATGGGAAATCTAAAATGAAAGAAAAAACGATTCACGAACGTACGCTGCATCGCGAGAAGATGTGGATTACTCTACATGATAAATTACGAGATAAAAACATATATGATGTAAATCAAAATGATTTACCGATTCCTAAACTCATATTTAAGCAATTTAGACAAACGCTATTTACTCTGGGTCTTAAGATTGTTGAGTGTAATGATGAAGTTGACCAGGAGTTAGCCAGAATATGTTTTAATAGTAATGCGAAAAATAACACAGCAACTGTAGACAATTGTGATCACAGTTTTTTTGTTTTGGGGCAAGATTCTGATTATTTAGTCTTTAAAGGATGCCCATATATTCCATTTGATCAATTGCATATAGAAAATACTTCACTGACTGCCACTAAAATATGGAGACGACACTCTACTGCTATGTCAATGGGATTAAGTGAAGCGCAATTTGTTGAATTAGCTATACTTATTGGCAATGACTACACTGGAAGTTATTCTCGGGCTCTTTTCCGTCAACTACCTCTTGTCGGGTCGAATAGACTCATCTTAAACAAATGTTATAAATTAGATTACTATGAGTCTTTAGCATCGCATTTAGCCAATTGTGATTCTCATTGGCAGGCATCGTCAGACGATACCATGCTACAAGAAGCTATTCAATTTTCAAGGAAATTGTATGACTTGCATGACTTGTCAGAGTATCCATATGATGAAATGGTCGTGGAAGATCATATGCACTTGAATGCGGCACAAAAATTATTTATAAATCGGTTAATTTCAGATGCACCGCCATGCATACCCGATGTTGATTCAGTATTGCGACTTGTGAACGAAATATTCAACAAGTGTATCGATGACCATAATTTCGATGCGCAGGTCAAGCCTGAGCATCAAACTGTCCTTACTAAAATGAACTCCATGTTAAAGGAAATGGCATTACATTTTGATCTTGGTGGTTACATAGAGAGGATGAAGCAGAGGCTAGTTCCATTGTGGGAGGATCTATATGTTGCAAATTTGTACCAAAATTGTATTGGTGAAGTTTTGTCCAAACTAGTAATTGAGTTTCCTGGTAATGAAAATTTATTTGTTTTTCGGTATTTTGACGGCCTGCTATTTCACGAGTTAATGCAAACGGAACACCAATCTACTATTGCGAAATTCTCCTCACTTTTGACCAATTTAGTAATTTCACAGGATGCAGGGAAGGTGTCGACTACTGCCACAAGTGTCTCTGTGCAAGAGGAGTTACCGATTGATAAACATAAAGATACAATATTACAAAAGTTGGATATGGATAGAGTAGTCATTATTCATGGCGAAACTGGGTGTGGCAAATCTAGTAGATTACCAGTGATTCTGTATGAGGATTTAAAAAAGAAAAATCGCCATTGTCGTATGATGATATCTCAACCGCGCCGCATCGCTGCTAGTGCGTTGATGAAAAGGTTGCGTGGTGCATTAGGATCAAAAGTTGGTATGCGCATGGGACATGGTGTAAAGGATGAGCATGATGATACAGATATATTTTTTGTAACCACCGGTTATATCGTCAGACTTCTGGCTTTTCATCCGGACTTCTTTAATGATCACACTCATTTGATTATAGACGAAGTTCACGAACGGTCTATTGATGGTGACGTATTGTGCTTTTTAGCGCGCAAATTATTATACTCTCATCCAACCATAAAAATTATATTGATGAGTGCCACCATTCACACATCATTGTATAAGTCATACTTCAACAATGGTGTGGATTACTTTGGTGACATGGAATGTCTATCGGTTGGAGTGCGCCGATTTCCTGTTACGATCCATTATTTAGAAGATATTGTCGACTTTACTGTGAAAACTAGGGTTAAAATGTTAGGGGATACAATCAATCGATCAAAAGGAAGTTTTGATGAGGCCATTCCCATCACAGTGGCCAAGGAGCAGTACGCCATTGCAGTCTCTTTAGTTCGAAGTGTAGGTGTTAAAGGTAGTGGGATATTGATATTTGTGTCGGGAATAAATGATATTTATGAGATAACAGAGAAATTTGCTGGTTTAAGTCAGTATAAAGTTTTTATTATTCATTCCGAGATTCCTTTTGAGGAACAAGAAGCAGCATTTTTACCAGCCGGACCTGATGAAATAAAGGTGATTGTGGCAACCAATGCAGCAGAATCATCGATTACGCTACCTGATGTAGATTGTGTTATATGTTTGGGTACGCATAAAGCTATACGTTACGTCTCCTCAACTCATAGAACACAGCTAGCCAATTGTTGGATTTCGAAAGCATCGGCCACTCAGCGAGCAGGTCGCACAGGTCGTGTACGTCCAGGAGTGGTTTATCGCTTATATAGCAAGCAATTGTACGAAAAGTTCCAAGATCACGACTGCAGTGAAGTTCAACGTACTCCTATGCAAGACGTTATCTTAAATTTGCGTGTTATGTTTGACTCGGCAACGGATTTTAATGGTGTTTCCCCTATATTGGAGTCGTTGCTAGAACCGCCAGATGTGCATAATGTCCACAAATCATTCGAATACTTGCACTCTATGAACATGATAACTGCCCCTAATGATGACTGTGAATTGACACCATTGGGACGTTTTGCTGGTCAGATGCCTGTTGACTTAGTACTAAGTAAAATGTTAGCAAATGGCATTGCCATGAATGTTGGAGTATTTGCAGCAATATTAGCTATAGCTGTATCGCAACCAAAGTCAATGTTTCGCATTGCGTCGCCGATGATCCACCATGACCCCGATGTATTCAATGAAATCTTTGTTACTACGCTTATGGGCGCTGAAGCAATTGATGGTGGCGATTATTCGGAACCTATTATGTATGTCAAAGCATTTATCAAATTTGTTACCGCAGCTGACGAAAAGAAAAGAGAGCAGTTTTGTTGGACTCATGGTTTAGTATATTCACGGTTTAAATATTTTGTTGCAGCAACGAAGAGTTTAATTCTCCGTATTAATACTGCGATAAGTAACGGTTGCAGGTACCAATCATATAAGAAAGCACAGACCTTAAGTTATGAGAACCTAACCTTGCCATTGACAAAGCAGCAGCTTCTAGCACTGCGATTAATACTATGTTGGAATTGTGATGGTAATTTTTTACGCATGAAACAAGTCATTAATGAGGCAATCCCATCCGACACAGTGGTTATAAACGCTCCAACTCTGTCAGACGATCACTTGCTCTCGATATTTCCTAGCAGTATTAAATGGACCCTGAATTTTTATGGTCAACGCATATACGACGCTCAATTTTCACAGACTCGTGGTGATACTGACTTTTCTTCGCTACTTCGTGATTTGCTCATATGTAGCCGATTTAGTGGTCGCCAGGCGGTGCCAATGGTCTGCTGCTATGACAAACATCAATTAACATTGCTGCTTAATGACGACAAAATCAGTGCGGATGAAGAAAATGATATCCTGAAAATTGTAGGTGGGATTTTTAAAGATAGTATTGAATACGTTGGAAACTTCCGGGATAATCTGGATATATCATTGCTGCAGTGCGAGTCAGAGACTGTGGGTAAAGTCTTTGTACACAATGGTACACCGAAAGCAAAGTATATTAAGAAAATGAAAGAGTTCATCAGTGAGAAGCACGCATCTATGTACTTGAACATACTTCCCAGTTCCAATCCAAAACTTACTTGCTGTCAGTTTCTGCCTCATATGGATATAGTAAAAATTATATTCTTCGCTGACGACGCACACATGCTGCTATCTGGTGCAGTAAGCAGCGATATGGAAAAGAAATACAAAATTGCGGAACAAGTTGTTGGAGCGAAACAAATACTGAAATTCGGTGATGATGAAGTCATTGAGGGTCAGCAAAGACTTTTGAACGACTTACCTATGGGCCATCGTATCATTAATGCCTTGCGTTTGGGCTATCGAAGTAAGAAGTTTTTAGTAAGAAAAGAGCCCAAGAAACATCAACCAACCGCAGCGAAGGAAACCAAGGTGACGCAGTTAGTTCCTTCAAAAGTGGGCTTTAAAGGTGGATGGAAGCGCGCAGACTCGAATAAAGAAGATATTTCGAAGAAAGTTGTTGAGAAAACTGCTATTCCGGGAACCGCGGAATACGCTAAACAGCACAGTAATTTCCAGGCTGTTGATGTGGACGGAGATTCGCCACCTTTTAATGACAGCAATGTCGTTGAAGTCGAATGCAAATCGAATATTACAAATTGGACATACCACAATACTTTGACGAGAAAATCCGTTAAGCTGGTCACCATTCAAAGACAAACCCTTGCTGGAGCTTCAGCACATAGAGGGAATCAAATGGTGTATGCGGTCGCCCAAAAGTCACTGGAGGTCTCTCTCGCCTCTGGAGGCAACTTGGCTGTATGTGAAAATATTACATTTTTGCCTCCTGGCTCCAGATTCATCAAGTTAGCATTATTGTGTTCACCTGATTATGACCCGGCGAATATTAACGACATAGTTATAAATGACCAAGAGTACATAGCCGAAGAAGAAATTGAACAGTGCTTTGAAATTAAAAATATTTTAGGGGGTGCAGGTGAAGTTGAACAGAATGATTTACTGACTACCAGACTCGACAACCTTTTCCTTTCAGCACCTACATACTCAGGTACAAAAAGTGCATCCAAAGGGACTAGTGAATCCACATGGGGACTCTCAACCAATAACGTGTTCTCTAATAACGTCACCAACATTAGCAACATCACCAGTAACATCATACGTGCTAGCACGAAGAATTTCAATGACCGTAATCAGGATTGGTCTGTTGCGTCCTTGAATAATTCCCACATGCCGAATGACGGGAGAGGTATTCTAGATGATGGTGACTTGGATTCAGATGAAATGGATAACGCGCTTTACATAGAGGAGCTAAAGTATGACAGTTACGGTGAAAGTTTTGAAGGTTTTGATCAATCAGGTTCTGATGACGATGATTTTGATCAACATTTTGAATTTATTCCGGAGACAGCAATGTACTCGGAAAGCCAAACCTTAAAAGCTCTCGGTGTATACGATGATGATGTTCAGAGTAAAAAGACCAATTCGTTCAAATGTATGCACTGTAGTAAGACTTTTAATCAACGTCAAGCGTTGGAAGCACATACTCGGGCAAAGCATACAAAGGTAGTCGCCAAAGCCAGAAAGGTCTCATTTGATTCCAGCGACGAAGATAATCAGGTGAGTGGATTGTTAACATTGCAAAAGCGACCAATTCCAATCTCTGCATCTGATATTCAAGATCGGATACATCCTTATTTACGTTCGCCAACATCATCCTCTACTCAATTAAATGGTGGTCCGACCAATGTGATAGAACGCAACGCAAGCAACAAAACCTCTAATCAACGTCAAGTATTGGTACCTAGTATTCGTGTAAAGAAAGCCAAAGGCGAGAAAAGTATCGTAAATACAATACTTGCATCTCTTAAGGAAAAAGAAGATCGGCAAAAAGTATCGTGCAAACTCTGTAATAAGCTATTTAAGGGTCTGGCTGCATTAGAGCAACACCAGGCTATCAAGCACGCTGAAATAGATGATGAAAATTTGTTCTCGTTGAGTCGACGATGAACAGGTATAGTTTAGGAAATAAATAACATTTTTTTTAACAAAATATGTATTTAAGTAACAATTTGACAAAAATATACGGTCTACGCATCCAGGTAGCGATTTCCGTATTGCGTAGAACTAAATTTATTTTTATTCAACGCCAACTCTGCTTCAGCTTCCGTTTTTGCGTTCTTTAAATCGGCCAACTCTTTGCACAATAAAGTCATGGTACTCAAGTATTTCTTGTTCTTATCCTTCATGTTGCGCTCATAATATGTCTTGGCAATGGTGGATTTGTCCTTCAACATCTCTAATTGAATCAACACTTTCTTGATTTCCTTCTTAGGCAACAATTTAAGCGCTTCTCTCGCCTCTGCCAGGGTACATATATCGCATATATCAACTTCGCATTGCGAACATCGGTAACCACTTTTTAGATTACTATTTTGACATATATTACATGTTAATCCAAAGGCATCCGGCATGGTCCACATGGTGCAAATATGGCCGTATCGACAATTGATATCTGAGCAAGATTTACATAATTCATACTCACAAAGGAGGCAAACATGACCTCCTACTGTTGTATCTTGGCATACGCGGCAACAATTACGCTTAATGACGTCGGATTGGTTAGAATCATTAGCTAACGACGCGAGTATCGGCACCATAGCATGCGCAAGAGGGCATGCAACTGTAGACATTGATCGGGCTTTGACTGTTTTGGCCTGAAGATTGAGATCCATGACAGATTTTAATCTATTTAGTTCACGCTGAGCTTCTCTCTTGTTATCAAAATAATATAAAGGAATTACTGTTAGTTCTCGTGCAGCTGCCCCGCATATTTCGGCAGGCAGTGTAGATATTATTTGTTTACGCAATAACTTCATCTCGTCAATTAAGAATTTATACTTAACTTGTTTCTTGGCTCTGTATTCTGCAATTCTTAATTCAGATAGATACTCGCAAAGTATTCCTTCTGACACGACATAGTTCATCTTGCGCCAATGGTAATACCTCGCAACGTCAGACTTTCTTCTATTTTCCCCCATGTATGCCATTATTCGTGCGATTTCTTTCGCGATAATCTGTTTTCGTTCATTGCGTTTTGTAGGCAACGTGCAAAAATCACACATGTCTGTACCGCAGGTATTACAATGATACCCTTTTGTTAACGATTGTGCACTGCATAAATAACAATTAATATTTTCAGCCTCATCAAGCGCCCACATTGACATAGTGTGTCCAAGTGTGCAATGAACAGTGGAACAGGTGAGACAGTATTCGTACTCACATATTCTACAATGATATCCTTCTTTCGCTACGCGATTACATACTCTACAATGAAGTATCATATGCTTTCGGTTAACGTTTTCATCCATAAGTTCTTTGAAAAAAAAGTCGTCATTTGCATTTTCATCATCTGAGTCTACAATATCAGTTTCGTGATATGTCTCAGGTGATCCAATATACTTAAACATTGCATGGCCCACTGGACACGCAATGCATGTCGAGCATCGAACATCCTGTTTACGTGGTGCCTCAAATTCTTCTATCAAAAGTTCAAATCTTTCACATTCTTCCTCGGATATTACTAGCGGTCGAAACACTTGTCGAAGTTTAGTTACACAACATTCAATATGGACGAAGTACTTGTCACGTAATGCAAAGACTCGCTTCTTTAACTTATCAAAAAGCATCTCGTAAACTGCAATCTCCTTCTGCTCTCGGTAAAATTTAAGACGGCTGAAAACCTCCAATGTTGTCGGGCAGGGGTCGGTGATCACATTTTTCTCTTTGGTCTCATAAAAATTAACAGTTTTGTACGCCAAATCAGACTCTTGAGTTATACTTTTCAAGTACACATAAATATCGGTTATTTCATCCTTGATAGTCTGTTGGATGTATAATCTACCTTGAGTGTAGCTGCACATGTCACATATATCAAAATCCATGCATTCATTACAATGATATCCTGCGATCAATGGTGTAACATTACAAACAAAGCATATTAATTCAGCCTCGGGATTGGTCCAGAGTTTCATGACATGCCCCTCTCGACAGTACATAACACAGCACTTGGGACAAATATTAAAGAAACAACAATACGTACAATTATATCCACTTTTAGTCTGCACATGACAAATTTTACACTCCACTGAAAAATATTTTCCTTTATTTTTTTCTCGTTTCTGCGAAATGGCAGCATCAAATACACCATGTTTTACATTTTTTTTACTCAAATCTGGATGATTGCCTTCATTAAATTCTACAGTCTGGTGACCTAACGGGCATGCTACGGGTCCAACTCTAGCAACAACAGACTTAAGTTTCCTTTCTATTTCATATATATAATATATTCTTCGTAATTCGCGAATACAAGATTCAACTGATGTAGGGACAAAGTCGCCTTCTTTTTTTATTTCAATTGCTGCTTGTTCACATAATTCTGGATACATGGTTATAATAGCTCGTAAACCTTTTATTTTTGACATCATATCAATATTATCACTATCATTTACGAAATTATATGCTAACGCAGTTCTTAAATGTAATCTTTGTGCATTATATGATCTCATGCTTGAAAATGCATTACGATGCACTCTACGAGCAGTTTTTGGATCTAATACCTTTCCTGTAATGAAATCATTATAACCATCATGAAAACCTAGTTTCGATGCATTTTCTTCAGTAATATTAGTTAAATCAATGTGATTATAATTCTTTGACTCAAAGCAACCCATTGTGACTAGATATCACTGTGTACAAACCCAAGGTACCGACGGCATGTTATTCCTAAGTTTACCAACAAAATTTCGTTTTCCGAAGCAAGAAACAGACAAGTGACCAAAAATCCACACCTATAAATAAAGGTTAAATAAAGATATGAGTTTCAATATTTTAATAGGAACATTATGATCTACTTATCTCGGCATATTATTTAGTCAACGTGTCTTTTGCAAAAACGACAATATTAGTTAAATATTGTGAGCATATTGGTATTGTTTTATAATTTTGTTGTACGAGTAGAAATAATATCCTCTTTCTTCATTCATTCGCACTATATTTGATACTGTATAGCACAGAAATCTTTCATGAAGACTTTACTCTTTCTCACCAAATATACGATATTGAAAAATAATTTTAATTGTAATACCTTAAATCCGACCAAGGACTAATTATTGATAGCTATGATAAGTGCATTTTTTGACAGGAGTATTGTAAATACGTGATATTTTTACAGTTTTTAATCTACAAATAGGATAAATGGTATGACAAATTGGTCCTGGCCGGGGCCTGTGAACACGTC
>JACCDO010419289.1_pt1 | contig 16677 bp, 15 predicted proteins | sample 7446101 | NCBI WGS metagenome assembly JACCDO01 (sample SAMN15323440, study PRJNA562643) | freshwater metagenome | isolation source: river surface water | place: USA:Blue River Watershed | collected 2017-08-16 | reverse complement strand
ATGGTGGACCCTACTGGACTCGAACCAGTGACCTTTTCCATGTCAAGGAAACGCTCTAACCAACTGAGCTAAGGGTCCGCGAAAGGGCAGGAGTGAAGGAGTCGCGCGAGGCGGTGCAAGGATAATTCTCACGCGCGGGTCGTGGGCGTAGTTGGATTCGTGGCACTTGAATTTCCCCGGCAACCCGCTCATTCGTGGACGCATGCTGCAATCACTCCGCATCCGCAACCTCGCGCTCCTCGACGCAGTCGAGTTGGAATTCGCGCCGGGGTTCACGGCGGTCACTGGCGAGACTGGCGCAGGCAAAAGCATTTTGCTAGGCGCATTGTCTTTGTTGGCGGGGGCGCGGGCGGACAAGACCATCATCCGCCAAGGAGCGGACGCCTGCGAGGTCGAGGCGGCGCTTTTCTTTGCCGAGGCGGCGCGTGTGGATGCGGTGTTGGCTTCGCTCGATTTGCCAACGTGTGACGAAGGCCAACTGATTCTTAAACGCACACTCTCGCGCGAGAAGCCGCCGCGCATTTCGGTGAACGGCGGGCTGGCAACGCTCAGCGCGTTGCAAGCGCTCGGCGAGTGCTGGATTGATTTTCACGGACCGGGCGAACCTCGGCGATTGCTCAAAGAAGGCGGCCAACGCGAGCTGCTCGACTTGTCGGCACGCAACAGCGACGCACTCGCGGCCTACGCGCAAGCGTGGCAAGGCTGGCGCGGGCTCCTCGCCGAGCGCGAGCAGCTGCTGGCCGCAGAAAAACTTTCGCCCGAGCAAGTGGCGTTTTTTCAGGCGCAATTAACCAAATTCGACGAAATCGAGCTCACCGACGAAGCGGTGGCCGCGCTGGAACGCGATAGCACGCGACTAGGGCAGGCGCAGGAATTGGCACAGCTCGCGCAAGGCGTATCCGATGCGTTGGCGGGCGAAGACGGACTGCTCACGCGATTGGCCGCAGCGTCGCGTGAGGCACGCCGATTGGATGGACTGGATCCGGCCAGTCGTCCACTGACTGAGCGGTTGCAAGCTGTAGCGGTCGAGCTGACGGACATCGAGGCCGAGTTCGCAGCGCTGGTGCAGTCGCTTGATTTTGATCCGGCGCGGGCCGAAGAATTACAGAGCAAGCTCAATGTCTGGCTGGAGCTGAAGCGCAAGTATGGGGCGAAAGTAGAGGCGGTGCTGGCGGCTCGCGACGAATTGCGAGCGCGGCTCGATGCCCAGGCGGATTTGAAAGGCACGCTGGCGAAATTCGACGCACGCATCGCGGCGGCGGAGAAGGCCGTGCGTGCTGAAGCGGTGAAGTTGCGCGCCACGCGGGAAAAAGCTGCGGCGGCGTTGGAGCGGGCGGCCTCGAAGAACATCGCGCTACTTGGCTTCAAGAAAGCGGACTTCCGGGTGCAGTTGGTGGCGTTGCCTGCGCCCGGGCCGCACGGCGATTGTGGAGTCGAGTTTTTGTTTTCGCCCAATGTCGGGGAAGCGCCGTTGCCGTTGCACCGCATCGCGTCCAGCGGCGAGTTGGCCCGTGTGATGTTGGCCTTGAAGACGGTGTTGGCGGCAGCGGATGACGTGCCGTTGTTGGTCTTTGATGAAGTGGATGCGAATGTCGGTGGTGAGATTGGCCGCATCGTCGGCAGTCAAATGGCCGATATCGCTGAGCGGCATCAGGTGCTTTGTGTGACGCACCTCCCGCAGGTAGCGGCGCAGGCGGCGCAGCACTTGGTGGTCACAAAAGATCAGGCCGGCGCGCGGGCGACGGTGAGCATTGAGACGATTCATGACGAGCGTGTGGCGAGAGTGGACGAACTCGCGCGAATGCTCGGCGACCGTCAGGCCAAGAGTGCGCGGGCGCACGCTGAGGAATTGCTCGGACGTTGAGGCCGGGGCGCGGGCGACTTACTTGCGGGCTTGTTTTGGCGACAGGTGTTGGTCGCGGAAGGGTATTGGGTCGAAAATGACCTGCGGATTAGCCAGCTCCGGCGGAGGAAAGAGCACGCGGCCCCACGTTACATCGCGCCTTTGGGCGTTGTCGCGCCGGGCAAAAACCGCCTTGGAGTGTTTCACATGTGGGTAATGGGAAAGCATAGTTTGTTTATCGGATTTCGCGGGCCCGCCTTAAGAGGAAAGGATGACTTTGCGGTCTGTTTTTACATGTCGGAAGAGCAGGCAAACGTGATTGCCAAGGCCGGGTGTGGCGGCTCCACTCGCGCCCGATGCGTTGGACGCTTCCCAATATTCTGACAATTTCGCGAGTGCCGATGATGTTTGTCATCGTCGGCTTGATGCTTGTGGACAAACCCGGCGCGGCCACTTGGGCGTATTGGCTATTCATTTTGTCGGCACTGACCGACTGGCTGGACGGAATGCTAGCGCGGCGGGCCAATCAGGTGTCGTCGTTCGGTCGATTCATGGATGCGGTGATAGACAAAGTGATGGTCATCGGTCTGATGGTCGCGTTGGTGAACGGCGATTATTTCGGGCGCTTCACGGTGGCGGCGATGTTGCTCTTGCTCGCGGTGCTGGCGCGTGAGTTTGCGATTTCTGGGCTGCGTATGGCTGCGGCGGTGAAGGGGCTGACGGTCGAAGCCGACACGAGCGGCAAAGTGAAGACCTTCATGCAGCTCAATGCGATTGGCTGGCTGCTGGGTGCGCGAATGTTCGACGTGGATTTCGGCGAGTTTTTCGGGGATCAGCGCTGGTGGATTGAGGGTGTGCACACGGTTGGGCTGCTCCTTTACGCGCTAGCGGCGGTGCTCACGCTTACGTCGGGCTGGAACTACTATCGCAAGCATGGTCACGTCGTGCGCGACTGAGCGATGCGACTGAAGCAACCACATTGGCCGGAGCGTTTGCCGCTCAAATGGGTATGCGGAGTGGCCACGCTGGGGGCACTTGGTCGGCGACTGCCCGCCCCGGGGACATGGGGTTCGCTCGCAGGGCTGTTATTCACGCTGGTTTTTTTGCGCGGAGCCGGGGTGGTGCCCGTTTTGCTGTGGGCGGCACTAACGAGCTGGGTGGCGGTCGGTTTGTGTGGCGAGGCAGCGCGGCGCCTAGGCCGCGAAGACCCGGGCGAGGTGGTGCTGGACGAATTTGTAGCGATGCCGTTGGTCTTTCTCGGCTGGCAAGCGGGGCCTGGCGCGATCTGGCCTGAGTGGGCCGTGTGGACGCTGGGTTTTGCGCTGTTCCGCCTGTTTGATATTTGGAAGCCGCTGGGCATTGCCCGCCTGCAACGCTGGCCTGAGGGCTGGGGCATTGTCGCCGATGATGTGGCGGCTGGGTTGGCCTCCTGCTTCACCCTGCACTTGCTCGCGTGGTTGGCTGGCTGGTGGTGAGTTCTAATGAAGCTGGGGGCTTGACTGGTCCGTTTTATGCGACAAACGCCTCGGGTGTTCGTCGGAAGGATTTTTCCGGCAGCTCCATCCAAGTATGCACAAAACTCATTTCCCAATCGCCATCCTCGGAGGTGGCTACGCGGCGCTTGGCGCAGCGGATGTTTGCACAAAGGCTGACACGGAGAGCGTGATTTTAGAGGCGAATCCATCGCCGGGTGGTTTGGCGGCCTGTGTGCAAGTCGGGCCGGTCGTGGTCGAAGGCACCTACCATCACATCAAGCCGCATGAGACTACTCTTATCCGGCTCATTGAGGAGCACGGCTTGACGGACAAGTTGCGCTGGCGCGACACGCGCATGGGTTTTTTCACGGGCGGGAATATTTATCCGTTCAGCACGCCGCGCGACTTGTTGGGCTTTGCGCCGTTCACGTTGGCGGACAAGGCGCGGTTTGCCGCCGGGGTGTTGCGCACGAAATACACACGCTCGGAGTCGGTAGATGGGCTGAATGCGCGTGAGTGGATTGAACGTTGCTATGGACGACGCATTCACGACCGGATGCTTGGGCCGATGTTGCACAACAAATTCGGTCTGCCTTCCGAGGAGATTTCGGCGGCTTTCTTGCACGGGCGCATTCGCGGCATCGCGCGCACGAAGGCGAATACTGGTTCCGGCGAAATGATGGGCTATTTGTCCGGCAGTTTGCAGGAGCTCACGCGGCGAGTGGAAGCAGCGGTGAGAAAAAAGACGCAAGTGCGCACGGGCGCGGCCGTGGTGTCAGTGCGGCGAGAGGGCAGCGGTTTTGTTGTGCGCACGGCGGATGGAGCCGAGCTGACTTGCGAACGAGTGGTGAACACGCTGCCGCTGGAGTTGTTCGAGCGGGTGGAGCGAAATTTCGACTTTCACAGCGAGGTGGAGTATCAGAGCGCATTGTGTGGGCTGTTTCTAGTGCGCGAGCCGCTGACAGAGCTTTATTGGACTAACATCATTGACGAGCGCGTGCCATTTAAGGTGCTCGTGAACCAGTCGCGCTTGGACGACTACCCCGGCACGCTGGTTTACTGCGGTAATTATCTGCGGGCGACGGCGGAGCTTTACCGGCAGGACGACGCGGAAATCTTGCGCCGCTACGAAGCCGGACTGCGGTTGATGTTTGGCGGAGTTACGGTGGAGGCGTCCCGGTTGTTTCGCGCTCGCTACGCCACGCCGATTTATGATCGGCATTTTGCGCGGCGGACGGCGGGTTTGCAAACGGCGGTGCCGGGCATGCGTTTTGCGGGCAACATCGCCATCTATCCGCACGGTCGGACGGTCAGCAATGTCATCAAAAGCGGGCAGGAAGCGGCGGCGGCTTTGTTGAAGGAGTTGCGCCAGTAAGGATGAGTATGGATCGATTTACGGTCATCATCCCGGTGCACAACGAGGCGGAGAACATCGCCGCATTGTATCGTGAACTGGTAACGGAACTGGCTGGTTTGCCGCACCAAGTGTTGGTGGTGGATGACGGAAGCACGGACGGGACGCGAGAGGAGCTGGCTCGTCACGCTCCCGAGTGGAGGGTGCTGACGGGGCCGCGAGAGGGGAAGACGCGGGCGTTGCAGCGTGCGCTTGCAGAAGTGGACACGGCGCAGGTGGTGATGATGGATGGTGACATGCAGGACGATACGGCGGCGGTGTCGGCCTTATTGTGGGAGTTAGAGGCCGGAGCGGATTGTGCGACCGGCTGGAGGCGGGAGCGGCGGGATGGCTGGCTGGGGAAAAGGCTGCCTTCGCTGATTTTTAATTTCTGGCTCAGCCTGCTATTTGCTTTTCGCATTTACGATATCAACACCGGCTTGAAGGCCTTTCGCACGGACGCGCTGCGGCGCATTCGCTGGTTTGAGCACTGTCACCGTTTTCTGCCGTTACTCGTTTTTCTCAATGGAGGGAGCGTGGTGCAGGTGCCGGTGCGGCATCGTGCGCGGGTGGCGGGAGAGGGGAAATTCAATTCGCCGCTGCGTTTTGTCGGCGGTTTTGTGCAAGCGCTGCAGTTGCGTCTGGGGCGATGGAGTGCCGCGCCGCTGCGGGTGCGGTTCGCGCGTATGCTTCCCTGGCTCATGGTGGGATTGTGTGGGTGGTTCTATTTCTATTGGGCGGGCCAAGAGTGGTATTTTACGAATTACGATGCGCCCGCATTTGTGCCGCCGATGGTGCGCTATGCGGCGGACGGCCAGTTGATCAATACGTATGCGGATACGGCGCGGCATTGGGATGCGACGGGCGTGGGGCGGCAGGTCGGCCACGGTTTTCTGCCTACGCTAGTGACTGGCACGCTGGCGGCGGAGCCCACTTATGCGGCGGTGCATCAAGTGATTTGTTGGCAGATGTTATTGGGGGTGGTCGGTTTTGTGTTGTTGCTGGGTAGGCTGGTTCCGGTGCGTGATGGGTCGGCTTGGGCCATGGGGAGTTTGCATGCGTTGGCGGTGGGCTGCGTGGGCTATTTTCTTTTGCGGATGGAGGGGAGACCGGAGGTGTTTGTTTTTCTCATCGTGGTGGCGTCGGCATGGCTTTTCCTCGCTCTTGGTTCGCTGGGCAGAAGTATGCAGGTGGGCGCGTTACTGAGCGTGCTGGCGGTCACGCATCCAATAGCGGCGTTGTTCACGGGGTTGTTATGGCTGGGCTGGTTGTGCACGCTCAGTTCATGGAGTGGTGTTCGCCGAGATCTCATCGTGTCTGCATTGGTGACGCTCGTGGGCTTGGCTGTGTGGTTTGGGTGGTATCCTTATCGGTTATCCGAGTGGGTGCAGGGCAACCTGACACACGCGGAGACGGCGATTGTCCGGGTGGCGGCGGGTCGGTGGTGGCCTCTGCTGACCGATTTGGGTTCGGGGCCTTTTGCGGTGCTGTTTCTGATTCCCCTTGTTTTGTTGGGGTTGAAGTGTTGGCGGTGTCGCCGGGAGATGATTTGGCCTCTGGGAGTGGTGGCAATTGCGCTAATCTGGCTCGGGGTCGCTTGGTATTTCGGCGTCCGCAACGCCTTCACTTACTACAATCTTGTTTGGCTGGTGCCGTTCGGAATATTGCTGCTTTTGGCGGAGTGGTCGCGGATGTGTTCAAGGCGTTGGCGGGTAATCTTCTCAGTTGGTCTGCAGGGCTTGTTGTTGCTGCCAGCGGTCGCCTTTGTTGGTGAGCATGCCATTCGAAGAGAAAGGCTGGCAGATGGGCCGCAACCGGCAGAAGTGCGGGTATTGCTGAAGGAGCTCCTGCCGCCGGGCCGGACGGAGTCGGTGTTAATGTCGCGGCAGTTTTTTCATCTCTTGCCGGTTCACGAGAGGCGTGTGGTGCGTTCCAGCAAAGAATATGCCGGTGAGGGGTTGTCGGACCTCCGCTACATGCTTATCGCGCAGGCGGACATTCGCCGTCTTGTGCCTGAAGAGCGTCTGGGTTGGAGAGTGGTGCGTCACACTTATGCGCCGTCCACTGGGTGGTTTGGCCGGGTCAGCGGCTCGGGGCTTAACCGTGGCTTTCAGTATGCGCTCTACGTTCGAGAGGGCGACGTGGACGTCGGATTGCGTGCGGTGGCGGACAGCCAAGGCCATGCGAACGGCAGCGAAAAAAGAGCCAGCAACCAGTAAGTGAAAATAGTGTAGCCTAGACTGAGTGCGGTGGCGCCTTCTTGGCCGAGTGCAGTCGTGAGCAGTGCAGTCATCACTGCTTCGCGCGGGCCGAGTCCACCCAGCGTGAGCGGCACCATACCGGCCATGACTGAGAGCGGGATAATCGCGCAGGCTTGCGGCCAAGTGAGTTCAAGTCGGAGCGCGTGTGCGAGGCATACGAGCACGGCGGCGCACAAGGTCCAGACGGCGAGACTGCCGCCGACGGTTTGTAGGATGAGGCGCGGTTGTTGTGCCCAAGTTTTTGCGGTGAAACGAAAATCTGCCGCCAGCGCTGGGAGCTTTTTCCCGGGTAACCAGCGTTCGACCGGCAGCCAACGCAGCCCGGCCACGCCAGCGGTCGCGCCGCCGCCAAGGATAACGGCCGCCCACAATCCCCAAGTCCAACTGGTGATGCCGTAACCTAAAAGTCCGAGTAGTCCGAGCACGGCCACATCCACTGCGCGTTCCAAAATTACCCCGCCGACGCCGCGCACGAGTCCGCCTTGGCTACGCACATACCAAGCTTTGGCTAAGTCGCCGGCTTTGCCAGGTAGCACGGTGTTGAGAAGGTTGGCCGTCATGACGGCTTGGATGAGTCCGCTGAGCGGCAACGAACCGGCGCCTTGAGCCACCAGCACGGCGCGCCAGCGCCATGCCATCAGCACGGGCAGCAGCGCGATGTTGATCGCGGCAACGACCAGCCAGCCGGGCCGGGCGTGGGCGACGATGCCGCTCAACTGCGCGAGCTCGGCACGATGGACAAGCCACGCAATAATCGCGGCAGAAACCGCCAGTGCGATCACGACTTTCCACGTGATGCGCGGCCGCGGCTTCTCTTCAGACGAGGTGTTCGATTCGACGGGGCTCACACGGTGAGCAGTTCCTTCTCCTTGGTAGCGAGGTGTGCATCGATGTCTTTGATCGCTTTATCGGTCGCAGTCTGCACGTCCTTCTCCAATCGCTTTTCGTCGTCCTCGGAAATTGTGCCGGCCTTTTGGAGTTTTTTGGCTGCTTCCATCGCATCGCGGCGAACATGGCGGACGCCGACACGGCCTTCTTCGGCGAGGCGGTGTGCGGTCTTCACGAATTCTTGGCGACGTTCGCGGGAGAGTTCGGGGAAGGGGAGACGGATGAGGGTGCCGTCCACGACGGGGTTTACCCCAATGTTGGCCATTTGCAGGGCCTTTTCGATGGCGCGGGTCAGACCTTTGTCCCACGGCTGAATCTGAATCATGCGCGGGTCGGGCGTGGTGATGGCGGCGCAGCCCTTCAGCGGCATCATGGAACCGTAGGCTTCAACTTGCACGGACTCGACCATCGCTGGGGAAGCTTTGCCGGTGTGGATCGTGGAGAACTCGTGGAGGGTGTGCTCCACGGCTTTTTTCATGCGGTTATTGGCTTCGGAAAGGACAGCAGAGGATGACATGGTGGGAGGGTCAGGGTTAGAGAAAAGCGAGGCAGGAGGGGAAATCAGGCGTGAACTAGCGTGCCGATTTTTTCACCGAGGATGGCTTTGCGGATGCCGTGTGGGTCGGAGAGATCGAACACGAGAATCGGCACATTGTTGTCCATGCAGAGTGAAAAGGCGGTGGAATCCATGACGTTCAGGCGCTGTTTGAGCGCGTCGATGAAAGTGATCTCGTCGTATTTGACGGCGTCGGGATATTTTTTTGGGTCTTTATCGTAGATGCCGTCAACTTTGGTGGCTTTGAGGATGATGTCGGCATGCAGCTCAGAAGCGCGCAGAGCGGCGGTGGTGTCGGTTGAGAAATAAGGGTTGCCGGTGCCCGCGACGAAGATGACGACGCGCTTTTTTTCGACGTGGCGGATAGCGCGGCGCATGATGAACGGCTCAGCAATTTGGTTCATCGGGATAGCGGATTGAACTCGTGTGCTGACGCCCATTTGCTCAAGGCCGTCCATGAGAGCGAGACCGTTGATGACGGTGGCGAGCATGCCCATGTAGTCGCCGGTGGTGCGGTCTACGCCGCGTTTCGAGCCTTGGAGTCCGCGGAAGATGTTGCCGCCGCCGATCACGACGCAGACTTGAGCGCCGAGATCGTGGATTTCTTTCACTTGGGTGCACATCTGCTCAAGGATGGTGGCGTCGATTGCCTCTGAGCCTTTCCCTCGGATCACTTCGCCGCTGAGTTTCAGCACGGTGCGGTTGTATTTGAGGGTAGGGCTGGCGGCGCGATTCGGCATAACTGGTGATAAAACTAGCCGAAAAATCTCGCGTCAATCGCGGAGATGTCCGTCACCCCGAGACCCGAAATGGCTGCGAGCTCAGTGATTGATAGCCACTTTCAGAATGTCTTCACGCTGGCAGTGCGCTCTTGGGCGCTGACGGCAAATACTGCACATGGTGTTGATCTCTTGCTGGGCGAGGGCGTGAAAAATCAGCAGAACTTCCTCAAGCTCACGTTCGTTGGTTTTGCCTAGAAGGGCGCTGCGCACGGCTAGCTCGCCAGTTGCGAAGTAAGTCAGCAGAGGATTGAGGTCGCAGGAGCAGGAGAAAGGCGAGAGCCTCAAGTGTTGCTGATGGGGTGTTTTCCAGGATGGCTCGGACTGGTCGCGCAGGCCTTCGCATAGGCGAGTCAGAGTCTCGTCCATCAGAAAGACGAGTGTGTCTGGCTGGCCCAAAGGTGAGCGAGTCGGCTCGGCGCGCAGCAGAGACTCCCAATCACTCTTGATCATGGGGCGTAACTCGGCGACGCGGCTGGCAATAGTAGGAAGCACTGAACCGACTATGCCACATACAGTTGCTGGGGTCATCGCATGCGTTGCCCAAGGTTATGCAATGTTTGCTGCATATTGGCCAAACGATGCGCAGCCGAAAATGAATATCTGCGCAACAATGGCGGCGGACTGAATCCACGCCATGTCCGTCATTCCTCTCACTATATTCGTTAGCCTGATGCTAGCCGCCACTTTTGTGGCGTTGTTTTGGCGCGAAAACCGCTATCGCCGCTTTGCGAGCTCAGAGCGGGATTCGCTGTTGCCGCTAGCAGAAGAGGGGGCGCGCCCTGCCGTGGATTCTGACAAGTCATCCTGTAAATTCTGATCACTTTCCACGAACCACTGCCCCCATGACCGGAAAAAAGACCATCATCGAATATAACGACAAAGTTGTCCGCCAGTTTTTGCTGGCCAGCGTGATCTTCGCCCTTGTGGGCATGCTCGTCGGCGTGCTGATCGGCACGCAGTTAAACTTTTGGCAGGCCAACTTTGGTCAAGCCTACCTGACTTTTGGGCGGTTGCGCCCCTTGCACACCAACGCGGTCATCTTCGCGTTCGTCGGCAACATGATGTTCGCGGGCGTCTATTACTCGACGCAACGACTCGTGAAAGCGCGGCTAGCGAGCGACTTTCTCTCGGCGGTGCACTTCTGGGGTTGGCAACTCATCATCGTGGCGGCGGCCATCACTCTCCCGTTGGGCCTGACACGCGGCAAGGAATACGCCGAGCTCATCTGGCCCATCAATCTCGCGGTCGCGGCCATCTGGGTGATTTTTGCGATTAACTTCTTTTGGACGCTCGCGCGCCGTCGGGAAAAATCCCTCTACGTCGCTATCTGGTTCTACATCGCGACGATTCTGACGGTCGCGATGCTCTACATCGTCAACCACCTCTCAATCCCGACTTCGCTCACGCATAGTTACCCGATTTTTGGCGGAGTGCAGGACGCGCTTGTGCAGTGGTGGTATGGGCACAACGCCGTGGCGTTCTTCCTGACAACGCCGATTTTGGGTATCATGTATTACTTCCTGCCGAAGGCGGCAGGCCGTCCGGTCTACTCTTACCGACTGTCGGTAATTCACTTTTGGTCACTCGTTTTTGTCTATATCTGGGCCGGTCCCCACCACTTGCTCAACACCGCGCTGCCCAACTGGCTCCAGCTGCTCGGGATGACGTTTTCGCTGATGCTGTGGGCTCCCTCGTGGGGCGGAATGTTGAACGGTTTGCTGACGCTGCGCGGCGCGTGGGACAAGCTTCGCACCGACCCAGTCATCAAGTTCTTCGCTGCGGGAGTGACATTCTACGGCATGGCGACCTTTGAGGGGCCGCTCCTCTCCATTAAATCCGTCAATGCTCTCGGCCACTATACGGATTGGATTATTGGCCACGTGCATGCCGGTGCGCTCGGCTGGAACGGATTTATGGCGGCGGGTATGTTCTACTGGTTGACGCCGCGTCTCTGGAACAAGCCGCTGCACTCGCAATCGCTGGCTAATCTTCACTTCTGGCTCGGGATGTTTGGCATTCTCCTCTACGTCGCGGCCATGTGGGCTTCGGGCATCACGCAAGGTTTGATGCTCAATGCCACTGCCGAGGGCGGCACGATTCTCAAGTATCCGAACTTCCTCGAAACCGTGAACGCCGTGCGCCCGCTGATGTTACTGCGCGTGGTCGGTGGCGGTCTTTATTTGGTTGGTTTCGTTATCATGACGTTCAACATTTTTGCCACCATTCGCGGCGCTCAGCCTGTGAATGGCACGGTGGAAGTGCCCGAAGACGACCACGCCACGACCAAGAGCCTCGGCACCGTTGAAACCTTTTTTAATGCGCCGGTCATTTTCTCGGTGGCCGGGGTGTTGCTCGCCTTCGTGTGGCTCTTCACCGATGGCCTGCTCAACCTTGTTGGGATGATTGGCACCGCCGCCTGCGTGCTGTTGGCGCTGGCGCACTTCCAGACGCGCGGCTCGCGCTGGGGTGAATGGTATGACCGTTTGCTCGTCAGCGCGTTGCCTTTCGCGGTGCTGACGTTCCTTGCGGTCGTGGCTGGCGGTCTGATTCAGATCATCCCGATGCTCACGATTGAGCGCCGTCTCCAGACCGAGGATCGCGTGGCGCAAGTTTACACGCCGTTGGAATTGGCCGGACGCGACATCTATGTGCGCGAAGGTTGCTACACTTGCCACTCGCAGATGATCCGCACGCTCGTGCCCGACGTCATGCGCTTCGGCGAATACTCCCGCCTTGGTGAATCCATTTGGGATCACCCCTATCAATGGGGTTCCAAGCGCAACGGCCCCGACCTCGCTCGTGTCGGCGGCAAATACAATCACGCCTGGCACTATGACCACATGTTCAACCCGCGCGACATCTCTACGGGTTCCAACATGCCGTCCTATCCTTGGCTGATGAAAAACCAGACGGACTTCGCCGTGCTTCCGGCCAAGATTCGTGCGCAGCGCACCATCGGAGTGCCGTTCCCGTCGTGGTCGCCCGCGATGATTGACGCGCTGGCCCAAGAGCAAGCCAAGCAAATCGCTGCCGAACTCAAAGCGCAGGGTCGTTACATCAGCTCAGATCGCGAAATCGTGGCGCTCATCGCCTACCTCCAATGCCTCGGCAAAAAGTGGGCACCAGAAAACGCGACCGCCGCAAATCCCTAAACCTGACCTTTAACTCCATCCCTACCATGCTCCGCCGACTCATCTACGAAGACTGGCAACTCATCTTCCCCGTCATGGCGCTCATCACCGCCACGACCGTGTATCTTGCCGCTGCTTGGCGCGCGGCGCACATGCGACCGCAACAAGCCGACGAGCTTGCCCGTCTGCCTCTCGACCACGACTGACCTACCATGGAATCGCACGTCCCTCCGCCCACGCCCGACCAGGATCCGTTGCGCCCGCACGAATACGACGGCATTCAGGAATTTGACCGTCGTCTGCCCAACTGGTGGCTCTACACGCTCTACGGTTCGATCATCTTTGCGGTTGCGTATTGGTTTGTGCACCAAATCGCGCACGTCATGCCGAGCGACCAGCAGAATGTCGCCACGGCTCTGGCCGACATTTCCGCCAAAAAATTGGCTAGCTCAATTGATGTCACCAACGACGAGCTATTTTGGGAAATGTCGAAGAACCCCGTCTTCGTCGATGCCGGTCGGCAAACCTATAACAGTCTTTGCACGCCTTGCCACCTCGCCAGTTTGAAGGGCAAGGGGGAGAACCCCACCGCCGTCGGCCCGAATCTCGTGGACCAAGCCTGGATTCACGGCGGCACGCCCAAAGAAATTTTTCGCACGGTTTCTACCGGTGTGCTTGCCAAAGGCATGCTGGCTTGGGAGCCGGTCCTCGGACAGAAAAAGACGGTAGAAGTCGTGGCATATGTTCTCAGCCATCACGAAAAGGGAGAGCCCATCACCGTCGAAATCTCTCACTAGTTAGCCATACCCCAGCAGGTTGGCACCGTGATTGGCGCCGACCTTCTCCAAAACTCTCGCTCAACACCCACGCTCATGAGCGTAGATAAAAACAGTTCAGCTTCCATCCAGCCGCCGAGCACAGCGGCGCGGCGCCGCCATGCGCCGGTGAGAGACTTCGTCACAACCATCAACGAGGATGGCTCGCGCTATGTCCTTTATCCTGCGGATGCGTCTGGGCGATTCATGGAGGCGCGCAAATGGAGCGCGTTTGCACTTATCGCCATTTACCTGCTTTTGCCGTGGATTCCTATCAATGGCTACCCGGCGTTGTTTCTCGATTTGGCCAGCCGTCGCTTTCATTTCTTCGGCCTAACACTGTCGGCGCAGGATGCGTGGTTGCTTTTCTTTGGGGTCACAGGTCTGGGCTTTATTCTTTTTTTTCTTACCGCGCTATTTGGACGGTTGTGGTGTGGTTGGGCGTGTCCGCAAACCGTGTTTCTGGATCACGTTTACCGGCGCATTGAGCGTTGGTTGGAAGGTGACGCTCCCGCCCGCCGTGCGCTCAAGGCGGCGCCGATGAGCTTCAGTAAGTTCTCACGGCGCGTTGTGAAGCACGTGCTCTATGCGGTCGTTTCGCTGCTAATCACGCATCTATTTCTCGCTTATTTCATCAGCATTCCCGCGCTCTGGAGTTATATGCATGAAGCGCCGGGCGAGAACTGGGCGTCTTTCCTCTTTGTGTTTATTGCAGCGGGCATTTTGTATTTTAACTTCGCTTGGTTCCGCGAGCAGTTGTGCATCGTGATTTGCCCCTACGGGCGTTTGCAATCTGTGCTAACCGACGATCATACCATGGTCATTGGCTACGACGGCAAACGTGGTGAACCGCGAGGCAAGCTCGGCACACCGCAGGCAGGCGCGTGCATCGACTGCAATCGCTGCGTGCAAGTCTGTCCCACAGGCATCGATATTCGGCAGGGTTTGCAACTGGAGTGTATCGGTTGCGCCGCTTGCATTGATGCTTGTGACGAAGTTATGGACAAAATCGGACGGCCGCGCGGACTCGTGCGCTACAGCTCACTGAGTGGACTGGCGGGCGGCGTCACGCGCTGGATTCGTCCGCGCACGATTCTTTACGGAGTGTTGCTGTTGGTGGGTGTAGTGGTCGCCACTTTCGCATTTTCGACCGTGAAGCCGGCCAACTTTTTCGTGTTTCGCATGACAGGCGCATCCTACTTTGTGGACGCCGCCGATGTGCGAAATCAGTTCATGGTGCGTATTGTGAACAAGCGCACGGTCGCGGCGGATTTTCGGGTGACATTGGAAGGCGTGCCAGCGGGCGTGTTACAGCAGGGCTTTGCTGAACCTGTAACAGTCGCGCCGCTGGGCGAGCAGGTGAGTCCGCTCGTGCTGATGGTCCCACGCCAAACCTATGCGGGCTCATTCAAATTTACCGTGAAAATGCAGGACGAAAATAAGACCTACACTTTGTCGCGGGACATTGAGTTTATCGGTCCAGATCCGGAATTACTGCACGAAGCGGAAGCCGAGACGAAAGGAGCAGGGCAACGATGAGTGCGCGCACCCGGCTCTGGTTTTTTGTCGCCCTAGTTTTTGGCGCGCTGGCGGCAGCCTATGTTTTCGCGTTTCGTGCGGCGCATGAAGCGCAGATCCAGGAAGTGCCATTAGTGAAGGAAGGAGGGCGCACATGACGCACGAGTTGGCAGGTATTGCCGGACCGGGCACCGCGTTGGTGGCGGGACTGGTTACGAGTTTGCACTGCGCGGGCATGTGTGGGCCGCTGGCGTGTGCCATAATGCCTGGGCCGCGCGACAAGACTGAGCCGCAACTTGTTTGCACGGCGTATCACTTGGCGCGCTTGGCAGGTTATACTGCGCTTGGCGCGTTGGCTGGAGGCGTGGGTCGCTGGCCGCTGAGTTTATTGAGTGATGGAGTAGTGCGGATTTTGCCGTGGTTTCTTGTCGTGTTTTTTATCGCAGTGGCGGTGCGCTTTGATCAACGCCTGCCCCGCTGGCCGTTTTTGGGCCGGGTTTATGCGTGGGTCGCTGGGCATTTGCGTGGGCAGGGAGGGCAATCACGTTTGCGGGCAGCGCTCGCGCTTGGACTAGCGACGCCGCTGCTGCCATGTGGGCCGTTTTATTTCCTGATTTCCCTCGGGTTGCTCTCGGGCTCGGCGCTGAAGGGCGCGGAGATGCTGTTGGCGTTTGGGCTCGGCACAGTGCCGCTGCTTTGGTTCGCGCAGACGCGCTACCAGTGGCTGCGAATCAAGTTGGGCCCGATTTGGATGGCGCGTTTGCAGACGACGTTGGCGCTGACTGTGGCGGCGATTCTCGTGTGGCGACTGCGTGGGACGCTCGGCTTGGGCGGGCCGGATGTGAACAATTTTGTGTGTTTCTGAAATGGCGACCGTCACTCAGAGCGATTTGGTGGACGGGGGTGTGCCGAAGCTGGCGCAGGTGCGTGGACCTGGCGTCGAATCGGTCTCCCCCGTTCACCTCTGCCGCCATTGCGGAGCGCCGTTGGTCACGACGAGCACACGGGAAAGTGGGTTTTGCTGTGCGGGTTGCACTTATGTTTTTCGGCTCGTGCACGAGCAGGGGTTGGAAGGCTACTACAACATTCGTGATGCGGTGGTGACGCCGGCGGATCCGGTGGTTTTTCAGCCGCGTGATTTTGGTTGGCTGATCGAGCTGCAGACGGCGGCGACGCGGGCGGCACGCCCTGAGCTGATTTTGGAAGTGCAGGGGATCTCGTGTGCCGGGTGCGTTTGGCTAATTGAAAAAGTGTTTCATCGACAGCCGGGCGCGGTGGAGATCGAGACGGACGCGCAAATGGGGCGGATGTGTCTGCGCTGGGTCAAGGAGAGCGGATTTGATGCGCCGACGTTTGCGCGAGCGTTGCAATCTTTCAGTTATCTCGTCGGGCCGCCAGGGGAAGAACCGCCGGTGCCGGAGAGTAAACGCTTGGCGCGTCGCGTGGGGTTGGCGGCGGCACTCTCGATGAATGTGATGCTGTTTACGTTACCATCGTATTTTGGGATGGAGGCGACCTTCGCCTACGCGCCACTTTTTAGTCTGCTGTCGATGGTGCTGGCGACGTTGAGCGTGCTGACTGGCGGTGGATATTTTCTCAATCGCGCCTTTCGGGCACTACGCGACGGGGTGCTGCACATTGATCTGCCGATTTCCGTCGGCATCGTCGGTGCATATGCGGGTTCACTCTACGGGTGGCTGAGTGGGCAGGAGTCGCTGGTGTATTTTGATTTTGTGGCAGCGTTTATCGTGTTGATGCTTGTGGGACGTTGGGCGCAGACCGCCGCGGTGGAGCGGAATCGTCGACGCTTGCTCAGTGCGCAGGCGCGTCCGCAGAAAGTGCGGGTGGAAAGTTCTAACGACGGTGCGACCGAGCAACCGGTGGAGAATTTGCAGGAAGGCGACGTGTTTATCGTGCGCTCCGGGCAGGTGGTGCCAGTGGAGGCGTGGCTGGAGTCACCACTGGCGACGCTCGGCACGGCGTGGATTTCTGGTGAATCCGATCCGCGTGAATAT
>JACCDO010194082.1_pt1 | contig 16678 bp, 6 predicted proteins | sample 7446101 | NCBI WGS metagenome assembly JACCDO01 (sample SAMN15323440, study PRJNA562643) | freshwater metagenome | isolation source: river surface water | place: USA:Blue River Watershed | collected 2017-08-16 | reverse complement strand
CAGGTGCTGTCGCTTGAACTGAAGCTACTACTGGTTCTGGAGCTTTGGTAACAGGTGCTGTCGCTTGAACTGAAGCTACTACTGGTTCTGGAGCTTTGGTAACAGGTACTGTCGCTTGAACTGAAGCTATTACTGGTTCTGGAGCTTTGGTAACAGGTACTGTCGCTTGAACTGAAGCTACTACTGGTTCTGGAGCTTTGGTAACAGGAGTTGCGACTTTCACCGCCCCAAATCCTTTTGGTGTATCTTTGGTGCTTCCTAATGGTTGATTCGACTCTCCTGACTGCTCATTAGCAGTAGTATATCCGGCAGATGGTCCGTAACCTTTCTTACCACCTTGAATTGCATTAATTCTACCAGTTTTTTGTCGCGCGGAGAGCCCATAGCCGCGTTTGCCTACGACCAGCGAGGTCATTAGCGCAACGGTCAAAGCCAAAAGTAGGGTCTGATTCATCGTAACACGTACTTGTTTTCTTTCCTTCCTGGTCCTTTTTCAAATCAAATCGGTACCGGTACCCCCAGTGAAAATTTTGAATATTTAATTAAACAATAAAGTTGTATGTATTACCCACGCAATGGATTGTTGATTTTCCTATAAAAACATGGAGATTTCCAGATTTGATATGGTTAATAAGATAAAATAATCTATCGCAAATATGCGATTTGGAATCTGTAGTTAGACATTGACATTTACATGGATATGAATATGGATATTGGTATTGAACTTGATAATGGCATGGTTTCTTCTTTCTTTCTTTTTATCCCTTTTGTTGGGTGTGGATTGATTGACCATATTATAGTTCCTTGTTTTTTTCTTTTTCTTTTTAAACCGGAAAGGTCCAAATATGTGTTGATGAATGAATGAATCGATTTGAGCAGTGACCGTTTGTCGAACCGTGATGTCGTCGTGGACAAATTTTCTGTTCTGGGTTTGTTTCATCTTCAGTGTTGTCTTCGTCGCTGGAGCGATAGCGTTATGGTATGCAGATACGAAAGTAATCACGTATTTGTGGAAATCAATACTTAAGTTAGTCCTGAATAAGCGGATTGTTGAGCTGAATATCGATAAAATTCATTTTTTCCCATTTGTAATAGATAACTTTAGTATCATTATCGCTGAAGATGAAAAGAATGGAGTGCCTAGGACTTATCTTAGATGGAAAACATTTGCTATGGTGTTAGAATGGGATCTTATTAAGAATGTAATACAATCGTTCACTCAAAATCAAACAGTTGACAATACAACCTTGTCGAAGACTTTATTATTCTTCAAATTCACCAATTTGTATATGCACTGTCCAAATCTATCATATCCGATGATACTAAATCCTGGATCGAATGCTACTAACTTACCATATTCTACTATAATCGAAAAATGTCGTAATGGTAGTTCCAAGTTCACAAAGTCTATTGCATCATGTTTTGAGATGACTTTTGATGTATTTGAATTAGATTTGAATTTGCCAACACATCAGTCAAGGATCAAATGTTCAGCAGACACCATACTCATATGCTGCGATAAAAATGGTTCAAAGTTGCCAAATGCAATTTTAGGTATCAATACCATAGTTAATGGACAAATGGATATTTATTACAATAAGATTAAAGCATTTTCACTGAATACTCCGAAGTGTATTATGAGTTGTGACTATGATTTACCAAGTGGATGTCAAGACGTGAAAGGAGAGTTATTAACCACAACTAATATATTCGTCCATTCCCAATCATTTCTTGGATTTTTTAAAACATATCAATTAAGTGAAGATAATGCACTTGAACATAAATTGGCTTTGGGATTAAATTCCAATGGAAAAATGACTTCCATGACGGCGATATTTGAAGAGCTAGATGTGCGTATTAAGGATGATCGAAGTAAAACATTATACAACGAAGAAGAGGAGTTGCATATGCACTTGATCTCTATTAAAGCGAGTTTACAAACATTCATGAAAACTGTAAACAACCAGTTATTTCGTTACCAAGATTTCAACACAAATCCAGATTTACATGGTGATGACATTACACTTAGTCCTAATTTACGCAAGATAATGACGGCCAGTGTAGAGAGGATAAGCTGGAATCACGCACACTATATAGAAAAAATACAAGGCACAATTTCTCGTGACGTTTTTAATGAGGATAATTTTGTGGATAAAGAGTCATTTGATTTGTCCTTCGACGACGTTTGTTTCGATCAGCTTCGGCCTTATTTTATCGACTGGCTGCTTATATTAATGGAGGTATCGAATTCGTTGCCAAATTCACGCTTTAGTCATAGTAAATCGCAAGTGCAATGTCTGAAAGTGAATAAAATGATCGTTGGGGTTATTCCAGAGGCCATGACGATCGCCAATGAATTGCGGTATACTACATCTAGCTCAAGTAGCTCGCTAGAATCGTCATTAGCATCGTGTTTATCACGCATCGATAAAATGGTCAGCTTTATATTTACGAATATGCATGTAGCTATGACGTCCGTTCCGAATGAACCGCAGGTTTACACAGTAAATTTTGATTTATTCGATATCCACACGAGTCTGTTTTCTCAATCATTTCAAAATGAGTATGGTATTGATAGCTATAACTGTAATGTGGATAGTGCGGATCGCCGGATAGGGAGTCATTGGTTATTTGATGCATTTTCACTCAAGTTTAAGATGACGCCAACAGAAATGGTTTTCAAATCCTTTACCTGCAAGACATTCGTCATTGACATGTACACCAGTAGCAATAGTGATGTTGATTGCGATATTTCATATCGCCTGGTTGATTGTGTAACAGCGGTTCATGATGGTGTTGAGTTGCCGGCAATATCAAGTACTTGGGATGATTGTGGTAATGTTAACCACCACGTTGGTGACATGTTCATTGATTTGTCTATCGTTAGATTGCTGAAGATCCTATTATATTTTGAGATCATCAACAACTCAGTCAATGCACTAATCGCCAATATGAGTAGAATTAAGAGTTTAAGTCCGCGCGATGTGAGGCTACACGATCAGCAGAAGAGGTTGATAACCAATACGAATCCTGTCAAAACCATTCGCTTTATTGCTAAGTTTGATATCCGATTTTGCTTGATTGAATACGACGCGCAGTACTTCCAAATGAATTGTGTGCTACGCGAAGAGGTTGATATTGATAGCTCAGATGCAATACCAAGATTTTTGAGTATTACATTAAGTGGCATGGAGTATGTGACCAGCAATGATTATGCCAGTTACAATATCGAAGATTTCAATATCTACATATTAGAGATACCATATCGCCCAATTATCTCGATTAGCAGCCTGAAATTGGTAACAAGTAATGCTCCTTATGAGATACCAGATAACTTGGTAGCGGATGATAAAAGATTGGTGGGAATGTACAAAGTGTATTCTATTGAATTAGGTGCGATGAATATAGTGCTATCAACTCGTCTCAAACAAAACTATATATTTGATTTAATGCAGAAACAAAATAATGTGTACAATGATTGCATGAAGTATCGACATAATTACGTCATCAATGAGCACTTGGCTCTGAAGAATAAGTACGTCGTTCCACCCATCAACCACGATGATGACGTCAGTTACTTGTATAATATGAGTTTTGGATCACCAGAACAGTCCTCTTATCTATCCGATAGTGACCATACGCTGGTGCATAATGACTTGGTGGCAGAAGATGACAAGGAAAGCGTGTCTATCAGCGTGAGCACAATTGATGACGATTTCAAGTCAATTTGTGGCAAAAACATCCATGACGACTATTACAAGTACATTGACAATGCTGCGGACATCGATGTATCCAAGTTTTTTGTTCTTAAAGTCTTTATGAAACTGTTCAGGGTTTCATTTGATGGTTTTGAGTTTGAAAGAAATATTAATTTCAATTACGTATCCGAAAGTAAAGAATTTATTGAAGATTTACACGAGTTAAGCGTTCAGGATGTCCAAATGACGTTGGATGCAGCATTCGACAGTAACCTCGTTGATGACATCATCGACATTTTAGATGCAGGAACTGACGAAAACAATAAATCTCGTCCTGTTCTTACCTACGTCAACGCTACTGGAGGTGATTTCAAGCTACTGGTTGGAGAGTTACAATTGAAATCTAAATTCTTAGGCAGCAACAGCATCGCATTAGCAGGTCTTGCCATCAATGGTCCACTTTACTCGGCAACGATAAGCGATGATAAGATATTCAAGTATAATCATGACATTATTCTGCCTGATATTGTGGTGAATGACGCGACACACAATTTATTTAGTGATAACTACACCCACACGCTTGAGATCTCCACGGCTCCTAGTAAAATATACTCTGAATTGGTCGTGGATATGGAGCACTTCACTTTAATCATCGAGCAAAAGACTCATATATACAATGAGTCACGAAGTGCAATAATATCCTCGTGTTTGCCTAAGGACACGAGCCTTGAGAACGACGAGCCCGCTACGCCGTTGTCGTGGTGGGATAATTGCCGTTACTGGTTACATGGAAATATAACGGTAAAAGTGAATAAATTAAATTTTTTGTATGATTTGAGTCAAACCAAAGATTTTGATATTGAAGATACAAGCAAAGTGAAAATGTTGCAGCAAGCTAATGATATCATTATTTTATCATCACTAAGTGAATTTTCTATGTACGTTGATTCGAGTAAAGTCGAGCTGTTGGCGTCAGATATTTACGTCACGGCCGACATGTCGTGGGAGAATAACAATGTGGTTGAAAGTGACATACTTAACTCAGAAAATTCGCGTAAAGGTGTTATGCTCGCATTAAAAAGGCGTGATAAAAGTGTGAAAAGTAGAAGAAAACGACGAAGTTTCCGCATTGTCCATTTGAGTATGGAAGAGGTAATCGCTCGCAACGAAGAGTTTATTCAATATATTAAACAGGTTGAATCAGCAAATAAGAAAATATTTCAAGAAGAGAGACTGTTTCAAAGTGATGACTCGAACCCTATAGGACGCGATGGTGAATACTATTCCGCATCAAAAGAGTTTAGACGTATCACAAAGCTGTGTTACATACCGGCTATAGTGTTTGGTTTGCATCATAAACCCTATGATGAGTCGTTGAAACGATCTGATCATCACGATGTATATCGCAATACGCCACGTCGTGGTGAGAATGGAAAACCTTCTGATAAATTTGAAAATTTTCGCTCATTACCATTCTCAGCAAAGTGGAGTGTGGAGTTGTTGGTGAAGGATATGCGGCATGCTATGGACGAGAGACCTCTTGGTATCTTTATTAGATTAGACGTACTAAAGCGTATATTGTACTCCATTAATAGACTTAGTTACCAGAAGAAGGGCCATCGTGCCGACACCCACGATGCTGAAAACGATGATGATAAAAACGGAAGTGCGGTGACACTTGGTAACATTACCCAGCAAATAGAGTTGCAATTTGAGTTGAGTCGATTCATTATCTGCTCCTGGAAGAGTTATGCCGATCCGGAAGGTGTTGTCTTCTACCAAAACAATATGAACATGAAGATGCGTCTCTTGCGAGACCCCAAGAGGAATTTCAAACCTGAATATTTACATATTAAACTAGAAAACTCTGAAATATACGGTCGAGTGTGGGATGTTGATGTCATGGAAGTAAGTGAAACAGACAACTTGCAATCTGCGGAACCAATAGTCTCATCGGAAGTTATTGGATTGTTTACTGACCGGGCAAAGCTGTCTCATGCATCAAAAGTTGAGATTTATTTAAGTAAATTTGGATTAAAAATGGATCAAGAAAAATTTCAATCAATTGGAATTATTAATCAAAAAAATTTAGCGGAATCGATTTCAGATTTAGTATTGCAACAGGTTCTAGAAGCTGATGATGATGCCAATGCCTTGTTAGCAGTAGCCACGTCGCCTGTGTTTGTTATCGGTAATGATCGAAGAAAGACCAGTAATGCTGTGCTACGTCATGATGGAAAGCTTTCTGCAACAGAAACATTGCGTAATTCGTCTATTACTCCAAATTCTAACAAAAAATCGACCACTCCAAAGATAAAGAAGTTTCATTCTGAAGGTTACGCGAGAAACGTAGCGGCAGGGAAGACAACCACACCCGACTCTTCCATGACCAGTGACCACGTCAAACTCAATTTAAGTCGTTTGAATAGTCCACAAACACGTTCAAGAGAGTATACACCGTTTATATTCTTTAGAAATTCCTTTCAGGCAAATCATGAAGCATTTGCTCCCCCATTGGCCTGTTTACCGAAGGGTTCGGCGTTGAGACGGCGCTCAACAAAAATGGATAAACCAAATTTATCAAATGAAAATAATGATAAAAGTTGGAATTTGAAGATTGAAGACTTCAAGCTATTGTGGACCATTGAACTGTATCATTTGATATACTCGTACTGCATCAAACACTACGAGATGCACCATCCTGTCGGTGGTGAAGCGGAAGAAGATGATAATGACGATACACCTAGTGGTCATATGAATTCAACCAGTCATAAAACTGTATTTGGAAATAGAAATTCAAGGAAAGGAGGGCTGAATATCAGCACCCACGATAACAAGAAGGACAACCGGAAGAAGTCGGTGGTGCATAATTCACAAGATTTAAATAATAAATTATTGAATTTATACAACATAAAGCATCGTAAATCTATATCTGGTCATAAAAAAGTGAAATTAAAGGAGCAAGAAGGAGGCGGGAAGGAGGCACCACGCATCAACTACTTCGATGTGACACTCATTAATCCACAAATGAATTTTTTAGATACCAAAACAAACTCCAGTTTGATCATGAAAACCGGTGAAGCTTCGTTGACCGGATTCAAACAGGCTAATATTATCAAGTGCAAATCAACAAAAAGCATTTCTGAGAAGGAAGAGGACCCTTTTGTGTACAAAAGGAGGAACGAAATACAATTAAAGATGGATGGAGTAAGTGCATTCACCATAAAAAGCAAGTTAAATCCCTTGACGTATGATCCCATTATACACTGGTACGATGCTAGTGGTAATAACGTCGACATGAGAGCTGCTATTCAAGATTTCGAATTAAATGCGTTTTATTCTTGGTATGAAGACGTTGATAAAAATAAAATTCCCTCATCAAAAATACCATCTGAAGAAAGAGATATTGAATTAGAATACCGTTTTATTTTAGATCTTCCAGCAATAACACTTGATGTTTCATCGCAACAATATTTTATTCTGTACAACGTTGCGTTCAATGTGTTATTGGCACCTCCTCCATCGCACTTGACGAAGGAACAAAAGAATGCAGCGAAAGGACTTCGCAAACAATTTGCAACCAAAGACCACATCATTCAACTACCTCGTCCTGCTGTAGTAAGCGCGGATAAGAATGAAACGGATGAAATTAGAGATATCATCAAGAATTACATGGTGGAAGGCTTATCCGGCTTTGATTTAACCGCTAAGAAAACGGTATCCATGTCTATTGACGAAGGAAAGTGGATCTTGCGGGACAGTAAATTCCAAGAAATTGTTGAAACTGGTTTTATTGGTGTAAATGCTTCATTTACTTTTGAAATGGATAAAAAAACCAAAATTCATGCAGAAATTCAACGTTTTTGGGTTATTGATAATGAAAATATGTCGTCGGCAACCAGTAGCAGTGTGAAACTGCCCAATGCCCCCGTGCATCCAAGCGTTGGATCTAGTCGCCCATGCAACGGCAACAACATTCAGTGGGTTATAAAGCCATTCGTGGATAGCACCGATAAACGATTCAATTTCAAATGTGCTCGATGCAAAGAAGATTTCTTTATTGATGTTAGCGATGCCAATAAAAGTGTATGCACGATTCACGAGGATGAGTACGGTGTTGCGGGGACTATCGTGAACGAAGAGAGTTGCAATGATCTCAATCAAGTGATAACCACGGAGGTGTGGTCTTGCTGTAGATTCCCTAAAAATCATGCTGGTTGTAAGTCAAAACCGCATAAATTTGAAAGGAAAATGATAGAATTAGAAGTTCGTCGCTTTCCTCCCGTGCAAATTGATAATTTCCCGATGGATATGAATGTAATTGAGTACGCAAATATCGATATTTTCAAAAAGGATTATAATTCCAATGAATCTGGGATACTGGAGTCGCGTATAACCAAGGATTTATACGACTCATTAAATGAATATTTCAATCTTTCACTCAATGAGGAATCCGATGGGAGTGCAGTTAGTGAGAGTAAATCTACCAGCGAAGTGTCCCTTCCCACAACAAGCAGAACATTTACTTCTTATATTTCTACTTTTTTAAAAAGTGAATCAAAGTCGAATACTACAATATCGACGCGAGATGCGGATCAAACCATGGAGTCGACGAAGGTGGCCGTTACCTCACACACTCCAAGAAAGTCTATATCTTTCAGTAATCATATTGATGAAGATTCTATTCAGAATTCAACTGATTATCGGCGGGGATCAGTGCATCCTGGAGCTGTATCTCGACCGAGAAGTGTGACAGCGCATTACAAAGATGACGATAAAGCAGACTCTACGGCAGTACCAAGGGGCTCCATAACCATTAGTCGCCCAAGAGGAACAACATACTATAAAGATGAAAGCGCCGTAGAAACGGATGCATCCATTAATAAAACTACACGCAGTGAGGGTTTCTATTTCAAAGCGTTTGATATTGGCGAAATTAATGCTTCTATTACAGTGACTGGATTTGTATTCGGTGTTGGAACGACATTAAAAATAAGCAAGTTAATGTTCATTGAGAAGTTATTCATACGAGATGCGTCTAATCGCGAAGGAGGTTGGAATCCTTTAATCGGAGCGATCGGTAGTCATGCATTGGCAAGCTTACTAACTAATGCAGTAAATAATGCTACTTCTGCAATGTACCAGTTTATGATTACCCGGCCATTACAATCCATGCGAGTTTTAAAAATAGGTGGTGGAGGTAGGGAAAATGATCATCAAGACAACCCTGAAGAGCAACGTAAGCGCGCTCTGAAATTACTCGGATATGACAAATAATTATAATTATAGTACAGTGATCAATATAGTACATATGTATAAATTTTAAAACGAAATACTCAACATAGTCGAATCACGCACTTTCTTCTTCATTCGCTGCACATTCTTTTCGTCGACATCGACTTGCATTTTTTCTAATCCCCGGTACAAGGACATACTAAGCGATATAGATGGTCGAGCTTTGGCGCATTTACGCAATGTATCATGAATTCTAATTTGTTCAAATAATAAATTAGTTGCCACTATGAGTGCTGGCGCTGTACTAACACCGGTTGGGTCGCATACAAGTACCGTTGCGCTACCTTTCTTCCCTATGTCGGTGATGTACGTGTATACTGGCACAAATGAATTCTTGAATATTTCCCACGAATCAAGAGTCGTGTCATCGTCGTCCACATCAATATTATGCATAAAATGCTTCACGGTCTCATCCTTTTTACTTAACCAACCCATATTATGAGGCTTTTTATTATTTTTGGTGATAATTACAATATGAGTAACACCCACATCCGCCACCCAGCGTGGATCAATAGCAGAGTGATCTCCTATCCACACACTATAACCTATCTCTTTAATTTCATGCACTAATTGTCCCGGTGCCGTTAACCTTTCATCGATTAAAAATTGGTGACAGTCGACATGACCTGCATCTTCTGCCACCACTTCTGCAGTGCGACCTTTATTGTCCTTCTTGTAAATAGAACATCCAAATTCCACTAAATATTTTAGTATTTCCATATTCCCCTGGTAAGCAGCAATATGTAGACAAGTATAACCCCATACATTCTCTTCATTATTACAATTTTCAGCTTTTAAAAATATTTTTACCATTGAAAGGTGGCCACCACTGACAGCATAATACAACGCACCACGATCCTTTTTGTCTGACGCATCCATTTTTGCACCTAACGATAGTAATAACTTGACCATGTCAACGTATCCCTTCCGTATAACACCTAAAAGTGGTGTGGCTAAATTTTTATCTCGGCAGTCCACTTGAGCTCCTAATGAGTGTAATAATTTTACAATTTCGGGATGATTATTAAGAGCTGCATAACTTAATGCAGTGTTATTTGTGTAATCAATAGCATTCCAATCTTCACCTGCTATTAAAAGCCGCTTTACGTCATCAAAGCTACCTATTGCGGCAAAGTGAGTAAACTCTACCTTTTCATTCATGGGATTCTCTACCGCAACTCCAGCTTCACGTAATTCCTGCAACGTTTGCCACTGTTCAGTGAATGGATTGAAGCGGTAATCATACCGTCTGAAGATAGTCTCATGAGGCAATTTGGATCGCATAACTTGTTGAATAACCGCTTCAAACTTAAGGTTTTCAACTAGAACACCATTTATTTCACTTAATATGAAACCAGTTCGTATGTTAGAGAATACTTGGGCAATTTCCACACCTAACTCGTCAGCAGTCATATGATCATCGGTAATCAAATCAGCTAATTTAATTTCTTCTTGCTTCATATTAGAAAATAGCCTCTGATTCGACACATACAAATCGTTAGCCACGTCTCTTATCTCTCGAGCCTTATCAAGGGATTGTTTTAATGGCAACAAAATTTTATTTGACGGTTCAATTTCTTTAAATCGATCTAATTCTGCTTGTAATTTGGCTTTAATTTTTTCATCTTTGATTATTTCAATTCTTTCCTCTATTCCATCCATTTTTGGTAACAAGATACAATACTCCTCGAATTCCTCCGGTTTTACTAGCACTGTATTCCAAGCACTATCTAAATTGCGATACAGTCGATTCTTTTTTTTTAAATCTCTTTTTAACCCATCTAGTAAAATCATTTGTTCTTCCATCTCTTTAACTTTTGCATCATGGTTCGGGATTGAATTAATAAAACCTTTAACTATAGCACCTTTACCAAGATGACCAGGCATAAAAGTTAGAATTTTATCAATACAGTCAAAAACAGCATTTTGTTTGCGCCTTTCATAAAATTCTAACTTAGTATTAGCAGGCGGTGGTAAATCCTGCAGAATAAATACGAGTAAGAAAGGAAAGCAAAGTAATTTAATGAAAATATATTACCAATTCACCGTACATTTCTGCCTCTTATGTATCACGATATTTACAATTCGAAACTCGATTAAAGCCACTGACGCCTTATTCAATAAATGCCTTCGCTGGTAGAGAAGCCTTTTACTCACTCATAAACTCACTCACTCAAAATCATTATTTTCTTTTCTACCTTTTTTCAAAATATTTTTCTCGGCAAATTTCGGATTTCCACAGCTCAAAAGTGTGTGAAGAGTGAGTCATTGCAACTTGCAATTTGTAAGACATACACCGCGTGCAGGTGCGACATTAGTAGAGCGAATGGGACGTGTAGCAGTTGCAATCTTCGTGTTTCTCGCTGCGATTGTGACAGAAACCACTGGATATTACAAGCTGTTTCATCATCTTAATGTGCGCAAAGTACAACCAAGTAAAGTTTTAATAAATCGTGAATTACGGCGTGGTTGCATTCAATTATTCGAAAATAAGCTTGACGATGATATAGACAACGACGAAATGGCAGGGATCAATTCGATGGCAAAAATTAAAGAAGAAATAGCAAGTCCATTCAGAAAATTTCGTCAATTTTTTTATATTGGTGCAGGTATTGCAGGAGGTTTGGGTACTATCACAGCCATTCCACAATTGATATTTGCATTACAAGACGGAGGAGATGCTGTGGTAACACAACTTACCAATGTGGGTATTGATGTTGGAGCTATAATTGGGAGCATATTCTTGTGGGACCGTGACGCTAAAGATGAAAAAGCAAAATTAGAGCGATTCACAAAACGAGAAATAAGGCAAACATCAGGATTAACAGCAGACGAAATAGTAGAAAGAGAGAAAGAAATATCTATGTTGCCAGTAGAAATAATATTTTCAACAAGTGATGCCAATTCAACTAAAATAGTTTCATTCGCAGACCTAAATTCTAAAGGAAACCAAAATGTAATCATTATTGCTGGTAAAGAGGCGTATGTTAAAGATGCACTGATATCTGCCAGAATAGAAGGGAATGAACTATTTAATACCAAGGATACTATGATACTGCCGCTGGTACTTGATGCTGATGTTCAGTTAGACAATAATAGCAAAAAAGGTTTTGGTGCGATCAATAAAGAAAACTTTATGGATGCCCCATACTTGGCAAAACCAGCGCAAATTAATATATGGGGACAATATTTAAAGAAAGAAATACAATTAGCCGAAAAACAAGGTGCTGATAATGTTGTTAAACAAGGTATAGTTATAGCTGTCAATAAAAAGGGCAATATCGTGCGACGAGGACTAGGTATTCCCCTATGGAAATCGTTAATAGATGAAATAATTAAGTACTCAAACCGAGGATAATCGCCAATATATACTCTAAATTGTACAAATAACTTCATTATCTACCACTTATAGTAACAGCCTCGTCTATAATCATTTGCATCTGCAAATAATCTTTGCAGTTCTGTACATACAGTTCTAACGCAACAATTGCCAATTCAGTGATGCTACTGGATAAATATATTACTTGTACTAGACGATTACTTCATACGACTATACTATACTGTCATATAAACGCAACCACTGCAATGAAAAAGAATATTTTCAACAACGTAACCGACAAAACCATTCCTTATTCTCCTCAGTTATCCTCTATTCTGTTCGGTTCTTCTCTTCGTGTACCTAAGTTGATTCAAAGCACCACTTGCTCGCTTCGCTGAAAACCAAAAATTTTGAGAATAAAAAGGAAGGAAAAAAAAATCAAAAAAGTACCATTAGGAAAACGATTTTCCTAACGGGTGGTAGAGGTGCGAGTAGTTGGTAGGCTGGTATTGGTTCGTGAGCTTCAAGGCGTGTAACATGAAACTTCCCGACCTGGAAAATGGCATATTGATCGCGCTCCTAATTGCCCTAATTGTAATAAACCTCATGTATATTGTGACGCCTTTACGCACTAAAGTTATATCGTCGAAGAAACAACCATCAATCATTATTCCCGATGATACAACAGAAGAATTTGATAGATTTATCACTGAATTTAGAGAGGCAAATGATGCTTCTTATCTCTCGAACAGTTGGAGTTCTAACGCAAATACTCATGTGGATGATATATTCTCTGTTGCATACGAACAAGGAAATGGAAAATTTTCGTTTAATGACCAACGAGAAGAATACAAACCAAATGTTCCATCAGATAAGTACATATGCCAGTCAGGATGGGTTGCTATCAGAAGTGAAATGAATTATAAGTATTTGTGGATGCATACGGGTGATTCAATGTGGATGGGTGCAACAGCAACAATTGATACACCATTACATAGAAAATCATTTGAATTAATTCCACTAAGTACGAATTGTTCTGAAGGAGGATGGGTTAGATTACGGGAAGGTGATAGAAAAGGATTCTTGTATATGGTAATTCCAACACCAGGAGTTTTACAAACAGATGAATGGGTCGTTAAAAGTGGGACAGATGATTTAGCAATTTCAGCGAATGATACTAGGTATCATTTCCTATTAGAACAGGACGGATTTCTTCTAAATAGAGGCAATATGGCATTTATAAATGTTATTCCTGAAGCAGAGTACGCCGTCCGAGGACATAGTGGAGATTGGGATAGAAGTAAACCAGCTATGAGGGAATATGGCGCGATGGTGCATTTTCAATTGATATCTGATTCATATGTTCAAGAGGCGATTGATAAAGAGAAAAAAGAGCAAAAGGAGGCCGATGAAGAAGATAAATTGTATATTGAGAAAATAAAGTCACTTCCAGGATCTCATGAAAAGCGAGTAATATCATTTGGTCTATACGGCGCGAAAGAAAAGTATACTACTGGTGCCATAAGAAATGCTGAACTAGCTAAAATCTACTTTCCTGGCTGGGTGTGTAGATACTATGTGACCAATGATGTTCCCAGTGGAGTTATAAGTCAATTAAAGATACTAGGGGCTGAAATAGAATCAATTCCGTCCAACATGGGATATTCCTCTGGAATGTTTTGGAGATTCTTAGTTGCTGCAGATAATTCAGTAGATAGATATATAATTAGGGATGTGGATTCGAGATTAAATTATAGGGATAGGATAGCCGTTGAGGAGTGGATACAAGACTATTCATCGAAATATCCAATACATATTTTGCGAGATCACATAAATCATTGTATTGTTATGAACGGTGGAATGTGGGGCGGGGTGAAGGGTGCATTACCAAGCATTAAAGAAGATATTATGGCATGGAATAGTAGAGATGAATATATGGCAGATTTACATTTTCTTGAGACTGTTATCTGGCCTAAAATAAAAGAGAAACAAGTAGCGCATGATAGTTATTGCTGCGATAGATACCCCAACACCAAACCATTCCCAACGAAAAGGCCATTCACATATCAACATGTTGGTCAAGTGTTTGATTCTGAAGATAACCCTAGACTTATGGATATTGACAGCTATATTCGAGGTGTACCGATTCCCCAAAGTTGTAGAAAAGAAAATGACTGGATATTTGGATGAAACTGTATGTAAACACATCAAAATTAACACACTTACTCTTTGTCATCTGCGTAAATTGCATCGATTTCTCGGACATATTTTTCCGCCACTTTGTTTCGCTTCAATTTCAAGGTTGGAGTGAGATCGCCAGCTTTTTCACTGAAGTCAACGGTTAATAATCTCCATTTTTGCACAATTTGCGCATTTGAAGTGGTTTTGGCATTGGCTGCTTTCATACCGTTGTCAAAGTATTGTTTCCAAAGAGGATCTCTGGCTACGTCTTCAACAGTGGTGGCATTACTATTAAGTTGCTTACATACATGTAATGCATCAGCATCTAGTTGATTGGTTGGGTTGCCGTCTTTGTCTACCTTCACCTTAACAGAAATTAACATTGCCAAGTATTTTCTTTTATCACCTACAACCATGCAATTGGATAATGCATTCATTGATGCTTTCATTTCATTTTCAATTAAAACAGGAGGAATGTTTTCACCACCAGCAGTGATGATCAACTCTTTAATGCGTCCAGTAATCTTCATGAATCCAGAAGGTCCAGTAAAACCTTCTTGAGTGTTGTGATCAAATTCGGCAACATCACCACTGTGTAAAAATCCATCAGCATCAATGGTTTCTTTGGTTTTTTCTGGATCATACATGTATCCCATGAAGATATGACGTCCACGGTAGCACAATTCATTGTTACCTTCAGCAATTTTTGATTCAGTTCCTTTGAGAGGTCGACCGCAATATCCAATTTTCCATTGACCAGGAGCTGAAACAGTATGAGGTCCAGTGCATTCTGATTGACCAAATACTTCATAGACAGGGATATCAAGTGACGCGAAGTAATTTAATGTATCCATGGAAATTGGTGCAGCAGCTGTAAAGCATGCTTTGCAGGCCTCCAAACCTACAGCTACTTTGATCTGCTTGAACAAAATGTTAGCGACACAAAAGCAACAATTCAAATCTTTACTGTCATTGTCAAATTGTGCATTTTTATTTTTTGTGGTTCCTACAGTTTTAGCCCAAGACGAAATTTTTTGAACAATAGCTGGTTTCTCACGTCCCAATTGCACCATTTTTTCTTGAATCTTTTCCCAAACGCGAGGAACACCGAAGAAAAAGGTTGGTTTTACTTCCTTTAAGGTAAGAGTTAAACTACCTTTTAGGGCATCAGCTTGAGCAAAATAAACTGCACACGCAATATTCATTGGAACATGAACATCAATTAGTTGTGCTGCAATATGAGACAGTGGCAAATACGAAACAACTCGGTCGGTAGAATTTAAAGGCATATAACCAGTCTCGCAGATAGCGGCAGCGGTCCATGTGACATTGTCATGCGAAATCATAACTGCCTTTGGAGGGCCAGTGGTACCCGAAGTATAAATTAATGTGGAACAATTACCAGGTCTAATTTCAGAAATTCTCTTGTCAACCGCACTATCCGCAATATTAGCTCCAAGATTCATAAAGTCGTTCCAATGGTACACTGGACATGCGACAACATGCTTAGAATCAGGCTGCTCAGCCCACATTACAATAGCTTTTAGATTAGGTAACAGTTTCTTTTCTTTATGCAATTGTGCATATTTTTTTAATTGATCATTATTCTCAACAACAATAATTGGTGCTTTACTATGTTCACCTTGATAATGACATGCATCTGGAGTATTTGTTGTATAAATACCAGCAGCAATACAACCACCTAAAATTGTACCATTATTTGCAATAAACCATTCAGGAGAATTGAAACCGACAATATTGACAACACTAAACATTCCAACATTTAAACTTATCAATGACTTAGCAAATCTTCTACATTCATTGCGGTATTCGCGCCAAGTCCATTGTTGCCACTCAGTAGGGATTACTTTTTTTCCATCAGGACCAATTGTTGGACGTTTTAATGCAAGAGCGAGTTCATCACCATGATTGGCAACCGCACGATCAAACATCTATCAATAAATTTTTTAAGAATTAATAAAATAAAACATAATAAAATAAAACTGTAGTGCGAACCTCTGGTATGGTGCGAGGGGCTAATCCACCGACAGGATCTCCAGTGACCACTGCAGGCTCGATGTAGCCATCAGGCTCAGTAACCCAGTGCTGATTATTCGACTTGGCAGTTTTCTTCGACATGTCTATGATTCGATGTTACCTTGTAGAGTCAGTCGAATCTCTCTCT
>JACCDO010663359.1_pt1 | contig 16685 bp, 20 predicted proteins | sample 7446101 | NCBI WGS metagenome assembly JACCDO01 (sample SAMN15323440, study PRJNA562643) | freshwater metagenome | isolation source: river surface water | place: USA:Blue River Watershed | collected 2017-08-16 | reverse complement strand
CCCGCGCAGCCATAGGATTGCGACCTAGTAAGTCTCAAAAGAGACAGAACGGTACCAATTAATGCGTGGTGTAAAATTAGAAAAACAAACAAAAATTATTATAAAACTAATAATTTAAATATGTATATACTAATTGCAATAATTATAATTTTAACATTTCTTGTTTACAATTCTAAAGAATTTTTTGGATTTTGCTATAAGATGTATTTACCTAGTAAAAGTATAAAAACTGTTCTTACATCTTATCCTAAAGAGTTTAAACAAATTCAAGATAAAAAATGTATGTTAGATTCAATGTTTATTAATAATAATATAATGTATCTTCCAAATGATGCACCTAATACATGTGCAGGAATAAATCGTGTATAAAAAGTGACTTTTTAAAAATCATATATCTAAAATTAATTTAAAAGGCAAAAACGCTTAAAATGTTAAACGCTAAAATAAATATGGAGTCTACAACTGTGTCTCAACCACACACTCCACCAAGAAACACTCATAATAAAGGAGTGTGTCCATCTGCGCCACGCGCAAACAGAAAGAGCTTCCGAAGAGTTCCAATTAATAATAGAGCTAATAGAAATCTTATATATGATTTCGAAATGGCTTCTACGCAACAGACTGATACAGTGTATAACCAAACTACAGCATTACAATTATTGAGAATGCTATAGTTTGAATATAACTGTGGTCTGTATTAGAACTTAATTTGCGATGGACAATTATTTAACTAAACTAGTCTACATTCCAGATCCGAGCCTTGGCGAGACCAAGCTCACCTCGCGGTCTATATAATGATTAATTTAGTTTCAAAAATTACACTTAAACATACCAATCGTGGCTTTAGCTACGGCACTATAAGTCCATCTCAAATGGACTTATACTTCAGTCCGCTTCTGAAGTGCAAGATATAAATATATAAAAATATATATTTAAAAAATATATATTAATAAAATAAACAATGTCTGTATTTGACACAACTCCAGAATTATCAGTTCAAATATGGTTTCCAACATATATTAAGGCATTTTTTGTACTAGCTAGAACATTCGAACCAGGAGATAATACTTCTGTCGATGAAAGTATAAAAATGATGCATAATTTTATAGTTAATACTGTAAATTTAATGCCTCAAAGAGCTATTTCAGAAAGATGTAAAGATTTTATTCAAATGAAACCTTATGTTGTTAAAACTATACAAGATAATTGTACATCATTTGTTACAGCATATCCAAACTATATAGATATAATGAAAACAAGCCCTGAAACATTTTTTATATCATGTTTGCAACATTCACAATCTCTTTTTATATGGGTTTATCTATTATATGCTTTTATATTAGCAAGTTTACATACTCGTTCAAATTCTCTAAACTCTTTAAGAGATGAATATCAATATGATAAATTATCAAAATACGACTGGGGACGTCCTTTGTGGTATATAATTCACACAACAAGTTTATATGCTCCAGAACCTATTAAAGAATATTCTTTTGGTTGTTATTATGAAATACTTAACTCTTTACAATACTTGTTACCGTGTCCAAAATGTAGAAATCATCTTAAAGAAAACTTAAAATTAATTCCATTAGATTCATGTGATCGTTCTAGAGAAAACTTATTTAGATGCAGTGTTAAACTTCATAATATTGTTAATAAAAGTATAAACGATGAATATCGTGAAAAAAATATAAAAGATCGATCTAAATATAAACATATATATACGTTTGAAGAAGCTTTAAAATTATATATTGTATAAACCATAGTCAGTGGTCTGCATAGCTTTATACTTAGAGATTGTATACAATAATATACATCCGTAGTGCAAAAAAATGTAACTACAACTACACAAAAAACAAATAAAATTTATTTTTTTTCTTTGCTAAATTATAAAATGTCAATCGTATCAGGTCAATTAGTCCAAACTAAAGTTAGCGCAGGTTCAGTTGCAGGTTTCGGTCAATCATTAAGAACTTTTGTACCTCAATTTCAAGTCTGTCCTACCCGTCCAGCATTTGATTATGTAGGCCGTGTTGCTCCTCCAAATTCTATCGATACTGAAACTTGTGCAGGTGGTTTCCCTCCAACTTTACGTATTGAAGTCGAAAACTCTTTACGTCCATTTGTTTCACCAACTTATTTCAATTTACCAGTTGGTATTTCTGGTGGTTCCGATACTATGTTCGGTAACGTCTCTACTGGTCGTTTAACTGCTTTTGGTGTTGATAAAACTATCCCATTACCTTTAACTAAACAAAACAACTCTAGATATGATAAATCTTCAGCTGTTTATACTTCTATGGCTCAAAAATATGCAGGTAACTTAGGTATTTCTCCAACTTGGATGAATGATGTTAGACCATAAGTTTACCAGATTCTTAAATTTTTACTTAATAAAAATTTTACATACAGACCGCGACGAGCCAAATATCTCGAGGAACATCGCGACTGTAACACAGTTAGTATATTTTAGCTCCAAAATAATTAAAAATACATGTGTTCCATACAGAATTAAAGTCTTCGTCATTTAATAATCCTTGATTAATATAATCTATTTGCAGATCATCATATAACATAGAATAATTTACAAATTGTTTTATGTCATACAGAGAATCCTCATCTTCAGGATCTGTAGATAATTTATCAATAGCATCTAATATTGTTGTTCTTTGAGCAATTGGTGTAGACTGAAGAATATCGCTTAATCTAGTATTAATAACTTGTTTTAATTCCTGTCTTGGATCGAGTTTAAGAGAAAATTCAGAACCTTCAATAATTCCAGATAATACATTTACAATACGTACGAGATATCCTGTTGAACATGTATCTTGAGCATCAAGAATTTCTTCTATTAATCTATTAAGACATGTTATATATGAATCTCCTATAAGTTCTTGAATTTTCTTTCCCACTAAATATAAACAATCTAAAATAGTATATACATCAAATTTAGTAGTATCTGTTAACGCTCTATAGAAAAATTTATTAACCTTTTCTGTATATTCTTGAGGAACTTGTATCATTTCTTTAAGAAAATCTATAGTTTTATCTGGAGTATAAGATTTTCTAAGTTCTCGTAATATTTTAACAGCACTTTCTACAAAACTTGAATTATGGACTGATTGAGAATTATATAAATTTTCAGGATTGCTAGTCTGTTGTTTTATAAGTTTTTTAAGACATGCTTCTCCATAATCTATTTCATCACCTTCTCCACATGTTATAAGTATGTCACATGAATCTCCTTTAAGATTTTCAGATATCTCTGTAGATTCAATTTGATCTAGTATAAATTCTAATATAGAATGTCTTAACGCGTTTCCAGGATTAAGTGTTCTTAATAAATATCTACATGATAATAATGTTAGTTCAAGAGGATGTTTTTTTTCAGATGCTACTAAAAACCAATGAGGATGTATATCTTGTACTATAAAATCATTGAGTCTAAGGTATTTTTCATTAGTTGAAAAGAATATATATCTTGAATATACGTCATAACTATCCCAGTCGATAATTTTAATAACACTTTGTGTTGTTTCATGAATTGCCTTAATATATGGAGATCTCATTAAATATCTAACACCTTGTGTTCTATCTTCAAAAGAAGTGTCTATAGAATCTACTCTTGATTTTAAAGCATAAAAAATATTATTTGTTGTAGAACCTAGTTTTTTAAGATCTAATCCAAGAAAATTAGATGGAAGATAAGTATACATATCATTATAATCTTGATTATTTCCTGAAAATGCAGATTCATGATTTTCAGTATATAATCTAGTATCATCAACTTCGGTAGACATTTTTATTTATAAAAATGTGATCTTTTAACTTATGGTAATTCGATTTGAGATTCTTTATTTGAAGTGTAGTAAAGATATAAACATACACCTAATAATATTAATAACACTATAGGGATAACAGGACGTTTACATTTCTTTTTATTATTTTTAGATAATGCAAATCCTTCTGTTTGTTTAACAGGAACACCTTTAGCTAACATAGTATTACTAACTTTAGGTTGATACATAAAATTATCAGTAGCTTCAGGATTAAAAGATAAACTTTTATTTTTAGGAATCACAGGATTTACATTTGGCATTCTAACATTACTTGTAGTTAATAAGTTAGTATTTTCAAGTTTAGCTGTATCAGGATTAGGATCCCCAATGCTAATAATATAACGTTGAATAAAATTATTCATTCTTGTATTTGTACATTTTACACCTTTTGAAACTATATTTTGAGCTATGTTCATTAAAGTTTCTAAAGCAATGCCGCGATCTAAACATTCATTAAGGATAAAATCATCGTCTGTAATTTCTGTTACAATTGTGTCACAAACTTTTGGACATTTTTGGATTTTGATAGGAGCTACTGTGTCTAATTTATTTTCCCATGGAAAATTTGTACTAAGATTATATAAGTCTGAATTAGATCTTACAACAGAATCACCTTGAGTTTTGCAAATCATTGTACTATAAGGACTTACAGGATTAAACATCTCACATCTTGTCCAGCATTTTGTATTTGGATCAGTTGTATCAAGTCTGCAAAATCTTGCTTCAAGTGCAGCTGATAAAAACTCAGCAACTTTTTGACCATTAACATCTCCATCTGCTTGTTCTTGTAAAAATAATGTGCAATAACCATCCCAATTTTTAGCACATCTTTGAGATAAAAAATCTTTACAAAAACCAATATCCCTTCTAATAGGATTGTCAGGACAAGTAAACATACTATTAGTTCCAGCTTTACCTTTTAAACAACATTGCACAGGATCGGCTTGAGCAAGATTTATAACTGTATTTTTTCCTAATAATTCATAAGCCATATTTACAACTATTACAATAAAAAGTTTTTATTTTTTTTTAAATTAAAGATACAAAATTACTTTAATAAAATATGTCTTATAAAAAGAAACAAGCAAACATTAAAACTTCTTCACAACCTGTTGAACAAATTCAACATGAATATTTAATTTTAGAAAAAAGAGGAGATATTATTAATTTAACTATTAAACCAGATTTAGATCCTGATTGGAGTTTAACATTAAATAACTTTTTAGAAGATAATGTTCATTACGATAAAAAACGTGATATATATCAAGTTAAACAAAAAGATTTAGCTTCATTTTTAAACGATATTAAATCTCTATATACAAGATACGCTAGTATGAAAGAAAAACGTAAATCTAAAAAATCAAGATCTCGTTCCCATTCTGATTCAAGTTCTAGATCTCATTCTAGATCTCATTCTGGTTCAAGTTCAGAATCAGAATCTACAGATGATGAACTTATTCAACAAACATTAACACGTAAATTAAAATATGAATCAAAAGGTGATATTATTCCAGATGAAGCTGTTTCTGATTCAGAAATGGAAGATGTTATTTCACTCTGTCGTAGAATGAGATATCTTTATACTGAAATTAAACAATTAAAACAAAAAGTTGCACAACTTGAAACTAAAACTTAAAAAATTAATCAAATAATATAAAATGGAAGTCTTTATTATGTTAAAAAATTTATGGATCAGTCATTACTTAAGATCTGTTAACTCTGATGATATCATAGGTTATTTTAATGGATTTTGTTTAGCTAATATATATGTAAGTGTTATCTTATTTAATATGTTTAAAAATTATTTAATAGTAAAAACCCAATATAAGTCTCCATATAAATACTTAAATTTAAATGTTATAGATTATTATCACAAAGGTACTAAATATTTAATGCCGGTAATTATTAAGCGTGGGACAAATAAATTTATCAGCGCTACACACATTGTATCTGAAACAGAAGAAGTTGATATCACTAATGATCTAAAATTATTACTTGGCCCGAGTGAAAACTTTGGAGGAGTCGTAATATGTCCTAAAGATATTAATTGCAAACAAATTAAAGTAGTAAGATTAAATGAAGAATTTGAACATGAAACACTTATATTTAATAATACAGATCAAATTAAATTGTAAAGTGATTTAAAAAAATATATTCATTTTTAAATAATAAAAATGTGGAGTAATAAAATTACAAATTTAGGAAGTCATATCTCATTTGGAGGTAGTCTTCAAAATATGCTAGAAAATGCTAACGTGTCAAAAGCTAACTCTGTGCAATTTTTTATGGGAGCTCCACTTCAAGTTAAAAGATGTAACATATCATCAGAAGATATAGATTACTTTAATACTCATTCAAAAATTCAAAATGTCTTTACACATTTACCATACTTGTTTAATCTTGCTGGAAGTGTTAAACATTCAGCAAATGCTTGGTCTGGTACTCCGCAAGTAGATCATATAGTAAACTCTTATATAAAAGGTATTCAACAAGAACTTGATACATTACATTTGCTCAAAGTTCCTCGTAAAGGTAGTGTATTACATATAGGTTCTAGTGCTATTAGTACCAGTTCAGGATTAGAATCTGTAGCAAAATCAATTAATAAATTAAATCTATATCCAGATACGCCATTAATTCTTGAAACAATGGTTGGTAGAGGAGGAGTATTAGGAAAATCATATAACGAACTTGCATCAGTTCTTAAAATGATAAGCCATCCTGAATGTGTTAAAATATGTATCGACACATGTCATGTATATGCAGAAGGTAATTATGATTTAACACAACAGAGTGAATGTGAAAAAATGGTTGATGATTTCTCTAGTATATTTGGATCTCTAGACAAACTTGCACTTTTTCATTTAAATGATTCAAAAGCTGGTTTTAATAGTCATAAAGATTTACATGAATATATTTCTAAAGGTGAAATATGGTCATCTGATTTATCTACATTTAGATGGTTAATAGATTGGAGTTTGTCTCATAGTGTTCCTTTAGTCCTTGAAACAGATTCAACTGATATAAAAAATGTTAATAATTTATTATTTTAAATACAGACCACGAGGCGGATGGCAAACTTTTTATGTAGTAAAAAGTTTAATATTATTTTATTTATTCACTATTAAATGGATAATACATGTTTATTTTCCGAATTATTTCAGTTTGATTCAAGTAGACCAACGGCAACACCTAAAGAAATTATTCTATCAAGTGTTGCTATATTTGTATTGTCTACATTAATATATTCTACAACTTTAAAAGTATTTGCAAGCAGTTTGTCAAAGACAACTAAAAAAGATAAACTTACAGAATATTCGTCATTTAAGAATAAAGGTGTAAGCCCGAGAATGTTAATAATAGCTGAGTTGTTAAACGCTGGAGTTTATGCACCATTTGCTGAAGAATTATTTTTTAGATTCTTTTTATTTAAAAGTATATTTTATAGAAAATTTGGCATGAATATACACGCTGCTAATTTATTACAATCAGGTATGTTTAGTATTTTTCATGTATCTAATGTTTTATATGATGGAAATAGATTAAGTAATGTTTCAGCTCAAATGATATCTTCTTTAATATCAGGAATGGTCTCAGGATATGCTTACTATTATACTAATAGTATTTTACCATCTTTCTTTGCACATGCTCTAAATAATGTAATTGCAACAAGTATAGAATATACAAATTATAAAGACTGGATACAGTCTGGTACAGGCCGCGACAGATCTGGAGGGATCTAAATATGGTACGGTTCTGACTTAAAAATGTCTTTTTATTAAATAAAAAAGACTTAAAGGAAAGATTTCTATTAAATGAGGATATATTAAAAATATATCCTCAACAATTAAGAGTTTATCTCTTAATTTTATCGTTAAAAGTTCCTCTTCGATGAGATTTTTCATCAGGATTTAAGACATATTTTAACAAATATGAGACATATTAAAAATGTCGCTTTTTAGATTTTAGAGGAAACTAACGATATTTTTGTCATTTAGACAAAAATTAAAGGCCTGAGTGCCGAGGTTCCCGCACAGCCATAGGATTGTTACCAAGTAAGTCTCGAAAGAGACAGAACCGTACCAATTAATGTGTGGTGTTTCGCATTTAATTAATATTAAATATTAATTACAGACCGCGACCGAGCTTGCCGAGGGCAAGTCGCGTCTGGAGTGTAGTCCGGGAGGCGAGGACTCACGTTGTTTATGTTTCTATAAATAATTCTGGTTTTAGTATAATAGTTATATCCTCACTTTCAATATTTTGATTTAATGACTTATAAGATATAAGTTGAAATGATTTACGATATTCGTCAATTGTAAGCTCTCCTCCATAAGGTTTTAATAGTTTCCAACTAGGAGCTGGTTTAAGATCTGTAATTAGTATATTCTTTTTTGGAAATACAGCTTGATATAATAAATGTATTAAACTTATAGAATCTTTATATTTGTAATTATCATATTCTGAAGTATAAGATAACATACAATTAAAACTACAAAATACTCCTTCAGCTTTAAATTTAAGAGGATTATGAGATTCAACACTAATTGGTAAACTAAGAGGTTGTGAATTATGTTCAATAGAATGTCTACAATACCAACAGCATAAGTTTGACAAATTAGTATTAATTCCTGGAGTGTAGAATATATTAAGCTTACTCTCTGTATTATATACAATTGTGCTAAAACTTTTACCCTGTTCTCTTGTTATACCTAATGACTCTAAGTTTGTTGTAATATTCTTTAATTCAAGTTGCGAGTCTATAGGTGTTTTGTTTTTAAGTTTTTTATTAGCTGCTTCTGTAATATCTTTCATAGCATACTGTTTATCAAGACTAGCTACATCAATATTACTAAGAGTAACTGTTGTATTCTCTGGAGTAGTTTTTTTCTTCCTAAAAAAGTCGTTATTAGACATTTTTAGTTAATTTTTATATATTTAAACCATTTTGTTATAAATATCACTTTACTTCTGTGTAAAACTTAGTCTTTTTTAGATTTACTATTTTGATATGTATTTTTTATCTGAGTATAACCATCTGTAAATAATTTTAATCTTTGACTTATTCCTACATCTAATCTTTCAACATCATTTTGCAAATTTTCTAACACATATAATTTGACATCTTGATGATGATCGCATTGATTTCTTATAGGATGATACAATATTGCTGTTATATAATCTTTTAAATTCTTTATAGTTTTTACAGAATATGAAACATCTATACCTAATATATTTGGATTAATAATATCTGAATGTTCTTTAATAAAATTATAAAGATAATTAACAGGAAGACGATCGCTTATTGCCCCATCTATATATAATTCATTTTGATATTCAGATTTTGTAAATAATATTGGTATACTAGAACTTAAAATAACAGCATCAACTATATTAAGATCAGGATATGTTATATGTGAAAAATATCTCACATAAGGTTTACTTGTAAGACAAACCGCTGTACATATAAAATGTTTACCTGTAAGTTTATAATGTTGACTTAATGTGGGAACAAATCCTAATTTTTGAATTACCATATCAGATAAATAGTCTTTAATAAGATCTGTTTTTATTATACCATAATTTTTAACAAAGTTGTCAATATTGAAGTTATATTTAATACACGAATTTATATCTCGTTCACATAACCATTTTAAAATATCAATACATGAATATCCGATAGACATAAGCATAGATATTATACTCCCAGCACTTGTACCTGAATAAAAATCACATTGGGATAAAAATCCATTTTTCTCTAAATAATGCAACCCTCCAAGTTGTTGATAACCTCTAACACCAGCGCTTGAAATGCATACAGCATTATATTTAAACATTATTATATTTTGATGAATGTGTCTTTAAAATAAAATAAATAATAACAGCAAATAATATTATTAACATTAAAATAAGTAACACATATACTTTATTATCACATTGAAAATAACGCTGACACAATGGACAAGTTTTAATATGATTTAAAAAATCTATACAAGTTTGATTTTTAGGAATTGCAAAGTGTTCTCTCATAGCTACAGCACGATCTTGACGTTTTGCATTTTTCATTTTAGGTTGAACTCCTGGATACATCTTTGGATCTTGTTGAATATTATATTGATTTATCTGAGAATTATCTTCTTTTATAAACTCACTAGGTGCTTGAGTTCTTGGTAAAATAACATTATTTACCGAATAAGCATTACGGTTACCTTCAAGAGGAAAATCTTGTTGAAGGTTATTAATAAATACTCCAGCTGGTGGAGGAGGAACTTGAGCTGAAAAATCTGGTATAATATAGCTTGAATTATATGGAGGAGAAAAACCAGATTCATCAAGTACAGCTTCTATAGGACTTTCACGTCTAAGTCTCATAGAATTATTATACATGTGTGATAATGGTATTGGCATATTTAATAATTACGAAGAAAAATAATAAGAATTAAAGAAAATATATTAATATAATAAAACATGAGTCTTGACCAAAAGATAGAGGCCTTATTAAATTCTTCTAATTTAAATTCAAATTCATCAAGTTCTTCTAACGGTTTATCTGTACAAAAAAGTAAAATTAAAATCTGGGGTATTACTGTTACAGCTAGTATCTTATTAAGTTCTATTTTAGTATATATAATTAAACCTGTTTATACATTAGATTTAGAATATTCTCCTGTTGAAAAGAAAGTTCAACAAGCTATTAATTGGAAACGTTGGTTTACTGTTGTTTTTGCTGTAAGTTTATTAATTGGATATCCAGTATACACTTTTGTAAACTTAAAATTTTAACACAAATTATAAAGTGACTATTTAAAATTATATTGTATTTATGTAAAATATGTCATCTCTTTTTGATTCAGTGTATATAGCTCAAGAATTAACTAACACGGTTACTTCTCTTGATCGTAATGAGTTTACATCTATTATTTTATTAATAAAACACTTTAGAGATTTATACATGTGTGATCCTGAGCCATTTTCTTTTATTTTCGGTTTCCAGAATGAAATTACTGATAATTATTTTTTAATGAACCATTCCGACTATACAATCGGTTTTAAATCTAAAATTCCTCAAATAAAATTCACAAAGGATCCAAACTGTATAGATGAAGATATTTATTATTTTAATAAAAAGGGAGATAACTTTATATCAGGATACTTGTTAGCTATATGGTTAGCTAAATCATGGATTAGCGACATTCTTCCAAAAGAATATCATGACATAATCCAAGTTGAGGATCCGTCTGATTTAATTAGCGATCAATTTCCAAGTTTTGAAGAGTTTTACAATATTATTAGTAATAAATTACAACCTGTTCATAAAATTTATCCAAAATATCCTACTATTCAAAAATATCCAAAGGAAAATTTATTATTTGATATGATTAATCCAAAAGATATTAATTTAATGATTAATACACTACCTGAACCATATATGTTATCTGATAAAGATATCGATCTTATCAAAGAACTTACAGGATTAGTATCTCAAATGATAAAATATATTCTTCAACAAAAATATGATACAAATAAAGAATTATTTGATGTATTTTTTAAACTACGATATAACTTTGCAATTATGTATGAATATTTTTCCTTAAAAGATAAAAATCAAGCAGGAGGCCTAAGACAAATTAAATCACTTAAAATAAAAGAACCAATAATAGATCTTATCGATAAAATTATACTTAATAGAGGTAGAGATATCCAAGATGATGAATATTCTAAATATAAGAATCAAGTTGCTATTTTAGTTAACTCTAATATGAACGATTTAGAAATATTTAAAGAATTAAGAGGTATATATTCTAAGATACCTTCTAATGATAATTTTAATAGAGCTAAGCAACGTGTTCGTGAACTTCAAAGTATTAATTTTTTCGACACAGTAAAATCTATTAATACTGTCTTAGATTTTGGAGGACAAACTGGTATTTTTGGAAAAGAAATATCTAATATATTAGGAGCAAGTAGTGTCACAGTTTCTGATATTGCAAATTGGTTTGGAAATACATATACAGGAGTATCAGGAGTAAATCAAGTATTTTTGAATACATATAGTCTAAATTTTGATACAGAATCGTTTGATCTTATATTATGTTTTCAAGTATTACATCATATTAAGAAATGGGATACAACTCTTAAAGAACTTTATAGAATTTGTAAAAAAGGTGGTTATTTATTAATCCGCGAACATGATTGTAATTCTGAGGAAATGCGTGTAATAATAGATCTTGAACATTCTTTGTATGAATGTTCAATTCAAGATGCGGGATATCAGTATCTTCAAAATTATTATGCAAATTATTTTACACAAAACCAACTTAATTCAGAAATAGTAAAAGCGGGTTTTATTAAACAGTCAGTTAATAGTAATCCTAACGATCAAAACTTAGGAAAACAAACAAGATATTATTACCAACTTTATAAAAAATAAAAAAAAATAAAAAATATTATTAAATAATATTTAAAAACAATGCCTTCACGTAAAGTTTCACATAAACGTACATCAAGAAAAAATAAAAAATCAAGATCTAGAAAAGGTTCTCAAAAGAAATTTTTTGGAAGTATAAAACGTAAAGTATCTCAAGGATATCAAGCTGTAAAACAAAGAGTATCTAGAGGATATCAAGCAGTAAGATCTAGAGTATCAAATAAAGCACTTGCTGGAATTGGAGCAGCTGGAGTAGCTGGAGGAGTAGGTCTTTATTATTTACTCAAAAAATTAAGAACAAATCCTGATTTAGCATATGAGCCTGAGTATCAAGATCAACTTAAACAATATGAAACAGAATTATTACAAGAACAAGAGCGTCCATCTTATCCTTTAGATAATATTGGAACAGCTAATCTATTAGGAGGCCATAAACAACGCACAATAGGTCCACTATTATTTGGGAATAAATTTCTACGTGATAAAAATTCGGGTTCTCTTGATTTATATAAGTCTGTAAACTCAAATCTATCAAAAAATTATAATAATAGTTCAAAAATTGTCAGAAAAATTGTAGGTAATAACACACCACAAGAACCTTCTCTTGAAGAAAAAGTACAAAACTACAGAGATAAAATGAGATATAGTAATATGCCAACTATTGAAATGTAACAGTTTACACTCCAGGTATGTAAAAGTGATTTTAAAATATATCTTTTTACAAAATAAAAAGATGTTAATAACTGTAGAAGGTAATATAGGAAGTGGTAAAACCACTTTATTAAAACAACTTCTAACAGCAAAGTTTGGATTGTCTCATGTAGTTGTATTTGAAAATGTTGATCTTTGGGCAAATGTTACTGAAAATAATGATAACCTATTTGAACTTTATTATACTGATAAACCCAGATGGAGTTTTGTATTTCAAGTTTTTGTTCTTGTATCAAGATTATTTGATATGATTAAAGCCACCAAAACAACACAAATTGTAATTTGTGAAAGATGTCATTTAACAGACTTAAAAGTATTTACAGAAATGTTATATGAATCTAAAAATCTAACTCAAATTGAATATAAAGTCTATAAACAAATGCATGAAATGGTTTTAGAAATGTTAAACATAAGTATAGATGCTGTAGTTTATATTAGAGCTGATCCTGAATTATGTCTTGAACGTATTAAAAAAAGAGCTAGAAATGGAGAATCAAATATTCAATTAGAATATTTACAAGTATTACATGATAAACATGAAGAATATATTTCTAGTTTTACTTCTAATCAAGTTCTTATTTTAGATGGAACTATAGATCACACAGATTCTAAACGTAATGAACAAATAAAAACTATTATAGACTTTACACTCCGAGAGAAGTCAGAGCTTTGAGAACTCACACTATACACTCCAAAAGCGACGAAGTTGTAATGTTCCTCGAGCCAAATGGCTCTCAGGCAGATGTACATCTGCCTCGCGCTCTGTAAATTACAATATAAATATTTATATCTAAAATATAAATAAATATGGATAGCCAGCCAAAAGAAACACAATTAAACAATACAGGCCGTGAGTCTAGAGAAACATCATCAAGAAGTATACTTCATTTTCCGAATATTATTATTGGAGGAGGGATATCAGGTCTGTATATAGCATATCAATTATATTCTCAAGGAGAATCTTTTTGCTTACTAGAATCTTCTGATAGATTAGGAGGAAGAGTTTATACATATTCTGGATTTGAACTAGGAGCTAGCATTTTACATTCAAATCAGAAAAATATAATAAATTTTACAAAAGAACTTAATATTGATCTAGAACCTCTTGATTCTAAATGGAAAACTTTTAGAATATTTCAAGGATATACTCAAGATGAAGTATCTAAAAAATTTATTAACTTAAAAAAACAAGTTAAATCGTCAGTTCAAAAGAATGAATTAACTGTTGACGAACATACTAGAAATGTCTTAACAAAAGATGATTATATATTTCTAAAAACATGTTGGCCAGCTTGGTATGAAACATCTAATATGAATGCATTTACTTACTTTGATTCTTTTAATAAAGAAGGCAAATATTTAAAAGTAAAAAATGGTCTTAGTAGTATTATAGATAAGTGTAATAATCTACTTCAAGATCATATAAAACTAAATTCTAAAGTCTTAAATATAATATGCGGACAAAAATATTATATAACTTTAGAAAATGCAACAAAATTAACTTGCGATAAATTATTCTTATGTACAAGTCTTAAATCTGCAAATGAAATCAAATTTGAATCATGTCCTGAATTATCTCAATATTTAAGTTTGTGTAAATATCAGTCATGTTTACGTTTTTATGTAAAATTTAAGTCTCCTGTGTTATCTAATTTTGAATTTACAAATATTTGCGGACACATTAAATCAGGCTGGATAGTAAAAATAGATGATTATACTGTGTTAGGACCATATGTAGATGGAGTATTAGCGGATACTATGAAGTCTAAATCTGAACAACAAATTATAAATGATATTTTAGAAGATTTAAACACTGTAGGAATTAAAACAACAATTGAAAATGTAGACAGCTCAGTAGGAGCTTACTGGGAAGATGCCATTGAGATATTAAAACCAGAATTTTATACAAAAAATGCAATACTTTTTAATATTTCAGATACTCTTAAATGCACAGTACTACCTAAACCTATTGATCAAGGATGGTTAAACGGAGTTCTCTATAATTTACATACAGACTCAGGATGTGACTGCGAGCACCCAAAGACAAAATAAATCTTTTTAAAAATACAGTATAAAGAAAACAATTTTAATTATAAATAATGAATCGTAGCTCTAGAGAGGCGCTAAAAAAATTAATTAGCAAAGCTAAAAAAAATAAACATGTGTTATTAGATACTGACGACCATGACGATGAACCTTTAAATAAAATTCCTGAATTAACAGTTAAAAAACCTATCGAAAAACGTGTTACTAAAAAAAGTGAACCGGTTAAAAAACAAGGTAAAAAACCAAATATTAAAGAAATTGTTGAAAGTGACATTGAATTTAATGACAGCGACCGCGAAGACCAAAGTGATCAAGAACATAGTGACCGTAGTGAACAAGAACACAGTGATCACGAAGACCGCAGTGATCATGAAGACCACAGTGATCATGAAGACCGCAGTGAACACAGTGATCAACAAGATAGTGATCTTGAAGAACAAAGTGAACAAGAACACAGTGATAGTGAAGAAGAGTATAATAATTCCAAAAATTTTAGATCTAAACAAGAATCCAAGAAACAAGTTTCCAAGAAACAAGAATCTAAGAAACAAGAACCAAAAAAGCAAGAATCCAAGAAACAAGAATCTAAAAAGCAAGAATCTAAAAAGCAAGAACCTAAGAAACAAGATTCTAAAAGACAAGAATCTAAGAAACAAGATTCTAAAAAAGATAATATTGATATGTTATTAAGTGATAATGATAGTGAACTAGAATTACAAGAGGATGATATTCCAGAAACAGTTAATATAAGTCCATATAAAGATAATAATCCAGAAAGATATCAAGATACACATCAAGAAGATGAAGAAGCTCCAGTTGGTGATCTTCCAACAAAAACTATATTAAAAATAATCAAAAACTTTGGAGCACAACAATGCGCTGAAGAGTGTGTTGATAGTATTAAAGATGTTATTTTAGATGTTATGGAAGATTTATTAGAACACTGTAAAACATCTGAAATGAATACTGATTATTTAAGACAAAAAACATTAGTTTATTTTAAGCAAGGTGAAGAAGAGCTTTTAGATGAACTATTGTTACCTCAAAAAACATTTCAACGTTTTATTAAAGGTGTTATGGAACATTATAAAAAGACTATTAAGAAAGATGGAATTTATATGTTACAATCATTTTGTGAAACATTTATGGTTAAATGTATAAAAGGCGCTTTATTAATTTTATCAACTGGAAATAGAGTTAGAATTCACGGTGAAGATATAGCTATAGCTTCTAAAATACTCATGATGTAACCTGGGAATGTTAAAAATTGTTTTTATTGTAATAAAAACAAGCTTATATTAAAGATATAATTATAACAAAAATACTTAAAATTTCAAAAATAATTATTTTTGTCAGTTCTATCGAGGAAAAATAGGTATATTTCAAGGGTAAAATCTCGTATTTTTCGCAAAAATAAATAAAAATAAATACATGACACACATTTCTTATTTTTTAAAATGTGTGTCGTTGTATTTATTTTTTTATATATTTTTAAAACTAGTATTTTTAGAAAAGTCTAAGACTATAAAATAAATATAATCATAAAGTTTAATTTTTATCTTATTTTTTATAAGCATTACGAGTTTAACACTTTTGACAAATTCCTAAATATTTCGTTTTAGAGCTTACGATAAAGTTGTGTTTATAAACCCCCTTTTTAT
>JACCDO011285563.1_pt1 | contig 16690 bp, 9 predicted proteins | sample 7446101 | NCBI WGS metagenome assembly JACCDO01 (sample SAMN15323440, study PRJNA562643) | freshwater metagenome | isolation source: river surface water | place: USA:Blue River Watershed | collected 2017-08-16 | reverse complement strand
TGGACGTAATATTAAAAATATTCTTGAAAGTAGATTTTAAAAATGACGAAGACGAGGTAATAACAAAGGAATTCGTTGGCAGATTTGAATGTTATGAATTACCAGATAGTGGCATAGAAGAAAGAAGAGATTTAGAATTTAAAGGAAAAGATGATGATACTGATATAATCAATTGCAAAATGAAAAGTAGTTATATGAATTTAAACGATGAAAAAAATAGGTTGGATAATTTAATACACGAGTTAAATCACGCAATTAATGAATCAGAAGAAGCATTATCTAAGTCAACAGTATCATCATCACCAGCAACTAAAAAAGGTTCTAAAACTGGTAAAAAAGTAACTAAAAAATCACCTAGAAAAGCTAAGACAGTAATTGAAGACATTGATACTGATGGTGGTGTTGAAGATGCAGTTGCTCCTGCTAGTGTTATGTCAAATGTCTCCAAATATTTCACACTTTCTACAAAAACACTATATGAAAACAGAAGTTTAATTTTATTTGGTATTTCAGTACCGATCATATTATTTTTTGGCGAAATGGCGTCAGTATAAAATGTTAGTAATTACAAATGTATACGCTTAATACTTTGATTTAAAATCTGAACTATATGATATTCTATAAAATAACTATGTAATAAATTATTTGCACTATTTACCGAATGTACCCACCTAGTAATATTCTGTATGATTAACCAAGTAATAAGTTATCAGTACTTTTAGCAGAATATATCCACTGTGGCCACTGACGCTTATCATTACGCACACCTTTTTTCCATGTAGTGTAAACTTTTAATTTCCACTTAGCCGCAAAGTCAAGCACTGCGCCTTTAACCGCACCTAAGTTTCTTGTACCATTTGAGCATAAAGACCAATCATCATTCGGATCAAAAATACCTTTCTTTATGTACAGATGCTCTCTAGAAGTTAAATAATCATCTCCTGCCATGATTCCTCCCAATTTCAACTTAGGAAACCATGCCATTAGGTCCTCCATAACACCACAGTAATCATGTCTAGCATCAACATAAATAAAGTCAATTGAATTGTCCGGAACGGATAATGCTGCATCAGTTGTAAAGTTTCTTAGCACTACCAATTCTGTTCTTTTTCTGTAAGGAGCCAGTCGCTTCATTGCATGGTCATATCTAATATTTTGTTCCTGATTGTCAACATTTGCGGCGTCCGAGTAATTATTTCGTTGTTCCCAAGTATCAACTAAATAATATTTCTTGTTTTTATATGCAGTATACAGATAAGAATCAGTATAAAAACCTCTTTGTACACCCAACTCAGCGACAACGGTGAATCCTCTTTCATCGCTCATTTGACCAAATAAATCTCGTGATGTTATCGTATGAAGTAAAAACGAGCATATCCCACCAGGATTTTGAGCACAATTATTATCACGTTTATATTCTTTATCTGGTATTTCTATATTAGTATCTTGAAGCATTCCACTAAGAATTTCATCGTACGCTGCATATATCACACAAAGCTGCAAGATAAAGCAGCCCATGTAGTATGCAAAGATCATGGTCTTACTGGTCGCTACTGTACACACCGCAGTGCTTAGGATAACTCATTTTTTACTATTTTTTCCGAGTGTTTTAGTCGGTTCACACCTCTTTTTTTTCGAATTCCTGAGTGAGACCCGCTCTTCAACGTCGTACTGGTGACCGGTGCATGTACACGTTGTCTCAATTTATAACTTATTTATCTATCAGAGATACTGTAGACGCGAAAAGTCACTACTAGTGAGTAAGCAGAGCATGCTTTAATTAGATATAGCGCATTTATTACAAATTTACAGTTATCATAAAATAGATTACATTTATTGATTAAAAATTACTACGCATTTTAATATGGTTTTACCCACACAGCTTCCTGTGTTTTCTTATTGAACCAATATTTTGCTTTTGCCTGTTTATCAAAAAATTCTTCCCAATCATCTTTTGGATCACTAACAACTGCCTTTTTTTCTTCAACAAATTTAGATTCTAATGAATATTTAGCTGATGGTGGAATAAATACATCCCAACTATGATTTTTGCGATATCCAGTACGATGCAAATTATCATAACATATCTTACAAAATCTATCTTTACATTGAATACATTTTAAAGTAGCAGCACGTGTTTCACAATCAATGCATAATGATCGTAATTGACGTTCTTTACGTAATATTGGTAATCTTTTCTTATGTTTTTTTCTTCCTAATACACCTCTCATTAATGCTTGTATCTTTGCTGCTGATTTAATTATTAATTCATTTGATTTTACAATTTGATTTTGTTGTACAATAATTTTTTGTTTATCAATATTTTTTTTAGCTAATAATCCTCTACTTGCTGTTTCAATACGTATTGCTAGCAGCTCATTCATCCAATCCCCGTGCATATCATCTAACTTACCATCCAATGCTTCTAACATTAACGCTTTCTTATATTCATCCAATAAAAATTGTTTTCTTTTTAATACAATTTTCTGAGCTAATTTTCTACGTATTCCACTTTGTATTAATATAACTGATCTTAAACGTTTATTTTTAATACGTAAATCACGTTCTTTAACTAATTTTTTATACGATTTACGAAACCATATACGTTTTAATACACCACGTATTAATGCTTGAATTTTTGTAACGGCTTTATTAATTTTATCTAAATGAGCTTTTCTTATTCTAAAATTACTTAATGCTTTACCAATCAACCCTAATGCATGAATTTCATTTATAAACCACGATATAAGTTTTGCTGATTGATGACGTTGATAGATCCGTTTGGGTACAAATCCCCGAATAATTTTTTGAATTTTTGTAATAGCAATTATTTCTTGTCGCCTTTTTTCTCTTTTGATTTGTACAAACGCTTTTGCCTCTTTAATAACACAATAATTTCTCCAATTTTTTTGTATAAGTTTAATTTTATGTTCATTTAATTTTAATTTAAATATTTTTTTTGCTTTCCGTACTCGGTATAAACATTGTATTTTTGTAACGGGTTTTCCATGTATTTTATTTTGTGATTCATAGTAATCAATACGTAGTTGATAGTATTTTGGTAAACGATTAATTTTTTCTTGTTTTTTATTTCTAAATTTACCAACCATTTTATGAGCCACAATCTTGGTGGTGCCGAGTGTATTCGTTAAATTAATAATTTTGGTTGCATTTTTTTCACTTATTTCACGTTGTTTATTACGTCGCATTAATTCTACTTTATTCTTTGCTTTGATTCGTTGAACAGTTGACATGCAGAAGATTTGTATTGCTGTAGCGGCGGAGTCACGATACTTACATCGTCGTAATAGTATACACCATGCATGGTATCCCTTGATCACTCGAGCCATTACAGTCAATCCTTCTACCTGTAATTTACGTAATTCATATCGTTTTTTCATTAAATATTTTACTCTTTTACGACTAATCCGACCCCGGCATATGGACTGTATCCTAATGGCAGCTTTCCTTCGTTTTTCATTAAATACTATAATTCTTTGAAGCGCTACTCGTTTTTTTGCTTTATATTTCAAACAACATAATTGAATTCTTCTTGCGGATACAAATATATGTCTCCTTCTAGCAACAACCTTTCTAGCTATTTTACAACGCCAACAATTTTCTATTCTAGTCGCTGATTTTGCACGTTTACGATGTTTAATTATCTTTTCAACCCGACAAATTGCGCGGTATTTACGCCATAACGATTGCATTTTTATAGATCCTTTTGCCATTAATATTTTTTTATAAAGGATTTTATATTTTTTTCTTGCTCGATAACCACGATATATTGTTTGTATTCTCAATGTAGCATTAGTTTGTCTTTTCAGTTTTATTAATCTTTTATGTACACGTAACCATTTTAAATGATCCCATGCATGTTCAATTTTTCTAACGGCTCTTTTTAAACGAGCTTGATATAATCTATCCGCAAATATTTTTTTACCTAATCTACCGCGTATTAATGCTTGAATAATTGTGGCACAATTATCTCTTTTATATTTCCAATTTTGTAACCTGGTTAATGAACCTCGCCATATTTTTTGTATTTCAATACATGCGGCTTCACATTCCACACTATCACTCCAAGCAATTACATATCTTATTTTCATAAATACCCGGCCTAATTTATTCTGCAGGATTTTATTAACGCCGTTAAAGAGGCGTGTTGTTCCGAGAACTTTGGTAAATTTTTTAATAGATTTTTCTAATTTTAAATATTTTAAATAATTTTGCCATCTAGAATATGCTGTTTCAACGGCTCTATGGGATACTTTCAACACGATTTGTTCAATTTTACGCACCGCCATATGCTGTGCGAACTGCGTTGCTTGCTTGTAATCTGATTTATTTTTAACGGGTATGGACATATGAGTAATAACTGACAAGTTTGATATAATTTGGTCCGCTAATTGCTGTTGATGTTGGTGTGATTTCTTTAATTCTTTGTGTAATAAGGATGCATTTACTTGATTAAGAGGAACCGATTCCAATGGAACGATTGGATTTTTCTTGGATGACACACTTTTATTGGTAACTACACTGTTGTTCGAACTGTGCTTATTAGAAATTTGTAAGGCATTATTTTGTGATGGCAATGATTTCACTAGATGTATAAGTTGAATCTGCTTACGCAATAGAAGTGCTAAGTGATCCCATGATATAAAATCGTCTTGTGGTTTCTTTGAATTATTTCGTTTTTGACAAATATTATATAGATTCAATGCATCACAATAACTTATTTGATTTCCAGATGCAACAAATGCTATTTGTACAAACATATCTATTGCTAACGATCGCTTAACTTCCTCGGGAATTTGAGATAATTCATGGACAAACTCTGCATCATCATAACTGTTTATAACATTAACTAATATAGCACCATATCCAAGTGGTAAATCTGCCATTTGTTCCATAGATCGTATATCCTTACTATTTTCGATAAAACTTTGATTATGTTGGTTTGACTTCATAGAGTTTAATCGCATTTTCAAATTATTTTCAATAAATTTTGTTTGTTGGATAGATTTTTCATATTTTTTAACTAAAATAAGTTGATCCATAGCTTGCTGCTTCGATATACTCATTTTGTGTTCTAACGATTGTATTAATTGATGTTGCATGATATCTCCTTGATAAGGAACAGCTTGTGCTCCAAATATACGCCTTTTGCGATCTTTTGCTTTCATTTCTTTGGTAAAATCAAATATTTCTTGTACTATTTCACCATTATCTCCTCCTGCACCTATGTGCGAGTAAGTGGATCGTAACGACCCAAGCGAGCTGACGCTCATAGATGACTGCATGTTCAGGCACTAGTGCACTACGCGAGTTAGTATTATCTTTGCATCATATTTCCGATTTTTATTGTACAAACATGTACTATCTACCGCTGTCGTCTGTTACTCTTATACTATTCTCCACACCCTTATTCCAGTGATCTAGATACCATTAAAGTATAGTAATTTGGCGCCCGAAATAAGGAATATTCAAGTGGAAATAACTCAGTAGCTCATTAAGCTACTATAATTCCGTCGTTGATTCAGTTGATATAAATAAATTAATTACTGAAATAAATAAATAAATAAGTAAACAAAGTTAAGTAAGATTATGTGACCATGAAGCCGTTAGGAAATAAGTACTAATACATCACAAGAAGCTGGTTACTCTCAACAATAATACATTACATAATAGTTTCCTGGAAGGTACCGCATTTGGATTTTCATCGTATGCATGTTTTTGTTTTATACTAATTAGAACACACAAGGAGAATGCAGTGGTTAGCATTGTCGCTGTTCCTGGTTCTGTCGACGTCGCTCGGCTACCGCCACCAGTATCGACGCAAACGGCGTTGGAGGACGGAATTATTGAATGGTAAAGATGATACAATTAAATTGAATATTAAAAATTTATTGGAGAATGCAAAGAAATTAAGATCTGAGGTTGCTTACTTACTGACTTATTTACTCACCCACTCACTTGCTTGCTTACTTACTTATTTAATTACTCAGGCACAAGAATACGAGTTATTACAAGCGATGAATAACACGTTGGGTGGTGATAAGATGGGATCATTTGATGGCAATGTTGGGTTCATTAGTACAATTGTTATTGAAAAAAATGCCAATCAACTGAAAGATGTAACAACCGAAAAGGTAACAGAAATAAAAGATGTTGCACCAGTTAGTGATACCAAAAAATCAGTTCTAGTTGATCGAACGTTAGAGTCAACCAAGAAAAAACTTTTGTTGGATCAATTAAGTGGTGATACAACAGCTTCTACAAGTAAAGTAACGACATTTGGCGACCAGTTATTAACATCTTATACCAAAATTGCACAGGATGAGAAGCTTGACTATGATAAAGATTTGAATACCACTTACGTTTCCGACCGAATTAGTATGATAATAAGCAAGTTAAATATATCTGCGGATAGTAATTCTGATAAGAATTCTGAGAATATAATTGATGCACCATATAATAAAGAAGACGACTTGAAGTACTTACCTACAGTCGAAGAAATATACAGTAACCTAAAACCTTGGTGGTTTCGAATGATAATAAAAGGATTAGCACCTAATCTATTATCGAGTAATTCTGATGAATTTATTGATAAGAACATATTAGAACTAGCTTTGCTCTTAGAAATAAAAAATGCAACAGAGACTATAGAGTCACTTGCGGTGAACAATCTCGAATCACCTTCAAATTCATATGATAACGAAAATTTATTAGAAGCTATATTTAAAGATTTAAATAATGTTGAAGCAAAAATGCTTGCTAGATATAATAGAATTGTAATATCAAGTGGACTAAGTGATAAATACAGTCCAATCGTGGTAGAATATATCAACGAAGATATGCTGTCATTACAACAAGATATTAAATACGATACTATCACTACAGATGAGGCTAATGATTTGTTGGATGAAATAGAAATATTTTTAGGAAAAATTTTAAGTAGAGTTGAAGATATTAAATTAAATTCCCCTGAAGTAACGGATATATCCGAAGCCGATAAGGGATTATTTGTTTATGGATTAAAACGGGTGACGGCTATCATGCCTTACCTAACTAATACCACTAAAAACAGTGATTTCAACACCAAAGTGAAAGATATCATGGAAACGGTAGAGTATATCTGGCTCTTTTGTAATGCCAATAGTGAAAGCGATATATCCGCTAAAGCAATAAAATCTCTAGATCCATCAAGTGCCATCAGCCCTAGTACCGCGGTAGATTTATTTAATTCCATGAATGTTTCATCTATTATAAACTCAAATATAGTGAATGAAGATGAATCAAATGTTAATTCAAGTGCGGAGCGTTTATTAGTTGATTATTTTGATCCAATATCCCGCAGAAACGGATTAGCGTTAAGTAAAGAAGGAGCTGGTCGATTTCAAAGTGAAATATTAAAAGAATTATTTACTGTAACAGCCGTTATAAAAAGTCAAGGAGCCGTTATATTTGAAGGTAATTCTAATATTAAAGATACTAACATTTTAGCTAATAAAATTGAAGAAAAATATTTAAAATCTGATTTAAGTAAAGAGTTAAAATATACAATAATAATGAATGAAAAATATCCATCATTAGACGGTGGTATACAACAGGCAGCACTTGAAAGTATCTTAGGTTCCACACCCGCCGTGGTAGTATTTCCATCATCATGGAATACTAATATTTATATGAGTAAAGGCCAAGGTGGTGGTAAAATATGGGCCAATGTATTAACATCTGGATCTATATTGCTGTCTGGTCTCTATGCTGCTGGATGTTTTAATTTATTTCAAAATGGTGAATTTGCAGCCAATGGTGTACCAGATGATTTCTTACCATTAGCGATTGCACCATTAGCAATACCATCATTTGCTAATTTAATTGAAAAAATTATTGCAAAAATGAAAGGAATTGATATGACATCACTGTTGATACCAACCATGTCGGTATTTACTTTTGGTACTCGTTCAACGTATTTAAATATGCCTAAATCCAGAAATGATATCTTTGATACTACTTTTGCTGGTGTAATGGTCTCCTTAGTAGCATCGATTGTAGCATTGGTAACGGGAATCTATTTTACTTCTATTGCACCGAATGACGTATTACAGGCGTATCCCACTGTCTCCCTTAGTCTATTAACAACTAATAAGATTATTGAAGAGTTATTACTGTACAATTTCCCCACTTTATTTAGTGAAACGGGTATAGATAAGGGTGTAGATACCATGATCCATATGCATTGGCTCGCTATTGCGGGTGGTTTATCATTTATTGCGTCAACATTACAATTAATTCCATTAGATAATAGCTCTGGGAGTAAAATGACATACGCTATATTAGGAAGAGAAAATTTCTTTTTATTTTCAATTATTTCTGCTGCTCTAAAATTTGCATATATTATTCCTACTTTATTCAATTTTAGTACGGCTCTTAATGGAATAAAAATGTTACGAACAAGATTATTCTTAGATTATGTAATATCGTCCCAAATATGTAGTAGTTCGGGTGAAAACCAGATAGCCGTTGATAATATCACTGATATAACAGAAACAAGAAAAATTGCATATTTTTTTTTAATATTTTTATTGTTATTTTCATATTTTCCTTATGTCGACATTATGAATGACATCATTGGTCTCTTCAGCGGATTGGCCGGCACAACAAATACATTACCACTCATATGATATAAATACTGTGATTATTTTTGTAAAATAATATAAAATCAATTTGATCAAATTACATATTTACACTATATTACACGATTGAATAATTTTATTTTTTCATGGATTTATTACCGGTCAATACTGGTGATAACTGCGGTGACAACCGACCAGTGGGACTCTTCAACTTATCCATTGATTTAAATACTTCATTAATTTCAGAATTTTCAAATTGATAATTTTCATCATAATCTAAAATATCAAATATATCATTATCTTCTGAGGTAACTCTCTCATTACTGTTTACAGATGCCAGACTACTAAAAGTAGATTTTTCCCAGGGACATACGTCACTTACTTCACCTGTATTATGATTAACCCACATTTTTACTCCTGCTTGAAATTCTTGTACCCAATCATTTGGATCTAAACTACTAAATGTTTCAATTACTGTTGGTAGAGTAGAATTTCTTTTTTGAATGTTTTGTAATTTTTTTGCATTGTCTTTTTCCTTTTTAGTAAGAATTTGATCATACTGATTAACACCAGCTTGATTTGAGTAATCTCTTATCTTGGTATAATCAATACCACCTGATTTTTTGATTTTTAATTCATTTCTCATTTGCTTCTTAGTTTTAAATTCATTTGGTGGCTCTAATGAATTAGACTTTTCATTATCATGTAAATATTCACGACGACCAGAATAGAATGTACCACCTAAGAAATCTCGTCGACATGATGATTCATAACCATGATCACCATATTGACCGTGCTCGTACTCGTGACCGCGCCACATTTATGCTTATTCCTCCGTTAATTCCGATTATAAGTGTATTGGTGCTACTACAAACACGCGAATATACTAATTAACTACGAAAAATTAACAAATTAATTGGATTCAACTAATTTTTCTATTACTATAAAAAATGGAGAAAAAAAGAAACAGACACCGGTACCTGGCACGGGCATTAGTAATGCCGCATTACCTATCACACCAAGCTTCTAGTGAACCAGAATTAAGCTATTTAAAAGAAAGAAGTGAAAACCCATTGAATGAATTGATCATAACCGAAATTCCCAATCAAATTAAAGAAAAAATAGTAGCAGTTAGTTATAAGTAGCAATATACCCTTCAGAATCCGTGACTAATTTCGAAATTAATAGCCAGTTACATATAGTATCATACCAGTTAGTGCACGAGCAACAATTATTTCAACGCAATGTATCAAACACGAGAATTTATGATGAAAAATCTTTAATTGTACCGGTGTTAATTGGCGAGTCGCCAGTGGCATACCAGTACTTCTCGCTACACAAAATAATAGAAAATGGTAAAAAGCAAGAAGAAAGAAGCACAGGTAGAGAAAGTAAATGAGGAATCTATAGAGAAAGTGTATGACAGTGTAAGCGCAATATCGGTTCATTCATTTTGTATTCCATCACAAGATAATAGTAAAAAACACTTTGATAATATTAAAAATATTTTTAATTATGCATGCACAACAACAAGGAAATTTGGCCCATTCTCTACCTTACCTAGCACGACTAGCCCAGATAGCGTGACTTTGTGGGAAATTCTGCAGACAAGAAATAAACCAATAATACGCCATTTGAAAAAGAAATCAAGTAAATTAGCCAAGAGTTATACAAGTAATAATGGCAACGATAAGGATGGTATGCATGAAAATAGTGACAATTACGGAAATGATGATGACGATAATGACGATGACGATAATAATAATAATGAAAATAATTATGAGGACGATATTGATATAAATGATGACGATGATGGCGAAGGATACGAATACAACGATGTTGATGATGACGACGATGAACAATTTAATGATGATGACGATAACAGCAACAATTATGACGATTATGATGACGACGAGGAAGAAGAAGTCGCGCCCACTCCGAAGAAGAAACAAGAAAAGATAAAAGACAAAAGTAGTAGTAATAAACAAAAGAAACGTAGTAGAAAGAATTAAATCAAATAATATTAGTTTGCTTATGATTAGTGTACACTTATATGATCTACATTTTCTTTTTCTTTTTAGCTACAGTATTTACTTCATCTTTTACTTGGCTATCTAAATTTTTAAAGAAATTGGTTGAATTGCCATAATTAACTTGATCGTTTTCCACCACATTACCACTGATTATCCTCTTATCATGGCGGAATATATTATTAATTTCATTTTCTTCAACCTGCTTACTATTAGGAACATGAAGACTTTTTTCCTTTCTTTTCTTATTTTTCTTGGCTAGTCTTAATCTATTTCTATCTTCTCTAGTTAATTCAACATCAGCAACAAGTGCAGCTTCTCTACCTTTCTTTTTGCGATGTATGTCACCTGGAGCTGCAGCATTAGCAGTACTTTCTGCATTTACACCAATATCTTCAAATGCAATAGATGGTAATGCCGCAGCAACACTGATAGTAGGCTCAATAACAATTGGCTTCGGAGTAAAATGAAAATGCGTCAAACTATCTAATTGTCGACATACTTTTTGAAATAATTCTTTTAAAATTAACTTTTTTGAATCATCATTACTATCATTCTTAGTTATATTCATAGTTTTTTTCATGAAATCTTCAGCATATATTTCACCTAATCCAGTTTTATCCTTCTCTTGTGACAATTCAATATCATTTGTCTGTTTTTTTACAATAGTTGGTTTATACACTACTACATCATCATATTGATTATCTTTTATTCTTTTTTTAATTAAATCCTCTAATGTACTTGTATACTCTTGTGATATTATTGGTACTTGTTTTGATCCTTTTTCTACATCAGCAACAATGCTTAATAATGAATTCTCTGGACGCACAGAACCTTTAATTTCACCATTCAATTGCCATGCTCGCGGCTTGACTATTTCGTTTTCTAATTCCGCAATTTGTTGCACCAAACTACCTTTATTCACCTTTCTTGCTGCCATTTATCAATGTGTGCCTGAATAAAATAATGATTTCTTACTCACTAACTGTCACACTAAACTCCACTCACACTAAACTCCACTCACACTAAACTCCACTCACACTCAATTACGATATGGTTCGATATATACTAATTGGATTGGAGGAATTGGCGATACCATGGATGTTCCAAGGCATAGGGGCCGGCTTTGCCTAAACCGGAACCGAAAATTTTTACAAAAATTACAAAAAATTACAAAAAAAATATTAAGAAAATCAATCAATTTCGCGGCGCAGAACGAGCATGGCTGGACTGGCGTCGATCGGGAGCAGATTGGTAGCGTCGATCGTGGCAGATAACGACATTATCAAAGAAATTAATAAAGAATATAAAAAAATTACTTTAAAACTTGTTTCACCACCTCGATGTGCTGATTTAATTGATGATTCAGTAATTAAACGGGGGAAATACTATTATTTGGATCAGGCGATTGAGATTGTCATTAAGAAATTTGGGATTCAAGAGCTTATTGTTAATAAACTAAATGAAGCAAAATTACGGTCAGTTAACGCGGTTAAAAAGAAATTACCAATTACAACTGCGAGCACAAGTAAAAGTTGTAGTATACCTATCAGATACTCAAAGTCAGAGCCAACACAAATAAATAGTAAGAAAAAAAAGAAAAAAACAGGATTAGCTAGTAGTAGTAATAGTTCCCGCACCAGTGTCAGTCAACCGACAAAAAGCGACACTAATATTTTAGATGACGTAGTAAAAGCAACAAAACCACTAAATAATAGTGAAATTGATAACCTATTATCGCCAACTACTAAAGTTAATGTAAAATCACCAGATAGATACAGTAAAGCTTATGAAGATATTGACATGTATGATGACAAAGTGCTGCATAGTCCACACTTAGATAGAGTTTTAAAATTAGCAGATGAAGTTATGAGTCCACCATCTAATGGCAAGAAAAGCCCAAATAAAACAGTATCACCAAAATCTGCATCGCCAAAATCTGCATCGCCAAAATCTGCATCACCAAAATCACCTCTAAGTGATTTTGGTAACGATCAAAATGCTGATTGGTCACCTGCAAATTCTTGGAATAATGACGACGGGGAATCAGATTCAGATATTCCAAAATCACCAATATCACCTCTAATAAAATTGAAACAATCATCTTGGTCACCACCAACTACTTCTCCTGATTTGGACATTAATTCAACAGCCAGTGGTATTGATTTTACTAAACGATACCGTTTTAGCAATTCATCACGTGGAAGCGACTCTGCTGAACTAAATATATCATCAATAGAGACAAATAAATGGAATTCTCATCGTAAAATTAGTGATAATGATGATGATGTTGTTACAGATGAATTTGTGGATAAAAAGAATCGTGGTATTGCATATTTGATAGGTGATAATAGTGACGATGAAGATAATGAAGTACCAGAGGAAATTGATACATATAATAGTGACTTTGACGAGTTAGAAAATAGTATGGATATTAATAAAATATTGAAAAGGAATGATGTTCGTGTTAGCAGTTGCAATAGTAAAGGTCACATATTTAAATTTGCGGATACATTAGTAACAGATGTTTACTATGTAAGAGAGCCTCATAGCAGGGATGTTGTTAGTGAATTATTTTTTTCACATTATGAGTCACAAAAAAGTGGTCTTGAATATACTCGTGAATGTAGTCGTGCAAGAGAAGCTGGTATGACATGGCTTGGATGGATGGAACAAAGAACGGATGAAGATATTGCAAATGAGACTCAAGAAGATAATGACGAAATATATATATGCAGTGACGAAGAGATTGAAGAAATTATCGAGGAGGAACTGGATGAAGATTAATATGTATGAATATTTTGTTGAGATAATTAACTAAATATTGTCTTGATTAGAACGTTTGTTCTCTACTATTTACCGTATAACGCTAGAGCTATTTGACTACCGAATCCAGCAGCAAATCGAATAGCATATTTGCATGGATATATTCCTCCTTTACTTAACTTCACGTCAGTACCTAGGTTTGGATCAGGCTCAGAATAGTTAGCTATTGGTGGCACACGACCTGTTAATAATACTTCCGTGGCTACAACATCTTCAAAAGAGACGCCCATTGGATGTCCAGTAAATCCTTTTGTGTTAAGTATTAGTAATTCTTTAAAGTGCTCACCAAATACTAGACGTAAGCCATGTAGTTCGTTGCTTGCACAAGAAGATGTTGGTGATGCATGTGTGGATGTTTCATGAGAGAAGTAAACACCATTACATGCAATATCTTTACGTGTAATACCTTGTTCTTTCTCCACACTAGCTATAAAACGTTCCATCTCCGCGGCAATATGAGCACGATCTAATGATGCACCATGATATGCGCTATTCGAAATTAATGTACCCAATAAACGACAACGGAATGGACGATTCAATGATTTAGGTTGCAATAAACCAGCAGCGGCAGCTGCATTATATCTGCGTAATGCACCCTCTTCGCTTTCTAATACCATACCAATGCCACCTGAACCTAAAATCATACCAGATCTTCGTTTATCAAAAGGTAATGCAGCTAATTGCACTTGAGCACAAGTAGTAGCAGCACCTAATGCTCTAAATCCATTACCTAACCATGGCATTAATGTATCAGATGCTGCATTATCACCTGCAACAACAATCATTCTCTCTGCTCGTCCAACTTGAATCATATCATATGCTAAAGCAATCGCTTGAGTGGCACCAGCGCAAGCAGCATTTGTTTGCATATTTGGCCCTCTAGCTTTAATTATTTGTGCTAATTGTGCATTACCAAGAACTAAAACTCTAAATAATAATTTACGATCAAATTCATATTTATTAAATTTAGACGATGTTTCAGATCCTGCAATATCAACACTTAAACGCTCTAGCTGTTGCAATGCTGACTCCACCTCGGCGGAAATACCATTACTATCATGCTGTGCCAATCGATTACGTAAATGTGATATAATTTCATTAAAATGAGTATTATTAACACTTTTAGATTCAAAATATTTACTAACTTCACCAATAGCCGCATCTAAAGCAGGAAATGAGGTTGCATATACAACACCAGTAGTATCTTGAAGAGATTTTGGTAACACCCATCCATTTTCACCTTCACCACTTAATATACGCGCATCTCTTAATGCTTCTAATCCTGCTGCAACTGCAACCTGTACAGCACGATCCATGGTAGATGCTATACTCTCTGGAATACCATATGGTGCCAAGTTGAATGCACCGATAGATGCATTGACATTAATATTTTGATCATGCACTAATATTGCCTTCTTCTCTTGGGTGCCATCTTTATGTTTTATAAGTTCAATTACGTTTTTATCTAACATGTTATCTTTGACAAGAACAGGAATAGGTTCAATAAAATTTTCACCATCAATAATTCTTTGCATATTATTAACACCTGGAGCAATTGCAATACCATTTCGACCAGGTAATGCAGCCGCAGCACCGGTAACAACTACATTCACATTATGTCTACCACTTGCCCATACAAACGTTTCATTACGCTTTAGACCACCAACCGTTTTATTGGAATCAGTTGGAATATGACAATTCACGGAACTAAATGAATTATAAGTTGGAAATTTTTTAAAATCAACTTGATGTTTCACTGGAGTTGGGGTTTCTCTACCATCTGGTTTATCATCTTCATCGAATGATAATGACACACCTATGGCATCCGTTGATCCATAATCATCCGAGTTATTTCTATCAATTAATGGACCGTTTATAACACGAGGTGTTGTTTTACGTAAATATTGACGTTCATAAACCTTAAAATAAGGAAATGAGTCAACGGAGTAGTAATAAGAAGAAGGATAACGACTTTACCGTGTTAATATTTTCTAAATAATATGTTCCAACAAACATATTTTTGGTACTGAATAATGGATCAAATGGAATAACACCATGAGATTTTTCACGGGCATCTAATGCAATACTTAAATCATTTGGTGATAATTTTTCACGACTAGCTAATCGTGTTGCAATATCTAAGTTACGTTGGATTTTTTCTAAACTAAATCTTTCATTATTTGTATTTCCTGGCAATATTTCTATCATGGAGGCTAATGCACCAGAGCCGTAGGAGAACAAAGTAACAGTTTTACCCGCTAAAGATGAACCCAAAGTTGATACTAAATTAGCTAAATTCATCCATACGGAAGCAGTATATGTGTTACCAATTTGCTTGGATACTTCACAACCTATAGCTACTTTGTCTGCATAATATCGAGATGATAAACCCTTCAATAGCGTCTCTAATTCTTTACTTTCATATGTACTTTCTAACGGCACATTCAAAAATTCATTCATTTTGCTGTCGACAGGAATTTTACCATTTCTCATATCGTGATAAATTAATCTACCAAACGATTTTTGAACTAATTTGTTATAAGGTGAATGAAACAAGAAATAGTCTACAGAATCAAGACCAAAAGCTTGACCACGTTTAACACGTTTATCATTGAATCTAGTATAACAATCATCAACAGCACGTAAATAACATGCTTGAGATAAGGTACCATTTACTTCTGGATATTCTGAGTCCAAATTTGGTTTAAAAAAGTCCCATACATGAGTAGCATGACATACTCTACTGGCCAAGTTGAACTTTATTGGTGCATTCCTACCAACTAACATTGCAACAGCACCACAACCTCCAGTTGGACGGGCTGGACCATCAGCATATACAGCAATATCAGCTGCTACAACAATGGCATATCTTCCGTCCCAACTAGAACTATCAGCCCAAGTTAACGCATTTAATAACGCGGCTGTGCCACCATAGCAAGCATTAACAACAGTAGCTCCTTCAATATCAGTATTACCAGATTCTGCAAACAAACTCATCAATACAGTTTTTGTTGATTTACTTTTATCGACTAATGATTCAGTTCCTATTTCCATTCTTCCTATTTCATTAGGTGAAATATCATACTTTTCAAGCAAAGAATGTACCACTGTCAATGCCACCGAGTTAATATCCTCACGATCGCCAGTAAATGCCATACAATCTTGGCCCAAACCAATAGTATATTTACCAGC
>JACCDO010003454.1_pt1 | contig 16690 bp, 14 predicted proteins | sample 7446101 | NCBI WGS metagenome assembly JACCDO01 (sample SAMN15323440, study PRJNA562643) | freshwater metagenome | isolation source: river surface water | place: USA:Blue River Watershed | collected 2017-08-16 | reverse complement strand
TGCGGTAGGCACTTGCAGCAGCTTGATAAACTGAATCTGCTGCGGGGAAAGTTTTTGAGAGAGTGACTGAGAAAGGGTTAACTTTTGCATTGAAATGATTCAAACCACTTATTTGCGAAAAAAGAGCGGGCTTCCAAAGAAAACAACGCACTCAAATTTAGGAAAAAGCGTCAATTTTTTGATAAAAAGGTGATTTAATCGTTTTTTTGCATTTCACTAAAATTAAAGAGGAAGCAACTGCCTTCCTCTACCCAAACGCAAATGGCATTTAACAAACGGGTCAAAATCAAGACCATCCTGGAAAAAGACCTGATCGGACAAGAGATCACCCTCATGGGCTGGGTACGCACCAAGCGAAGCAACAAGAATGTTTCCTTCATTGCGCTCAATGACGGCTCCATCATTACCAATTACCAGGTAGTGGCCGATCCGAATGTCATTGCTGAAGAAATCCTCAAAAAGTGTAGCACCGGCGCCTGTTTGAAAATCACAGGAAAGGTAGAAGCCTCTCAAGGTGCTGGACAGCAGTCGGAATTGATCGCTAGCAAAATCGAGGTTTTGGGCGAATCGGATCCGGAAAAGTATCCACTTCAACCTAAAAAGCACTCCCTGGAATTTCTCCGTGAGATTGCCCACCTCCGCATGCGAACCAACACCTTTGGGGCAGTATTCCGTGTGCGCCATGCGCTTGCTTATGCGGTGCATACCTATTTCAATACCAAAGGCTTTTTCTACATCCACACGCCGATCATCACAGCATCCGATGCGGAAGGTGCCGGGGAAACTTTCAAGGTCACTACACTAGACCTACTCCACCCTCCCAAAACAGAGGATGGAAAAATCGACTTTAGCCAAGATTTTTTTGAGCGTGAAACCAACCTGACTGTTTCCGGCCAACTGGAAGGGGAATTGGCTGCCATGGCTTTGGCTGAGATTTACACCTTCGGGCCCACTTTCCGAGCGGAAAATTCGAACACCACACGCCACTTGGCAGAGTTCTGGATGATTGAACCTGAAATGGCCTTCTACGATGCCGAAGACAACCAAAACCTCGCAGAAGACTTCCTCAAGTACATCATCCGTTACGCCTTGCAGCATTGTGCCGAAGACCTAGCCTTTTTGGATCAACGTGCTGCGGAAGAGGAGCAAAGCAAGCCTACCGAGCAACGTGCAGAATTAGGACTTCTGGAGAAATTAAAGTTTGTGGTAGAAAACGACTTTGTGCGCCTTACCTATACCGAGGCAATCGATATCCTGCGCAACTCCAACCACAACAAAAAGAAGAAATTCGCTTACCTCATTGAAGAATGGGGTACAGACTTGCAATCCGAACACGAGCGTTACTTGGTGGAAAAGCATTTCAAAAAACCAGTGATCCTTACCGACTACCCGAAAGGCATCAAGGCCTTCTACATGCGTCAAAATGAGGACGGGAAAACGGTAGCCGCCATGGACATTTTGTTTCCAGGCATTGGAGAAATCGTAGGTGGATCTCAGCGGGAAGAGCGGTTAGATAAGCTCACCCAACGCATGGAAGAAATGCATATTCCGACCGAAGAGCTGAGTTGGTACCTTGACACCCGAAGATTTGGTGCCACTCCACATGCAGGCTTTGGGCTTGGATTTGAACGAATGGTACAGTTCGTCACAGGCATGGGCAACATCCGGGATGTCATCGCCTTCCCAAGAACCCCAGGAAACGCAGAGTTTTAAGCGAAACCTAGCAAGGAAAACGCCTCCAAAAATCTCGATTTTTGGAGGCGTTTTTTTAGCTGACTACTTTAATTCGCCAAGCCAAGGGAATGCAAATTAGACTGAAGAAAATAGCTAGATAGCCCACATAATTGAAATTAGTCAATTGACCCAATTCGTTTTCCCCAATCATAAAACCCGCTGCAAGGGAAGCCAAGCCAGCTGCCAACTGCTGAACAGCAGAATTGAAACTCAAAAAGCTACCTCGATTTTCGGGCTGAGCGGTGCCAGTCACCAACGCCGCCGCAGGCACATAACGCCCATTGGAGGTCACAAAAAAGAAGGTGGTCACCACTAGCACCAAGGCTACGGGAGTGATTCCTAAGTGAGTAATGATGCCAATAGGAATTAAATTGAGCAGCATGAAAATCGTAAATATTTGCAGCTTCCCATACTTGTCCGCTAGCTTGCCTACCCAAGGGGAAGTAAACATGGTGAATGCCCCTCCGGCCATGTAAACATAGGTAAGCTGCAATTCCGTAAAGCCCACATTGGCCACATTGTAAGGGCTAAGAAAAGGAATGATCATAAACTGCCCCAGCATCATCATGATGGAAAGGCTAATGGCACGCATTTGATTGGGATTACTGGTCACCCTACTGACCACTGCAAAAGGATGTGGGCGCTTGCTCCCTGCGCTGAGATGGCCTGTGATGGAGGGAATAAACTTCGCAATCATACCCAAACTCACAATGGATAAGGCCGATAAAATGTAGAAAGGCGTATGCCAATCGGATAAGCTCGCCAAAAAGAGTCCCAAAGGGACACCCATAACTGATGCAAAAGAGAAGGCAGACATCACCAAGCCCATGGCCCTGCCGCGGCGCTCATCAGGCACCACATCGCCGATAATGGCCAAAATCAATGCCGAAGTAAGTCCTCCAAAAATCCCGGATACCACACGAGCCAGAAGTAAAATAGGGTAATTCGGGGATAGCGCACAGCCCAATGTTCCCACAGTAAAGCCTACAAATACCCAGATTAGGATTCGCTTTCGGTCAAAGCGATCCAAGAAAAAGGCTCCAAAGAAACTGGATGCTCCGGCACTGAAGGTGTAGGAAGACACCAAAAAACCAAACTCACTGGGACTGATTTCAAACAAGCGCATCAGTTGCGGCCCTAGCGGCATCAACATCATGAAGTCCACGATGTGAATAAAGTTGATGGCAGCCAAGGTCCAGAGTAAGGCTTTTTCTTGTTTCATGGAAAATTTAAAAATAGAAATTCTAGGAAATAGGCTGGAAATACGATTGAAATAAAGTAGAAATCACTGGACTGAAACTAGTCCAGGCCAATGCGACGATAGGTCTCTGGTATGGCTTCAATCAAATCATGAGCCATGAGGCCTCGCAGGTAATTTTTTCCAGCAAGCTCCCCTGCCCATCCATGGTGAAATACTCCGCAAAGAACCGCATTTTCTGGGGAATAACCTTGCCCCAAGTATGAAGTAAGCATGCCAGTTAGGGCATCGCCCATACCTGCTGTGGCCATATATTTGCTCCCTGTGGAATTGAATACCTGTCGCCCATCTGACAAGCTGCACAGAGAGTTAGCCCCTTTCAGAACGAGATTTAGGCCATACTTGAGGCAACACGCTTTCGTCTTCGCCATGCGCTCCAAATGACTCTGAGAAGGACCAAACAAGCGGTCGAACTCTTTCAGATGTGGAGTCAAAATACTCCCTTTGGGAATCAGATCCCAAATACTCGGATCTTTTGCCAAGCAATTCAGTGCATCCGCATCCAATACGACAGGCTTTTGAACTGTGGCAAGTAGCCTCTTCAGCAACTCTCCTTGGTCCACGCCTAAGCCAGGTCCCATTCCAATCGCATCGTAACCGGAAAAATCCTGATCCTTATCAAAAATACACATGGCTTCTGGTATCGTAGAAAGGGCACCACGCTCCTCCTCAGGAATCAAGCAAGTCACCAATCCAGATCCCGTACGAAAGGCTGCTCTAGCAGCTAAAATCGCAGCACCCATTTTTCCTTTGCTTCCTGCTAGGAGGAGTATTTTTCCAAAGTCTCCCTTGTGCGCAAAACGGTGAAACCTGCGATGAAGTGGCAGAAGGTCCTGCTCTTCCAAGAAAAAGATTGTACCTGAGAATTCGGAGAATTCCTCTTTTTCAAAACCTATATCGAGCACCACCAGTTCACCGGTATATTTCGCATGCTCTGGAAGTAGTAGAGACAACTTTGGGAAACCTAGGGTGACCGTCATGTCCGCTTTTACCGCTACACCAGATAGCATCGAATCAGCCGGCAACCCACTGGGAAGATCTAGGGAAATAACTGTTCCTTGAAAAGAATTGATTGCCTTGATCCGCTCCTTCGCTTCTTCCCGAAGGGGCCCTGTACAGCCCACACCCAAATAGGCATCGATCAAAATCCCTCCTTTTGGCAAGGAGGAAGAATCAAGCGAATAGCTTTTAATTTGAGAAGGGAGAAGGGATAAGTTTTGAGCGCAGTCTGGAGACAACTTGGCATCAGAAGAAAAGCAGAAAGCTATTTCGACAGCGTATCCCAAGGAGAATAGAAGGCGAGCGATAGCCATCCCATCCCCTCCATTGTTGCCAGCACCTGCACAGATTAGGATACGCTCCTTGGAAGAGTAGTCCTGACGTTGAAACCAATTCACAAACCGTTGGGCTACCAACTCCATAAACGCATGATTGGCAAACCCCTTTCTGATCAGATGGATTTGATCTAGTTTGGCTATGTCCGAAGCTGAAAGAATCTTTTGCATTCCCTATGCAATTTCAGGAATCGGTACCTTCTTTGATAGTGTCAATCTGGCTAGAAAAAAGACTCCAATCACAAAAAAGACGACCATGAATAAAGCTGAGTTCCTCATGCTTCCAGTTTCCTGTTCAATAAATCCATAGCTGGCAGTTCCCAAGACCACTGCTACTTTTTCTGTAAGGTCAAAAAAGCTAAAAAAGGAAGCATGATCTGTAGTGGTAGTAGGAATTAGTTTAGCATAGGTAGACCGAGAGAGAGACTGAATTCCGCCCATCACCATGCCTACCACAAAAGCTAAGGAATAAAACTGGTACACGGAATGCACGAAATATGCGGCCACACAAATCCCCATCCAAATACACACCATGATAACCAAACTATTTTTATTACCAATCCGCTTGGAGATTAATGCAAAAAGGTAGCTACCTCCTATAGCCACTAACTGAATGATTAACACGGTAAGAATCAATTGCTGTGCTGGCATTTCCAATTCCTTCTCTCCAAAAGATGCAGCCAAGTACATCACGGTCTGCACTCCCATGGAATAAAAGAAAAAAGAAGCAAGAAATCGGTTGGCCACCGGCATGGAACGAAGTTCTCGAAAGACGAGTGACACTTCCCGATATCCCTTCCAGAAGTAATCCGAAGAAATGGATTTTTTATAAGGATTGTTGGGAAGAATTCGGAAAGGTATTTGGGAAAAACCGATCCACCAAAGGCCCGTTACAAGGAAAGAAAAACGTGGAGCAAAACTTCCTGTAGGCATTCCGAAAAATTCGGGAAATTGAATGGTCACCAAATTAAATATCAATAGAATCACACTTCCAATGTAACCCAAGGCAAAGCCTTTGGCACTGAGCATATCGAATTCTCCTTCACTGGCAATTTCAGGCAAATACGAGTTGTAAAACACGATACTTCCTGAAAACCCAATACTTGCAAGTACACTACAAATTATTCCAAATTCAAGATTCTCTCCCGTGAAAAAAAATAGGGAAATACAAGACAAAGAACCTAGGTAAACAAAGAACTTCATGAAGTTTAATTTATTACCAGAAGCATCCGCTATACCGGAAAGTAAGGGAGCTAGCAAAGCAATCACCAGAAAAGAAAACGAAATAGAATAAGAATACAAGACTGTATTTACAACCTCCCATCCAAAAAAAGAGACCTTATCGGAGCCATCAACACCTTGAGTAACAGCATTGTAATACACAGGAAAGATGGCAGAGGTAATGACTAGGCTATAGACGGAATTTGCCCAATCGTACATGGCCCAAGCACGTTGAACTTTCTTGTTGGAGGTAGGCTGTGGTTTCATAAGAATTAGAATAAAAAAAGCCATTCGCAAAACGAATGGCTTTCAATATACGGATAATCTCGAAAATTAATCTTCGTAAATCTTTCCAGTAGAAGCATACAAAACTTTTCGTGCATCGGCATTTCTAAGTTCGGTTTGAACATCTGATATTGGACCCATTTTCACATCCTTATCCACTTTCATGGAGATGGTAATGGAACCTCGATCAGCTTCTGCAAGCTTATCACGTTCTTGGTTTACCCACTGCACAATTTCAGGAGTACTGATCAAGACGTCATTGGCCTGTACGCGAGGTTCAGAACCGTAAAGACCCGTGTTTTTTGGCTTACCAATAAACACATAAGAAATCAACGTTTTGTTCTGAAGCTTTTGCAACTGAGTAGATTGCGGAATTTTTTGCTCTACGAGAATATCTTGTTCTCTCAACACGGTAGTCACCATGAAGAAGAACAACAGCATGAAGATGATATCTGGAAGAGCGGAGGTATTGATTTGCTCCTGACCTTTTCTTTCTTTCTTAAACTTCGCCATATCAATTTCCTCCTATTTTATCAGGTTCTGCAATAGAAATCGCCATTGGAATACCTTCCTTGCCCTTGTCTTGAAGTGCTTTGGAAGCTTCATCATCTCCAGTAAGTGCGCGGTATTCGTCTGCTGTGATACCTACTCTCTCGGCATATATGTCGAAGTAAGCTTTTTTAGCATTATCAAAAACTTCCAAGAATACCGCATAGCTAGTACCTCTGTTGGTTTTGATTGAAATTACTGCTTCTCCTGGATCATCTGAAGAATCTGGTCTTCGTTGAGCTTGACTTTGCAAGGAGGCAGGAAGAGAGTTGAACAAAGCAACACCTTCTTCATCCGGAGCACCAAAGTTCAAGATAAACTCCTTGAACTCTTTGTCAAGACCTTCTGCTTTCCTTCTGTACTCACCTTCCACCAACAAATCGTTGTTGGCATTGATCAAGACGTTGAAAATATTTCTTTCGTTTTTCTTGATGTCTGGTGGGGGTACGTTAGGATCCTGCTTTGGAGGAAGGAAATTTAGAATCCCCTTATCCGAAGCAATGGTCGTGGTCACGAGGAAGAAAATCAATAGTAGGAAGGCGATGTCAGCCATCGATCCTGCATTGATTTCATTACTCATTCTATTTTTACTTCTTGCCATTTTATTTAACAGCTTTGGTAAGTTCAGTTACTAAAATGGAAACAATGGTAATAATTGACAAAACATAAGTCATTACCAACATTCCACCAATTAGTTGAGACATGCCTGGTGTCAAGTTGAACGGCTCTCCCTCAAATTTTGGCAATACTTCATTTCCAGAAAGGAAGTAGCAAATAAAGAAGAGCGCCGCAAGGCCTAAAACACCTAGTCCAGACTTCATCAAACTTTTCGGATCATCCAAGGATTTGATCAAAGGCATTACAATGGACAGGATGGTACCCACTACCGCTAAAAGGTAGGTGGCATAAAGCATTATATCGTAAGCATCCATATTTTCTGTGGTTTAAAACTTAATTAATTGAGCAAGTCGATTGACTGGGAAATATTACTTTCCAGTCAATTTGTGCTTAACCAAGATATCAACCAAAGAGATGGAAGCATCTTCCATGTCGTTTACCAAGGAATCAATTTTTGAAACAAGGTAGTTGTAGAACAATTGAAGGATCATCGCAGCGATCAAACCAGCAACTGTGGTCAAAAGTGCAATCTTAATACCACCTGCTACGATAGATGGAGAGATATCACCAGCTGCTTCGATAGTATCGAATGCGAAGATCATACCAACTACTGTACCGAAGAAGCCCAACATTGGAGCAAGAGCGATAAATAGAGATACCCAGATCAAGCCTTTTTCTAAACGACCCATTTCTACGGAACCATAAGAAACAATTGACTTCTCAACCATGTCAATGCCTTCAGCATAACGCATCAAACCTTGAGTGAAAATAGAGGCAACTGGACCTTTTGTGTTTCTTGTTACTTCTTTAGCAGCTTCAACACCGCCAGAAGCAAGAGCTTCTTCCACCTTCAACAACAATTTCTTAGTGTTGGTAGTAGCAAGGTTAAGTGTAATGATACGCTCCAATGCAATAGCCAAGCCTAAGATCAAGCAAAGCAATACTGGAGTCATGTACAAGGGATCACCCTCAATAAATTTCTCTTTTACAATTTGGTGAAAACTTTGCTCCTCAGCGACGATTTCGTCGTCAACTACGGTTGGAGAATCAGCGGCTTCAGTAGCGGCTGGAGTTGCTTCAGTAGCAGCAGCAGAATCTGCAGGTGCATCTTGAGCGTTAGCGAAAGCAGGAACAAATAGGATACCTGCAAGCATGAACAAAGCGATGAACTTTCTCATAGTTTTTTTTTTAATTGACTTTGATTAAGGTTAAATGGTTTCCAGATTAAATCGAGTTTTAAAGTTATCATTTTTTAATTTCAAAAAACAAGTAGCTGTTTTAACTTTTTTTAGTGAACAGGTCATTTAAACTAAAATAGAGGCAATTTTTACACGAATGGAAACATCCGAAAAGGCTTCCAAACGAAAGAAAATTTTCTTTGGCCCTTGTTTTCTGAATTTGAATATTTATTAATTGATTGATTATCAATGGGTATTCGGTTTTCAAGAAAAACTTCATGCGAACAAGACTTTTTTTCTCGAAAAAATGGATTCGCTTGAGATTTTTTCTCGCGTAGATCCTGAATGGCTTAACTGCCTTCTTGGTCAAGGAGATACACCAGTGCAGCCATGCCCGCTGCTCCCAATTCCAGCTCCCGCTTATCCACTGCTTCAAAGACATCTGCCTCCGTGTGGTGGTAAATAAAGTACTTCTGGGAATCTGGAAGCAACCCAATTAAGAGGGTTCCCTGATCCCGAAGTGGACCAATGTCTGCCCCTCCACCTGCTTTTTGAAGACTCCATAACTGGTAGGGGCGCAACAACTCCGCCCAGGAGGCTATCTTGGCTCGCTGTGCTTCTGTACCCGTAGAAGAAAACCCGATAGGTAAAAATCCACCTGAATCGGACTCAATCGCTGCAATATGTTTTTCTCCTAGTTCTTTAGCCACACGTGCATATTCCTGACCGCCACGCAAGCCATTCTCTTCGTTCATCCACATCACCGCTCGTAAGGTACGCTTGGGTTTCCATCCCAACTGCTTGTACAGACGAAGTACCTCAATCCCCTGCATGCAACCTGCACCATCGTCATGTGCCCCTTCTCCTACATCCCAGGAATCTAGATGCCCTCCTACTGCGATGATTTCCTCCGGTTTTTCGGTTCCACGTAGTTCACCAATCACATTGTAAGAGAGCTTTTCGGTTTTCATCTCCCCATGAGACTCCAAATACACCTGTAAATCGGCTTGCTCCTTAAGAAGGCTGCTGAGCAGCTCGGCATCTTGAGTACTAATTGCCAAGGCTGGAATGGCAGGCATATTGGGCGCATAGCGTTGGTTGCCGGTATGCGCATAGTCATCGACCCGATTATTCATCGAACGTACGATGGTACCAATTGCTCCTAATTTGGAGGCCTCCGCAGCCCCAGAGCTTCGCTGGCCCACAGCCCCAGAATAGGCTTCAAAGGCATCCACCTTGGTAGGATCCATGGGCCCATTAAAAAATATAATCTTCCCTTTCACCTGAGCACCCAAGCCTTGGAGCGCTGCCAAACTCTTGACTTCTACCACTTGTCCCAAAAGACCATTGGGCCCAGTACCCTGCGTATTTCCCAGGGCCAATGAGGTCAGTTCTACTGATCCATGCTTTTTTGAATTCACGACACGGACTACATCTTTACCACCACGCTCCCAATGAGGTACCATCACGGGTTGCAGGTACACCGTGTCAAACCCATAACTTTCCATCAATTGCTTGGTCCATTCTACTGCAGCGGCTGCGCCTGGAGACCCAGAAAGCCGATTGCCAATTTCCTTGCAGAGGTAACGAAGATTCTCATAGGTTTGGCCGGAGGAAAGTTCCATCTCGTAAATTTTCTTCAATTGGGCTTCATGAAATTGCCCATAGGTGAGTGTGGGAAGAAAGAGGATAATCCAAAGTATTTTTTTCATCGTGAGATTTATTTTTTCCTTAAGGTAAAAAATGAAGCCCAAAAAGAGTCAACTTTTTTACCATTTGAATATCTGCCTTGTTTCGAATCGCTGATTTTTATTTAAAACACTTTTTTGTGAACTTCGTTAAACCAAAAGCCTCTTAGCAGAATCTAAAGGAGGTCAACCTATTTTCAATCCTTTTAACCAATTCTTATGAAACTAATTACCACACTAGTCTTAGGGCTTAGCACCCTATTTGCAGCAGCCGAATTTGTTGCTCCTGCCACCGTAAGCAAATCTGAAAGCCAAGTTCGCTGGGAAGCTTCCAAAGTGACTGGCACCCACTGGGGATATGTGCCCTTGAAAAATGCCACACTAGATTACAGTGGAGGAAAAATTAAAGGAGGATCTTTTGACATGGACATGGTTAACTTGACTGTGGAAGACTTGACGGATGCAAAATCCAAAGGAAACCTAACGGGTCACTTGAAGTCAGATGACTTTTTCTCCGTAGAAAAATTCAATACCTCCACCTTCAAAATCACCGAAGCCAAATCCAGCAATGGAACAGACTACACCATCACTGGTAACCTCACCATCAAAGGAATTACCCAGAAAATCTCTTTTCCTGCCAAGGTAGCTGTAGCTGGAAAAAAAGTAACCGCAACTGGGCAAATTAAGTTTGATCGTACCAAGTTTGACATCAAATACCGTTCAGGAAGCTACTTCGAAGACCTTGCAGACAAAATGATCTACGACGAGGTAAAGTTGGATGTGAAATTGGTAGCCGCTATCTAAATTTAGAAAGTGCTAAACATGCAAATGCCCCCAATAGTAATTGGGGGCATTTTTTTTTGATTTTTGAAGCTACACTTAGAAAGGATTAAATCAAAGGTCGTATTTAAAAGTGAGCAGCGCATAGCGAGGCTGCACCAAATAGGAATACGTACTGACCAAACTTTCGCTAAAGCTATCCCTACGGATGGCTCGGGTATCAGCGATATTCCACACAGACAGTTTCAATTCCCAAGGACTTTTTTCTTTTTGATAACTTAAAAATGCATTCAAGAAGTCAAAATCACTTCGGGTACCCATCGCCTGATTCAGATAGGCCGAATAGGTATAATCTGCCACCAATTTCAAGCCCTTCACCAAATCTAAGTCTACTTCCAGCTTAGGGCTATGTGTGGTAAACGTATTGTCGATTCTTCCTGACAGGTATTGGTTTGCAGTGAAGGAATAGCCAATCTTAGCTTCCAAAACCTTGAAGAAGGTACTGGTGAACTTGGTGTCGTAGGTTTGGGAAAACTGCTCATTCTGGGTCAGCTGATCATCCAAAAACAAATTGGTCTGAAAGGCATTCCAATTTCCACCGATCTCAAACTTCATCTTGTTGAAAGATTTGTCTACCCGAACGTCTCCATTCAAGGTCTTATTGACTGGCTCCACGTTCAGCACTGAAAACAAGCGGTTGATTCCGATGAAGTCGGTGGTCGTCACCAGGTCATTTCGTTTGCGCTGGTAGTTGGCATTTCCAAAGACCATCAAGCCAGAAAACATGTCAAAATGCGTGTAGGAAAGGTTATGGGTGTTGAAAAGACCATTATCTAGGGCCCGATTTCCACGAAACAATGCATTGTAATCCTGCAAGAGTAAGCCTTGAGCCAGCTTCTGACTATCCATAAAGTTGGCCTCTGTACTCCAGCGGTAAGTCAGGGAGCGATTGGAGGTGATATTCCACTTCGCATACATCGCGGGTAACACCAACAGACGGTCCTGCTCCAACCTCTCTCCCAATTGAGCATCAGTCCAATGGTAGCGGTGAAGGTTGGCGGATGGGCTAAGTACCCAATCCTTCCATTTGGTCTTCCAACTCATTCCAAGGTAGATGTCTTGGAAATCAAACTCGTTGTCATTCCCAAAGGCATCAAAACGCTGGCTAGAACCCACCTGGCTCAGTGTACTCTCAAAATCCTGATTGAGTTGCTGCATTCCAATAGACCAGTTGAGGTGATTGGTAGGATTTAGAATGTAATAGTAGTTGAATACCCCTTCCAAGGTACCGGTATGCAGTTCTTGGTTCTGAAGGAGCCGATAGCTAGCTGCATTAGGAATCACATACAATCCTACGAGTGGCTTAACGGAAGAGGTAAGATCCAGAAATGGATCTGAAAACTTTTTCTCCCAGTTCATCTCCATGCTGAATACCTGATCCTCGTTGGGAGCGTGGTACCACTCCAGCTTTTGCTGCAGGGCATAGGGATTGCGTGAGGACATCGTGTTAATATTTTGGGTAAAATTCCCAAAACTAGAATTGAGCAGGTTCCCATTCTGAATCTCAGAAAGCTTGCCAAAAAAGCTATATTTTAGATAGGTCTCTTCTTTCGGAGTGTAGGTGATGGCATACTTGGCTAAACCAGACTTATTCTCTACCGCAGCCGAAGACAAGAGTTCTTCCTTGTTGTTTTGTCCGGTGTTGAGGTAGGTCCGCAGAGATGAACTTCCCAATCCATTGCTTGACGTAGACCCGATAACAAAGCCCGTGTGCCTCCACTTGGAAGATGGGGAATAGTTCAAGTTGAAGGCCGCTAAGTTGGTTTCAAGTGAATTGGCATTGGAGCGGGTAGCCATTGGAATTCCCAAATCCTCCCCATTGACCTGTACGCGGGATCCAGCCCGAGTAGCAAGACCTCCCATGCCTCCCGAAAATCGGAAATAATCCTGCAAGGTAAAGGGCTGCTCCCCTACATTATTCGTGCCGCCAATAAAGTTGACATTGAGTTTGGGTGCATAGTAAAAGGTGTTGGCATGAGCCAAATACCGTTTCTGAGGACCTACCCCTGCGGTCAGATCTCCAAAGACCATGTTTTTCTTACCTTCTTTCAGTTGGATATTGAGCGCCAAGTTCTCGTTGGTATCTAGGCCGCGCATGGGGCCAACTTCATTGAAGTTTTTCAATACCTGCACCCGATCCACCGCATTGGCGGGCAGGTTTTTTGTGGCCAATTTGGTGTTGCCATCCATAAACGGCTTTCCGTCGATCAGCACCTTATCTACAGTCTTTCCCTGCACCTTGACGCCCCCTTCCTCATCCACTTGGAAGCCCGGGAGTTTTTCCAAGACATCTTCTAACTTACGCTCTGTGCCCGTGGTGAACGCATCGGTTTTGTAGGTGAGCGTATCTCCCTTCATGGTGACGGGCATCTCGGATACCACTTCCACCAGTCCAAGTTGGGTATCACTTTGCTTGAGGATGACCAACTGTGGGGTATCGGAATCCCAGGTACTGAGCGCTTGTTCATACTGCCGGTAGCCCACAAAAGATACGCGAATCAGGTAGGAAGGGCCTTCGAGTAAGGTCACCTTAAACTTGCCCTCGTTGTTGGAGATGCCAAACCCGGCAATTTTCTGCGTGTTTTGGTTGATGGCCACCACATTGGCATAGGCAATGGGCCGATTGAGGCTATCCAGCACCTGACCGATGAGCGGCTTGGTTTGTGCCATGGAAAATCCAGCAAGCAAGCAGAAGCAAGCGAGCAGACTAATTCTTTTGATCAATACCATCAATAAGAAGGAGTAATAAGGTGAAGGGAGCCCGATTTTTGGCTCCCAATAATGAAAGGAAGGAATCTAGGTCTTGGAATTAGTTCCCTATTCGTATTTCCATTCTATTCCCAGATCCAGGTTTGCCTTGGTAGCGGTTCATCATTTGCTTCATCCCTTCTTCCTGGACTACACGAAACTCGGCTTGGGTCATCTCTTTTCCTTTGGATGGACGCTCGATGACCACCGGATCAGCGGAAGGATTCAATTCAATTTTTTCACAGATGAGCGTTCTTCCTTGATTTTGAACTTCCAAAATCAATCCAGGAAGGCCAAAGTAAAATTCTGGTCCGTGGGAAACTGGGATTTCTGGGGTAAACCATACCGTCACTTGAAGGGTATCCTTCACATTCTCCATTTCCGTCATTCCTGTAGAAAAACGTCTTGAATCGACAATTTTGGTGAAACTCGCCTTTTGAGCGGTGTAATTCCCAATTTTTTTGGTTTCTTCGGAAAGCTCCCATTCGAAAGGTTCCGACTTATCCTTAATCAAGTATTCCTTGCCCATCATCTCCTGCTCTTGGAGGTAATTTCCAGCAGCATCTTTATAAAGTGTGGACCCTTCTCCACTGGAAGCAATCATAAACACGGCTCCACCTGCAGAAGCAGTAGCGGGTCCCCCACCAAGGCTTTCTTCCTTCTTCCAAGTAGACTCGGTCTGGGTAAAGGAAAGCACATAATTCTGTTCCATTTGCTTTTTGAGTGAAGCCTGAATCTGAGCCATTTGCTCCGGAGCCATTTTGGTGGAATCCATTTTAATAGAGAAACTGGAGGAAGACTTATAATAGGCTCTGCCTGTAAATCCTTGTGCAAATGCAGTATTTAGGCCTATCCCAAAGAAAAGTAGTAATGAAAGAATTAGGAACGTACGTTTCATAGTCATGTGATTTTTACATTGCAAAAGAAGTGAAGAGAAGCCAATAAACGAGTTAAGCAGTGTTAACGTGTGTTAAATTAAAGAGTCTTTAAACTTCTAATTGAATGCTTGTCAACTAATAATTTACCACATAAACTAAATTGACTATTTTTTGGATAGGCACAAGGGCAATCTATGGCCCCAAGACTCAATTTTTAGACACGAATAGGCTTCTTTATAATGTCAATAAAATCAATTCATTGAAAAAATTTAAAATAGATCAATAAGCTTGCGTAAGTTGGGTTATTCATCTTGTTAGATAGGTTGATTCAGTTAAGTTAAATGCAAAAGGGAGGTTTCAGACCCTCCCTTTTCATTTAATACTTCAAAAAAACGAATTCCCGACCTACAGCTCTCAATAGGTCAACTTTTTCAGATAGGCAATACTCTTTGGTAAGGTCTCCAACTCCTTTTCACTCTCGTCCTCTACAAACATGTGCTTGATTCCAATCTTATTGGCTTCACGTAGAATTCCAGGAAAATCAAGTTCCCCCTCTCCCAGCGGTACATCATTTTCAGGACCAGTCCCTCCGGTCATGTCCTTAGGTGCACCCTTTCTAAAATCTTTCAAGTGCAAGGAAACCCAGCGCTTTCCATATTTCTTGAGCAGACCTACCGGATCCCCTCCCCCAAAATGCGTCCACATCACATCCATTTGTAAGGATACATAGTCGGGATTGGTATTTTCAACCAGGTAATCAAAGAGCGTTCCCGAGCCATAAGGCTGAAATTCATAGCCATGCACGTGGTACTTGAAGGTAATTCCATTTTCCTTCAATACTTTCCCTCCTGCATTGAAGACCTTGATCGCACGGTCGGCATCGGCCTTGGAAAACTGTCCTCTTGCATGCGGAATCCAGGCGCACATCACGTAGGAAGCTCCCAAGGCTTTGGCGCGATCAGCAACCCCCTGTGGATCGTTCTCTAATTCTTCAAAACCCGTGCCCGTAGAAGGAATACTAATCCCTCGGTCGGCCAACATTTTCTTGAATTCCACAGGATCCACTCCCTGTGGCGCACCTCCTTCATAGGTTTTAAATCCCATTTTTTGGATGATATCTAGCGTTTCTGGCACCCCGTTTTTCCATTGGTCACGAAAGGTATAGGATGCTATGCCTAGAGGAACTTGAAACAAGGGATCTCCCTTTTTCTGAGCAATCACTTGTTTTGGGACAAAAAATCCTACCAAAGCAAGTAGTAAAAGAATACAGCTGTTTTTCATGGTATTTTGGGTTAGTGTCAATTGCTAAAACAAAGTAGATTTTACCTCCTTGTGTCTTACAAATTTTGTTTATTCAACTCCTCTACTGCATGATTTGCTGCTCGGGCAGTCAAGGTCATAAAGGTAAGCGTGGGATTTTGCGTGCTGCCACTAGTCATGCAAGCGCCATCCGATACAAATACGTTTTTGCAGGCATGCAGCTGGTTAAATCCATTCAGTAAGGAAGTCTTGGGATCTTTTCCCATGCGTACGCCGCCCATCTCGTGAATATCAGATCCAGGAGGTGCTCCCGTATCCTCTACCTTGATATTTTTGAATCCCATCCGTTCGTACATTTCAGTTTGCTGCTCCAGAAAATCTCGAGTCATTTTATCGTCATTTTCTTTCCACTCTACCGATAAGATGAGTTTTGGAATACCGTACTTATCTTTTTCATCCTTGCTCAGCCGCAGGTGATTGGATTCTTCAGGTACCATCTCCCCTTGCATCCAAGCTGCCATTCCCCACATACCATAGCTTGGATTTAACAACTTTTCCCGAAGGGCATCCCCTACCAAGTCCCCAGTACCTTCCTGCTGCCTACTAGCAGACATCCCAATGGCATAGCCGCGAAGAAAGTCCGTCTCTTGGTTGTAAACATTCCGAAAGCGCGGCACATAGGCATGTCCTGGATTTCTTCCCAGATTTACCTGATCTAGAAAGCCCTCAAAGGTTGCATAGCCCTTGCCTCTGTAATTGTGACAAGTGATGTATTTACCCATCAAACCATTGTCATTCCCCAGCCCATTGGGGAAGCGGCTAGACGTGGAATTGAGTAAGATCGAATTGGAATTGATGGTGGAGGCATTCACGAAAATGATTTTCGCATAAAATTCAATGGACTCCTGAGTCAAGCGATCGATCACCCGCACCCCAATGGCCTTTCCTTTTTGTTCGTCGTAAATAATCGATTCCACCACCGAATCAGGACGCAAGGTTAGGTTGCCCGTCTTCTCCGCCCAAGGCAAGGTAGAAGCATTGGCTGAAAAATAACCTCCATAGATGCAGCCTCGGTTGCACATGTTCTGACTGAGGCATT
>JACCDO010119819.1_pt1 | contig 16694 bp, 18 predicted proteins | sample 7446101 | NCBI WGS metagenome assembly JACCDO01 (sample SAMN15323440, study PRJNA562643) | freshwater metagenome | isolation source: river surface water | place: USA:Blue River Watershed | collected 2017-08-16 | reverse complement strand
CGCGTAAAATGATCAAACATAAGTGGATCGTCGACTTTAAGGGTGCGGCGAACCAGGCTCAGCGGCTCGGCCACAAAAATATTTCTAAATATTTGACCAAGAAGGCGGCAAAGTATCCGCTGAATTTCACTGGGATGACGAGGCGCGGAGGCCGGCGGAGGTCCAGGCTGCAAGGGCCCGCTTCGCGACGGCGTTACCGACGCGCCGTGTCCCGATCTTAACATCGGCGAGTGCGGCCTCTGACGCGGAGATGACGGCGCCGAGTGTGCCGAAGGCGTCGAGCCAGGCCTCGGCAATGCGAACGGAGACGCCGTGCACAAGGCAGAGTGCGCTCACGCCGAAGTGGCGCGGATCCTCCGTGTTTCCGCGCTTGACGACGTGAATGCCGTCGGCTTGGCGCTGGGCAGCGGTGGCGGCCGTGAATGCGGAGTTGTCTTCGGCATACTGTGCGGCAAGGGTCTCAATTAGACGCGCCGTGCCGGCCACGTCGGCCGTGCGGAATACAGGGATGCCGTGAATGAACATTAGGCGACTGACGAGCTTCTCGATCGAGGAGGCCGTCATTGGCGGACGGAGGGTGGCGGGACTACCCTCAAGGATGTAGGCGACTCGACTGCCGAAGGCGAGAAGACGGCCGCGCTGCTCCCTGTAACGGCCGTCCATAATGGAGGCCTGGAAGTCGGCGTATGTCTTGCGCTCGAGGGCGAGGGCTGGTAGCTGTTGAGAAGTCTGCTCGGCAGAGTTTGAAACAGAGGCGGCACCGGCCTTACAACCGATCCAGATGTCGCCGACGGGTAGCTGGGCTACATCGTGAGGCACAGTTAGGGAGGAGATGAGAGCACCCTCACGGTTATCGATACGAACGGACTTTGGAGCGACCTCTACAGTATTCATTAAGGTGAATATTGTAATGACTTTATGCTTGCGCACTGGATATGTGTGATCTTTGATGTATCAAAGATTTCTAGTTTGCGCGCACAACGTGCGCGCGTAAGCTAGGGGGCTCTTGGGGGATCGCAGCTCCCCCATTCAGTACCAGTTCTGCGTATCATAGGTCGGCGCAAACATCCGCTCCAGACCCGGTGTCCACTGCGTATAGTCCGTGCGATCTGAGCGGAGCCGCGGCTGCGTGTTGAAGAACGGGTCCAGGCCGGCGCTCAGGTCACGCACGGTGGACGGCACCTCGAATGCGGCGTTGCTCATGTCCGCCGACGCCATGCGCTCCACCGGCCGAGCGTCATCCTCATAGACAATCTTCGGATCCTTCTCCTTCGTCTCATAAACCTCATATACACCGTCGGGACGGACATTTACGACCGGATCCAGCCCCTTCTTATCGTAAATACGCTTGATCAGATCCATAGCATCATCGACATCATACTTCAGATCCTTCGAGCACGCCGGAACATACGTCTTCAGCATCTTCTGCTCCTCGGCCTCCAGCGCCTCCTTGTCGGGCGGCATGGAGGCGAAGCCCTCGATGGTCTCGTACTTGCGCAGGTCGGCCGGCTTCCGCTTCGACTCCTCAGCCATCCATTCCGCCTGATCCCGCTGGAACTTCGTGGCGCTCGGCGGCAGCTTGGCAAAGTCGAACGGATAGGCCGCCGTCATGGCGTTGATCTCCGCCTTGGAGAGCTGGCGATCCCCCTCCTGCGAATAGATAATGTCGTGGTCGTAGTCGTCGACCTTCATGATCGGGCGTGTCGTATACGGGCGATCGAAGCCGTTCCCGTCGCTCTGCTGGACAGGTATATCGTCACCCACTTTTAGGGTCGGCTGCGAATATGCCTCGCGGATAAGGTACTGCTTACTCCTCAGGAAGAAGAAGACGTATGCAAATAGCAATATTCCGAAAAACAATATGGCATTGACGCCCATTCTACCCTAAGAGTCGTAATTATTGGCCGTAACCAGGCGGGCTCACGACGCCGCCCGGCCAGGACACCGTAAAGTTTGTCCGCTTGCCGCTATACGCCACATTTAGGGGTGCAGGGACCTCGAAGTGCTCGCGCACTGTAGCGTTGCCGCTGAAGTTCTCGCGCACAAGATACCGCTTAGAGTTGATATAAAAGTAAATATAACCAAAGATCAAAATCAGCGCTAGCAACGTCATATCGGCCGTCATTTCTCTCTACAATTAGTAGAGATATGCCGGCTCGCACAGCAAAACGTCGTAGAGTAGTTCGCCGCCCCAAGACGCGGTCCGCCTCCGCATCCGCTCCGAGCATGAATATAACCAGCCCAAGCCAGTTCGGAAAGCTGCGCTCCCTGCTCGGCAAGTCGCCCGTCGTCCTGGTCTTTGTATACGCGGACTGGTGTGGTCACTGCCAGACATTCAAGCCCGACTGGAAAAAGCTGGAGGTGAACAAGTCTCGGAATATGCCGATGGTAGCCGTGCGCGACGATATGCTGTCGCAGTCCCCGCTCAACAATATGGTGACGGCGGACGGCTATCCGACAGTCACTGTTGTTAGCCCCGCGACGAATGTCTCGATCAATCTGCCGACGCGTGAGCCGACGGCGCTCACCAATCTGGTAAATAACGCCGACAAGCTGCGCGCGCCCACCGAGTCGCAGGTGAATAGTATGCTTGCGACGAAGGGCACCAGTATGATGGCCGAAATGCCCCCGCCGGTCGCAGAGCCAGCACACACTAAGGGTAAGATCCGCTTATTTGACGAGGGGAGCAATGAGGCGATTCAGACGCAGAAGCCTCCGACACAGGTGCGCCCTGTAACGCGCGACACCGTCGAGCCTCCCGTCTCGGAAATGGAATTCGAGGAGAGCCAGAGCAAGACTGAGCCCATGCTCGGCAACAGACAGTTAGGAGGCGTATATTCCTCTCTGAAATCCTATATGCGGAGAAAGAGCGCTGCGCCCTAAAATTGAACAATTAGGATATGGTGTCAAATAGCACCAACAATGTCGCAACACGCTACGATCTTTCATTGCATAGACATTCTCCCTCGGGACGAAATCGTCCTGAACGAGAATGATGATGAACAGCAAGTCGTATATGACAGCAACGATGAGGAGGACTACGAGTTCCAGCGCTCAGGCAGCAAACGCCGCACCACCGGCGTCCAGAGTCAGCTGATTATTCACATGTTCGGCCGCACCGCCGATGGCCGTCCGGTCTCCGTCGACGTGGAGGGATTCCGCCCCTACTTCTTTGTCGCCGCGCCCGAGCTCGGCCCGGTTCAGCTCCGCGCCGCCCAGCGCCAGCTCGCCGCCTACGTGGAGCGGTTCGGCCAGCGCAACGTCGAGATCCAGCTGGAGTTCCGCGAAAAGTTCTACGGGTTCACGAATCACACGAACTTCCCGTTCTTCAGGCTAACGGTTCCGAGCATGGGTGAGTATCGGCGGCTGAAGGATCTCTTCCTGGACAAGGAGCTGCATCCACAAGTGCGCGCGTCCATCGGTCCTCTTTGGCGCACGCCGCAGATCTTTGAGGCGAACATTGACCCCGAACTCCGATTCCTGCATGAGCGCGACCTGAATCCGTGTGGCTGGATTCGCGCCGAGTCGCCGTACAATGAGGATGAGCCGCTGCGCCTACATTATACGGATCTGGGTCCTGCGGAGGCGCCGGCGGCATCCGGGCCCTTCATCGCCATTAGCTGGGATTTGGAGTGCTACTCGGCGAACGGGCTCTTCCCCGCGGCGAAGAAGACATATAGCCGAGTTGCCAAGGAGATCTGTACCGCGGCAATGGGCGGCGAGGCGGCGGTGGCGGCGGTCGAGTCCATGCTCTTTGAGCGCACCGGCCCGCTCACACAAATGGAGCTGAAGCACCGCCAAGCGCCGGATGCGCTGGCGACCTATCGACGAGCCATGCATCGCGAGCCGATCTATCGCACAATTAATCGTTGTGTAGCGGCCTACGCGTCGGCCTCGAACGCTGAGGAGCGCGACGAGGTGATCAACACGCTCGGCACCAGTTTGGACACGGCGCTCGGCGAGCGCTTTGCTCTGGCCGGCGACCCGTGCATTCAGATCGGCAGCGTCGTCTCCGTCGGCGCCCAGACGACGGAGCGCCACGTCTTTGTCTGGCCCTCGTGTGATCCGATTGAAGGCGCCTACGTCCACGCCGCCGCCGACGAGGCCGGCATGTGGCGCGCCTGGTTTGAGTGGCTGGAGCTGAAGAACCCGGATATTATGATGGGCTACAATACAAGTAACTTTGACGAGCGCTACGTCTGGGAGCGCGCCTGCGAGCTCGGCCTGGAGGACAACATCTCCTTCGTGGCCCTGAATCGTCTGGTCGGCGGCACCATGAAGCTGAATGAGATGCGGCTCTCATCTTCCGCCCTTGGCGACAACTTCATGCACCTCCTGAACATGCAGGGTCGGCTCCAGATTGACCTCTATTCGTACATTAAGGCGAAGGAGAAGCTGGATTCCTATAAGCTGGACTCGGTGGCCAAGCACTACATGTCGGGCAGCCTAGTTGAGTGCCAACCCTTAGAGGGCGGGACGGCGCACCTAAAGGTGAAGGGGGCCGTGCGGGACTGCCGGCCTGGGCGGGCACTGGTCCTTCTGGACGAGAGCGGCGATACGATGACGCGAAAACTGATCATCGAGTCCGTGGACGGGAGCACCCTTAGGGTCAGTGTGCCAGAGGCGGATCATGATACATGGGACGACGACGTGCTGACGAATGCTAGGCGCTGGGTCATCGTGAAGGACGACATCAGTCCTGCCGACATCTTCAGGCTGCATGAGGGTACGGCGGCTGACAGGGCGACGGTGGCGCGCTACTGTATTCAGGACTGCGACCTGGTGCTGGAGCTATACAGGAAGCTGGAGGTCTTTGTGAATTCGATGGCGATGGCGAATGTCTGCTCGGTTCCGGTTCGCTACATCTTTACGCGCGGCCAGGGCATCAAGATCGAGTCACTCATCTTCAAGGAGTGCGCGGCGCTCAACAAGTGCATCGTGACGCTGCCGCGGCCGACGGGGGGCGACGGCGAGTCGTATGAAGGCGCGATCGTTTTGACGCCGCAGCCTGGTTTATACGCGCGCAGCCCAATCGGCGTCGGCGACTTTGCGTCGCTCTATCCGTCGTCCATCGTATCGGAGAATATCAGCCATGATACGCTGATCTGGAGCAAGGACTATAAGGAGGATGGTACATTTGTGCGAATGTCGTATGGGTCCGAGGAGTACGAGGGCGCGGCCAATCTGGGCGGCAGCCCAGTTCCATGGACGGATATCCGCTTCGACCTCTGGATTCCTGACCCTGAAGATACGCGCAAAGAGCCGGCGAAGATCAAGAATGGATATCGCGTCTGCCGCTATGCGCAGGATGCACCAGGGACGCTGCCAATCATTATTAAGAAGCTGCTGGCGGCGCGTAATGCGAAAAAGAAGGAGATGGGGCGCGAGCCGGATCCGCTCCGCAAAGTTCTGCTGGACGGAGAGCAGCTGGCGTATAAGCTGACGGCGAACGCGCTCTACGGCCAGCTCGGCAGCAGGACCTTCAAGGTGCGTCTCCAGGATCTGGCGGCATCCACGACGGCATATGGCCGGCTGCAGATCATGTTCGCGAAAGAGGTGATTGAGAGTTTCTATGGCAGCGGCCGTGATGCGCGCTGTGCGGCGCGCATTGTGTATGGCGACACGGACTCCCTCTTCATTGAGTGGAATCCGCTGGGTCCGGATGGGCGACCCTTAGAGGGGAGGGCGGCACGCGAGGCGGCGATAGAGCTGACGACGGAGAGCGGGCATCTAGTGTCGCAGGCATTAAAGGCGCCGCACGACTTCGAGTTCGACAAGGTGTATCATCCGTTCCTCATCTTCTCGAAGAAGCGCTATGCGGGGCACCTGTATGAGAGTAATCCGGACGACTATTACCCGATGTATATGGGCATCGCGCTCCGCCGGCGGGACTCTGCACCCGTCGTGAAGGCGATCTATGGGCGGGCGCTGACCGAGGTCTTGACGACGGGAAATGTGGTGCGTGCCTGCGAGATTGTTCGGGAGGGATCGATGGCTCTGGCCGAAGGGAAGATGAAGATGGGCTTGTTGACGATGAGCCAGTCGCTCAAGGCAGAGTATGCGAACCCTCAGAGTATTGCGCACAAGGTACTCGCGGATCGGATGGCGGCGCGTGACCCGGGCACTGCTCCCACGGTGGGTGACCGTGTTCCGTATGTCTTCATTAAGGCGCCGTCGGCGAAGTTGAAGGGGGACATGATCGAGTCGCCGGCCTATGTTCGGGAACGAGGTCTGGAGATCGACGCCGGCCACTATATTCGCAAGCAGCTAATGAAGCCGATTAGTCAGATGTTCGGCGTTCTGCTGGAGCGAATGCCCGGATTTAGCGCGGACATGATACCGACAGTTAGCGAGGATAAGCGGCAGGCAGCGCTAGAGGCATATCTCGCAAAGCACGGAGATGCGCAGGAGAAGTTCGACGCACTGCAAGAGGAGAAGGCGATCGAGACGCGGGAACTGGTGGCCTCGAATCTGTTGTTCGGCGAGGCGCTCCGCTTCATCGAGAACGGGAGCATGAAGCAGGCTGTGAACAAGTTATTCGGCGGGCGCGCCGTGTTTGTGCCGAAGGCGCCGGCGCCGTCGCCGGCCACACGGACCACGAAGGCACCCGTCACGGGCCCGGCGCCAAAGCAGGGCCGCCTGACGAACTTCATTATCAATAAGCAAATTCACGAAACACTTAGTCGGCGCAAGTCACGTAGTCGCGAGTCCTCTATGAGCGCCGGTTCTAAAGCAAGTAAGTAAATAGTAGTAATGGGAGCCTATATTTCGGCCGAGCAGAAGCCTGAGCCGCAGCCGTCATTTTTCAAGATCCTCGGCCGCGTCCAAGGGCAACAACAGTTAGTGGCGAATGAGCAGCTGGACAAGTTCGACGCGGCCTGCATGAAGTGTGACACAAATCGGCGGGCCATGCAAACCATCGAGGCATGTAATCCTCCGCCAGATGCCGAGGCGAAGATTGAGGCGGCGACGGAATCATTCCCCTCCTTCTTGAATACGATTCGCGGCTCCAGCATCGTATTTTTCATCGACGGCCTGCCGCATACCCGCGAACTGGCGACGATTTATTTACCGTATCACATCACAACGACGCCCACATTTAGTAAGACGCTGCTCCACGAGGCGATCCATATCCATCAGCGTATTTTCCGCGACCAGTGGCGCCAAGTCTATGCGCTGGCCTGGGACATGCGGCCCTGGACCGGCACCCTTCCAGCCGAGTTGGCCGCCAGGCGCCGGCTCAATCCAGACACATTTATGGACCCGCTCTTCATTTGGCGTGACAGCTACATTCCCCTAATGGTCTTCGATCGCGCCGATGCGCCGCGACTAGGTGCATCACATTGTATTTGGCTGAAACCGGATGGCGGCCATAATAGTGTGCCGCCGCCTGGATGGCTGGACTTCTTCCTAACAGAGAAGTCGGCACTCTGTGAGCATCCGAACGAGATGGCGGCCTATATTTTAAGCAACAAGGCGCTCGCAGCCGCGCATACCACACTTAGGGGTGCGATGAAGCAAATATTTGGGATAGTAGACGAATGATTTCGTTGAAATCATTGCAGATCGACTTCTCGGGCACGGTCGAGGAGGCGCTGGCCATGCCCCTAACGGTGATTCCCGAGGTACTCACGCATTTTGGCACGGGCACCTTGTGGACCCAGAATCGGCGGCGTTATTTGGAGGAGGTGGAGTCGATCTTTATCGGCGGCTACGGAATAGTCTACGAGTTGAATGTCTATGAGAAGCGTGAAGGCGGCCGGCTCCATTTCCTAGAAACCGTGTATGAGAAGCGGTCCAAGACGGGAGGCACTGTACTTTTTATTGAGGCCTGTCTGCAACTGTTGGCGCACGCGACTCTTACGGAACTGGGCCTGGGCTACGCGATCTCCCCTGTTCGCGACATTCTCCGATGGCCCGACGGGGATATATCCTTCACTATGACGCCATTTAACGAGGTGAAGAATTTACACGAGATGCTGGGCGAGCTGGTGGCGGCGGGGCTTAAAGGCCGCGCGTTCGACGTCTGGTTCGTGCCGATCTTTGTGCAGATCATCGTGCTCATGGGACTTTTAGAGGAGAGGCTGAATCTGAATCATCGGGATCTGAAAGGCGACAATATATTGGTTTCGCTAGAAGGTCGGCAGCGAAATCAAACGGTGGAGGTGGGGGGAGCGCGGTGGTCGTACATCTATCGACAGTCGGTGCACGTCATCGACTTCGGGTTCGCATGCAGGGGACCAGCGCCTTTGGCGCCTGCGTCAGCGTCGTCGGGCACATTCTTTGCTTCGCGGGACATTTGTCCGAAGGGTGGGCGCGACCCGTATATTCTCCTTTGTTATTTCTATGCGCAGGAGTCATTTCGCGCTGCGGCATCATCCCAACTCTTAGAGTTGGTGCGGCGGCTCATTGCGCGGCCGCAGATTTTACAACATTTAGAGGAGTTCGGGACACGGCGGACCAAGTATCTTTATTTCTTGCTCGGCACGCCCGAGTTTGACGTAAATAATTGCTGTACGGCGGCACTATTAGGGGAGCTGGCCGCACAGTGGCCGACATTAATTGAGCGATTATAGTAGATGGCAGAGGCGGGTGCGGCTGCGGCTGCGGATGCAGAGTTTGACAATAGGGGTCGGCTAACAATGCACGGACTCGCGATCCGATATCGCGACGTTCTAGATTTCAAGCCGGCAAAATCAGTTGCACAGGTGACTGAAATCATCCGAAATTTAGACAACCGAGCAACGCCAGGAGACGATTATTTTCTGAAATTATTTTTGTCTCTTTGCCATGATTGTACAAAGCCGAAGAATGAGAAAAATATTCTCAGTCGAGGCGCGTATGGCTCGGTGTACCCGCTTGAAACGGAAGGGCGTGTTGTCAAAGAGCAGTTTAATTTATATGAACATGATGAGACAAAGGAGAAAAAGAACGATAAGTGCCGTGACTTCTTTATCGAGACACTCATCCATACACTACTATCAAACGATCGAGCGCTAGGCAAATATACCCCTAAAATTTATCGTGTATGGATTCACGTGGATCCAGAAGGAAATGCTAAGGCGTTCACCGAAATGGAGCGAATGGAAGGCAAAACAACATTTGCATTATTACGGGGTGAGCAAATTATAAATTTTGAACTACTTAAATATCTTATTCAGGGATTTGCATCCATATTAGATACAGCATATGAAAAATATAAGTTTGTCCATCTTGATTTTAAATTAGGCAATACTGGGATGTACAAATATGAGGGACTTTATACGCCAAAGATTTTTGATTTTGGCAGCGGATGCATTGAATTTGAGGGGCTAAAAATTCGGGCTCGTGCATTCATACAATCAGACATTACCAAGTCTAATTGTAGTCGCACCGCAGATTTTGGATTATTTTTACATGATTTGGGAATACATTTTGGACGCAAGTTGGATAAAATGTCAATCCAATTTATATATTCTATTATTGAAAAGAAAAAGGAACTAGAACTTGTTAAGGGTAAGCCATCCATGGTATCCCCAACGAATGTAGTCATGCATCTTGCGCAACTACGGAAGCCAAAAGATAAAGATGGTAAAAATCAACCCGTAGGCGGGCGAAATTTATATTTAGCCGCATATAACTATTATGATGGGTTATATGATCCGTTTCCGCAGTTTATACCCGAGTCTCTGTATCATGCTATTGGGAACTTTGAGGCGGCTCCTCCTGCTGCTGCTGCTGCTCCTGCAAGAGAGCGTAGCCGCAGCCGCGAGCGTAGGCCAAATCGTAATACTCAGCGGAACCGTGAGAGACGAAGCCGCAGCCGCAGTCGCGAGCGTAGGCCAAATCGTAATACTCGGCGAAACCCTGAGAGACGAAGCCGAAGCCGCAGTCGCGAGCGGAGGCCAGCAGGCGGAGGAGGAAATAACCTATGAGCGACTGCGCCACTGCTCCTTGCACACGGTGCAGATATATAGGAACTTCATATTAATTGCATCGTACTTCATCGGAATCACGTCCGATTTTGCACCACTCACAATGCTCGGGCAATCCGCATTCTTGCATCGAATGTTGTCCACGTGCGGCAGCGTCGGATCAAGCGGCGTGAACTCATTCACAATCACCTTATGACCCTCGACCACCTTCTCATTGAGCCGTAGCTCCGTGATAAGGCCGCCGCGCTCCTCCTCCTCGGCGTATCCACAGTTACGACATAGGCGACGGAGCTTCTCCTCGGGCGTCGCCGGCGTATTCAGATAGAGATAGTAGCGGCAGGTCGGACAGAACTTAAGGGTAGACATTTTCGCTCTTGCTAATGGTATTGTGGAATACTGCTTAATCAATTTTACCGAGTGCATGTAGATGGCAGGCGGGGCTCTGATCCAGTTGATCGCCTACGGCGCTCAAGACGTATATTTAACGGGGAACCCGCAGATAACATTTTTTAAAATGATCTATCGTCGGCACACCAACTTTTCTATGGAATGGGTGCAGCAAAAGTCGACCAATTCGAGCGGAAAGTTCGGGCAGCGCCTAGAGATTGTTGTTCAGCGGGTCGGTGATCTTCTGGGTGAGACGCACGTCGAGCTCTCCGTGCCGGCGCTCATGCAGCAGCAGCCGGGCTTTGATATCAACGGACTTCCCGCTACAAGTACATGGGTCAGTTTCTGCGACAGTTTCATGCATGCCGTCTGCCGAGTGATGGAGCTTCAGATCGGCGGGCAGTTGATTGACCGCCAGTACGGTGACTGGCTGGAGATCTGGTCCGAACTGACGATCCCTGACTCCAAGCAGCGCGGCTATCGTGAAATGATTGGAAAGTTTCTTGGAGGCGCCGATACTATTCAGACGAATGCAATTGCCTATAATTGCAAGAAGAACTATCGCTTCACGCTGCCCTTACAGTTCTGGTTTTGCCGTAATCCCGGATGCTATCTGCCGCTTATTGCGCTGCAATATCACGAGGTTCGCATTACCATCGATCTACGAGCTCCGGCGGAACTGATTCGTTCGGACGTTGTGATCACGAATCCCCTGGATTGGTCGGGACAACCCTGGAATGCTAATGATATCCAGGTCTGGTCCAATTATGTCTATCTTGACACAGATGAACGGCGTAAATTCGCGTCGCTGAACCATGAGATGCTGATTGAGCAGCTACAGTACAGCACACAGATCGGCGTGCCTGATGGTGCAACGTATCAAAATATTGAGCTCGAATTTAACCATCCCCTCAAGGAGTGCTTGTGGGTCATCCCTTCGGATCCTATTTGCGGTAATTCGCTGACCGGCAATGATTATTTTAACTATTCGGGAAATATTGTCGGCTCCGACTTACCACCTGTCATTGAGACGTTCGGCTCGGCGAAGTTTGTACTGAACGGCAATGATAGATTTGATGCCAAATATGCAAGATATTTTCGGCTGGCACAGCCATACCAATACCATACACGTATTCCGCAGAAGTTGATTTATGGTTATTCATTTTCGCTGAAGCCCGAGGAAATACAACCTTCCGGTACATGTAATGCCAGTCGCATTGATAGTTTCGTTTTTAACGTCAGCTTCACCGAAGATGATTGCTGTACATCGACAAACCGTGTTATCCGACTCTATGCGACGAACTACAATATTTTGCGAATTATGAGTGGCATGGGCGGCCTTGCATTCTCGAATTAAGTGATTTTTGCACAAGTTTCGATAATAGTTAATTCTCGAAGCTTTTACAGAGGACAAATAGAATGTCGAGAGGCAACGCATATATTGGCGACACAGGGTTTTTCAACCAAATTTCCCTTGCGCCCAATTCTAATGCTTCTTCGGACTTCGGTGGAAGCATTATACATAATGTAGCCGATGGTATAAGACCCAGCGATGCTACAAATGTTTCGCAGCTCAGTAGTGTTATAAGCTCAGTTAATTATTTACTGGATGCGACAGAATCTCTATTGAGTACTACCCAATCGCTGGCGAGTACGACGGGTGGATCAGTGAGTAACTGGGCGCAGTATCCTGCAAACTCGAATGTCAACATTGCGCTCAGTAATATCAATTCGACGACGGCGCAGACATTTCAGAATGGCGGCGGGGCAAATTTTACGGTGGATTTTGCGGTGCTCAGTAATATATCGACGGCTGCGGGCGCCGCTGCGGCAGGGAGCCCGGCGGTTTGGTCCCAATACCCTGCTATGATGAATGTGAATATGGCGCAGTATGGATTGAATAGTACAAATTACTTGCGACTCATTGATGTGAGTGGAACGCAGACCTTTACGGTGGATTATCCCTTTATTGTTGGCCTGAGCAGTGTTGTTGTTGCGAACACGACAGGTCTGACTGCGCTCAGCAGCTTTGTCTCGACACAGACATCCACGATCGCCGGCATTGCAGCATCTGGCAGTACAGGTGTCTCCTCCTCTGTTTCGACGCTGATTAGTAATTTCACGGAGCTAAGCACCGTCGTGTATAGCCAGGGCTCCTCTATTACAAGCGTTGTGTCACTCACTGCGAATCTGCCGGCGATCAGTTCCGCGGCTGGACTTGCGCCGGCAACGAGCACAGGGCTCTCCGTTCTGACAAGCAACTTCGTCAGTCTGAGCAGCGTTGTCTCAAGCCAGACCTCCACCATTACGGCCCTTGTGGCTGGCGCGGGTGCAACGGCTGGACTCTCGGATCTCAGCAGCACTGTCTCTTCGCTCAAGCCAATTGTGATTCTAAATAGCACAAATATCTCGACAATTACGAGCGCATTCACGTCGCTAAGCAGCGTTGTATCGACTCAGGTGTCCACAATTAGCGCTGTTGCACTCCTAACTGCCTCGATCCCTGGTGTCTCCACAACCGCCTCCACTGCCCTGGGAACCGCATATGGCGCCTCGACATCAGCGGGCAATTTGACGACCTCCTTCACTTCGCTAAGCAGCGTTGTGTCGACCCAGGTGTCCACCATTACATCTGTTGCACTCTTGACCGCGAGCATCCCTGGCATATCTACAACCGCCTCTACTGCCCTTGGAACTGCATTTGGCGCCTCGACCACAGCAGGCAACCTTACGACCTCCTTCACTTCGCTAAGCAGCGTGGTCTCATCTCAAGTGTCCACCATTACTGCTGTCGCCCTCCTCACTGCCTCGATCCCTGGTGTTTCTACAACCGCCTCTACTGCCCTCGGAACCGCGTCTGCTGCTTCTACCTCTGCAGGCAATTTGACGACCTCCTTTACGTCACTGAGCAGTGTCGTGAGTACCCAGGTGTCCACAATTAGTGCAGTGGCTCTCCTAACTGCCTCGATCCCTGGTGTCTCTACAACCGCCTCTACTGCCCTTGGAACTGCATTTGGCGCCTCGACCACGGCAGGCAACCTGACGACCTCCTTTACGTCACTGAGCAGTGTCGTGTCGACTCAGGTCTCCACCATTACATCTGTTGCACTCCTCACTGCGAGCATTCCTGGCGTAAGCACGACCGCCTCTACTGCCCTCGGAACCGCTTCTGCTGCTTCTACCTCTGCGGGCAACCTGACGACCTCCTTTACGTCACTGAGCAGTGTCGTGAGTACCCAGGTATCCACAATTACGTCTGTCGCCCTCCTAACTGCCTCGATCCCTGGCGTCTCCACGACCGCCTCCACTGCCCTTGGAACCGCATATGGCGCCTCGACCACAGCAGGCAACCTGACGACCTCCTTCACGTCACTGAGCAGCATTGTTTCAACACAGGTGTCCACAATTAGTGCTATTGCCCTTCAGACCGCCGGCATCCCAGGCATATCAACGACCGCATCCACAGCCCTCGGCATCGCGACACTGAATAGCAGCTCCGTTTCCTCCTTGACGTCCGCCTTCATATCCCTGAGCAGTATCGTTTCAACCCAGGTGTCCACTATTGCATCGGAGGTCTTGATAAGCGCCGGCATCCCTGGCATAAGCACAACAGCCTCGACCGCCCTCGGCATCGCAACCGGCGCATCAACCGGCATAAGTGTCCTCGGTTCCAATGTTGTCGGCCTGAGCAGCATTGTTTCAACACAGGTGTCCACAATTAGTGCAGTGGCACTCTTGACCGCCGGCATTCCTGGCATAAGCACGACCGCCTCTACCGCCCTGGGAATTGCTACGCTAACCAGCAGCTCTGTATCCTCCTTAACAAATGCATTCACGTCGCTGAGCAGCGTCGTGTCGACTCAGGTGTCCACAATTACGGCTGTTGCACTCCTAACGGTCAGCATTCCTGGTGTCTCCACGACCGCCTCCACAGCCCTCGGCATCGCGACACTGAATAGCAGCTCCGTTTCCTCCTTAACGTCCGCGTTCATCTCGTTGAGCAGTATCGTTTCAACCCAGGTGTCCACTATTGCATCGGAGGTCTTGATAAGCGCCGGCATCCCAGGCATCTCGACAACCGCCTCCACGGCTCTCGGCATCGCGACCGGCGCATCAACTGGCCTAAGTGTCCTCGGCTCCAATGTTATCGGCCTGAGCAGCATTGTTTCCAGTCAGGTATCCACAATTAGTGCAGTCGCGCTCCTGACCGCCGGCATCCCTGGCATAAGCACGACCGCCTCGACTGCTCTAGGGATCGCAACCGGCGCATCAACCACAGCAGGCAATCTGACGACCTCTTTCACGTCGCTGAGCAGCGTTGTTTCAACACAGGTATCCACAATTAGTGCAGTGGCGCTCCTGACCGCCTCAATCCCTGGCATAAGCACTACTGCCTCGACCGCCCTCGGCGTCGCGTATAGCGCATCCACGGTTGGCGGCAATGCAATTGTTCTCGCGACGACAAACTCGACTGGGCTGAGCACCATGACTGCCTCTTTGATCGGCTTGAGCAGCGTTGTGAGCACCCAGGTCTCCACGATTAGTGCGGTGGCCCTCCTGACCGCCGGCATCCCTGGTGTCTCCACGACCGCATCGACCGCCCTCGGCATCGCAACCGGCGCATCAACCGCCCTAAGTGTCCTCGGCTCCAATGTCGTCGGCCTGAGCACCGTCATCTCGACCCAGGTCTCCACGATCGGCAGCCTGGTCTCATTGACACAGGATATCCGCGCAATCAGCACTGCGGCCGGCACAGCATATTCCGTCGGCAATGCAACCTCGACAGCGCTGAGCACACTAACTGGGGACTTTACGGGCCTGAGCACTACAACAGTAGGCCTGATCAGCAGTTACACCGACACAAGCTCAATTGTCAGCACTCTTAGCCAGTATGTCCTGGATATTGTATCCTTTGACATTGTCCAGACGCAGCAGATCTCCTCACTGTGCACAACTCTCTACAATCTGAGTACCACGCTTGTAAGCACAATTAGTACCGTCGTCGGTGCAGGTGGCAGCGGAGGCGGCGTGCCTGTTTCCGACTTCCAGGGTCTCTCTACGTTTGTGCTGAACCAGAGCACGAGCCTTGGAACATTGACGACGACATTTAATGGTGTCTCGTCGGTCGTATCGACGAACACGAGCAGCATTACTGCACTACAGTTACAGACTATAACGATTCCTGGCATCTCTACGAGTGTTTCCACGGCTCTTGCAATCGCCGGCACGGCGAGTAGCGGACTGAGCTCTCTTACGGATGCATTTATCGCTCTGAGCAGCGTTGTATCGACCCAGGTATCCACCATTGCATCCGAGGTCTTGATCAGCGCCGGCATCCCTGGCATCTCGACGGCGGCCTCTACTGCCCTCGGTGTTGCGACACTGAACAGCAGTTCTGTGTCCTCGCTAACAACGGCCTTCACGGCGCTGAGCACTGTGGTCTCGACCCAGGTGTCCACAATTACTGGCGTCGCACTCCTGACAGTCGGCATTCCTGGCATCTCAACGACGGCCTCCACAGCTCTAGGGATCGCGACACTGAACAGCAGTTCGGTGAGCACTCTGACGACGGCCTTCACGGCGCTGAGCACTGTGGTCTCGACCCAGGTGTCCACAATTAGTGCGGTTGCACTCCTCACAGCCGGCATTCCTGGCATCTCAACGACCGCCTCCACGGCTCTCGGCGTCGCATATGGCGCGAGCACGGTGGCCGGCACAACCCTAACGGTCGCAAGCGATACGAGCAGTTCCGTGTCCTCACTGACGGCCAGCTTCACTGCACTGAGCACTGTGGTCTCAACCCAGGTGTCCACAATTAGTGCAGTGGCACTCCTGACGGTCGGCATCCCTGGCATCTCAACGACGGCCTCCACGGCTCTAGGGATCGCGACACTGAATAGCAGTTCCGTATCCTCACTGACGACCGCCTTCACGGCCCTGAGCACCGTGGTATCGACCCAGGTGTCCACAATTAGTGCAGTGGCACTCCTGACGGTCGGCATCCCTGGCATAAGCACGGCAGCATCGACAGCGCTCGGTGTCGCAACGCTCACGAGCAGCTCTGTGAGCACTCTGACGACCGCGTTCACGGCTCTGAGCAGCGTGGTCTCGACACAGGTATCCACAATTAGTGCAGTCGCACTTCTAACGGTCGGCATCCCTGGCATCTCGACGACGGCCTCCACGGCTCTTGCGGTCAGCCGCGCAAACAGCACAAGCATCAGCACATTAACGACCGCGTTCATCGACCTGAGTAGCTATGTCTAATCAATAACATACATTTCGGCGCAGTGGTCGAATGTGAGCACGGCGGCATCGTATGGATCGAACCTTGTACCTTTAGGAACGAACTACGGTGACTATCTGCACTGGGACACGGCTACAGCTAAGTGG
>JACCDO010685066.1_pt1 | contig 16698 bp, 15 predicted proteins | sample 7446101 | NCBI WGS metagenome assembly JACCDO01 (sample SAMN15323440, study PRJNA562643) | freshwater metagenome | isolation source: river surface water | place: USA:Blue River Watershed | collected 2017-08-16 | reverse complement strand
TCGCTCTTCACCCGCGGACCGGACGATCAGCCGATCACCCCGACCCGCGAGCGTCTGCCCAAGGATCTGCCCGCCGCCGAACTGCCCGAACGCATGGGCGATGTCTCGCTGCTCGAGTCGGTGGCCGAGCTCCGTCCGGAACTCCGCCGAGTACGCCTGCTCAAGGAGAAGGTGGAAGTGGACCTCCGTCTCGCGCGCAACGCGACCTTGCCGAACCTGGACCTGACCTTCGGCATCACCCGCAATCAAGGCGGCGGTCCCTACGGCGACCTCAAGCCTGAGGAATCCCGCGCCGGCCTCGAGTTCCGCCTGCCCATCCAGCGTAATGAAGCCTTGGGACGCACCCAGGTCTCCGAAGCCGAGCTGCGTCGTCTTGAGCAGGATCTCTATTTCGTCCGCGATCGCATCCGCGTCGAGGTCAAGGACGGCTGGTCCGCCTTGGCCGCCGCCCACGAGCTGCTCGGCGCCGCGCGCCGCAACGTCGAGCTCTCCGATCTCCTGGTGAAGGCCGAGCAGACCCGCTTCAAGCAGGGCGCCACGGACCTCCTCGCCCTGCAGATCCGCGAGCAGGCCTTGCTAGAGGCGCAGTTCGCGGAAGTCACGGCGCATGCCGACTTCTTCATCGCGCTCGCCGATTATCGCGCCGCGATCGCCGCCGACCTCAGGAAGTAGTCGGTAGCCTCAGCCTTGCTTGAGCGAGGCCATGTCGATCACGAAGCGGTAACGGACGTCCTGCTTGATCATCCGGTCCCAGGCCTCGTTGATCTTCTGGATCGGGATCAGTTCGATGTCCGAGACGATCCCGTGCTTGGCGCAGAAATCGAGCATCTCCTGGGTCTCGGCGATGCCGCCGATGCAGGAGCCGGCGAAGTTGCGGCGCGGCATGATCACGCTGAAGGCGTGGACCGCGAGGGGCTTCTCCGGCACGCCGACGAGGCAGAGCGTGCCGTCGAGTTTGAGGAGCGCCATGTAGGCGTTGAGGTCGTGCTGGGCCGACACGCAGTCCAGGATGAAGTCGAAGGAGCAGCCGTGCTTGGCCATCGCGGCGGCGTCGGAGGAGACCACGACCTCGTGCGCGCCGAGGCGGAGGCCGTCGGCGACCTTGGAGGGAGAGGTCGTGAAGAGCACGACGTGGGCGCCGAAGGCGCGGGCGAACTTCACGCCCATGTGGCCGAGGCCGCCGAGACCGACGACGCCGACCTTCTGGCCCGGGCCGACCTTCCAGTGGCGGAGCGGCGAGTAGGTCGTGATGCCCGCGCAGAGCAGGGGGGCGGTCGCGGCGAGGTCCAGGCCCTGCGGGACACGGAGGGTGAAGGCTTCGTCGACGACGATGGCGGAGGAATAGCCGCCGAAGGTGTGGCCGCCGAGGTGCTTGTCGGGGCTGTTGTAGGTGAAGGTGGCTCCGCTGAGACAGAACTGCTCCAGACCCTTCTGGCAGCTCGGGCAGGTGCGGCAGGAATCGACCATGCAGCCCGTCGCGCCGATGTCGCCGACCTTGACCTTGGTGACCTTGGAGCCGACCGCCGTGACGCGGCCGACGATCTCGTGTCCCGGGACGCAGGCGTAGTTCGTGCCCGGCCATTCGCCGCGGGCGGTATGCACGTCGGAGTGGCAGACGCCGCAGAAGAGGATTTCCATCGCGACGTCGGTCGGGCCGGGCGCGCGCCGGGCGATCTGCATCGGCGCGAGCAGGGAAGCGGGGGCGGAAGAGCCGTAGGCCTTGGCGGTGGTGGTCATGGAAGTGAGAGCACGACAGGTAGGGGTAACCATGAAGGAGGCAAGCCGGGGAGAATTATAGGTCCAGTGATGGTGGTTTGGCCCGATGGCCTTCAGGCATGCTCAGCAGGTAGGATGGGGTATGACCTACGTCATGCCATCGTCAGCGGAAACCGGCCCACTTGACAGAATTCTGTACAACAGGCAAACTGCTGACATGAAGACCGTCTCTTACACCGACGCCCGCAACCAGCTCGCCAGCCTCATGGAGGCGGCCAACGCGGACCGCGAGCCCGTGGCCATCACGCGCAACGGGGCGGCTTCCGTCGTGCTCGTGGACGCGGCGGAATACGCCGCCATGGCGGAGACCTTCCACCTGCTTTCCTCGCCTCGTAACGCCGACCGCCTGCGCAAGGGCGTCGCCGAGTTCAAGGCCGGCAAGTTCAAGAAGGCTCCCCGTGGCTGAGGTCCGCTGGTCGTCGGACGCCTTGGAAGACCGGGATTACTGGCGGAAGGAGGAGCCACGTACTTATGAGCGGGTCGAGCGCCTGCTCGCCGATATCGCCCGGACGCCTTTCAGCGGCGTGGGTAAGCCTGAGCCCTTGAAAGGCGACCTGTCCGGTTGGTGGTCCCGGCGGATCACCTTGGAGCACCGCTTGGTCTACCGGGTCGAGAAGGGCGTGATCTACGTCCTGCAGGCACGCTATCACTACTAGGGCGCCTCTTCAGCCCTCGGTCGGGTCGTAGAGGCCTTGGCGGACGACGAAGCGGATGACGCCGGCGACGTCGTGGACGCCGAGCTTGCGCATCAGGTTCGTGCGGTGGTTCTCGACGGTCTTGGCGCTGATATCGAGTTTCACCGCGACTTCCTTGCTCGAGTAGCTCTTGGCCAGCAGCACCGCGATCTCCTTCTCGCGGTCGGTGAGGGTCGCGCCCTTGGCATCGACATCGCTCTCGGGTGCCGTGAGCGCGTCGGCCATCGCCTTCTGGAAGGTTTCGCTGAACCAGGTGTCGCCGGCGGCGACGGCGTCGACGGCCTGGCGGAGTTCGGAAAGGCGGGCGCTCTTGGGCACGTAGCCGCGGACGCCCGCCTTGAGGAGCCCGCGGGCGATCTGTTTCTCGGACTTGGCGGAGAAGACCAGCACCTTGAGGTCGGGCTGCGTCTCATGCAGCTGGCGCAGGACCTCCAGGCCGCTGATGCCGGGCAGGAGGATGTCGAGGATGAGGATGTCCGGCTTGAGCTGCTTGGCCAAGGCCAGGCCCTCGTTGCCGTCCGCGGTGGAGCCCAGCACGCGGTAGGCGCCGCGGGCTTCGAGCATCTCGATGATCAGCTCGCAGATGGCTGTCTGATCTTCCACGACCACGACCGATTTCGCCTTGCGGACAGAGTTCTTCATGGGGGTATGCCAAGATATTGGCCTCCCCCTGACCGCAGGCGAACGCAAAAATGCCTGCGATTTTTATCTTATTCCGAAGCCGGGTCGACCAAGCCTTGGCGGACCACGAAACGGACCAGGCCGGCCACGTCGCGGACGCCGAGCTTGCGCATCAGGTTGGCGCGGTGGTTCTCGGCGGTCTTGATGCTGATATGCAGGCGGCTGGCGACCTCCTTGCTGCTGTGGCTCTGGGCGATGAGGACGGCGATCTCGCGTTCGCGCGGGGTCAGCTGGTCGATCATGCCGTCGCCGAGGAAGGAAGGGGAGGCGAGGGCCTGACGCACGGTGCGGCTGAAGTCCTCGTTGAACCAGGTGTTGCCGAGCGCCAGGGCCTCGAGGGCCTTGCGGAGTTCGGACAGCGGGCCGTTCTTGTTCACGAAGCCGTGGATGCCCGCCTGCATGAGCGCGCGGACGATGTGCGGCTCCTGCTTGCCGGAGAAGATCAGCACCTTGGTCGCGGGCAGGCTGCCGCCGAGCCGGCGCAGGATCTCGATGCCGCCCACGCCGGGCATGATGACGTCGAGCACCAGGATGTCGGGCTTGAGGCGCAGGGCGAGTTCGATGGCGCTGAGCCCGTCGGAGGCCGTGCCGACCGAGACGCATTTCGGGTGGGACTGGACCATCTCCGAAACCAAGTCGCAGACCGCCGACTGGTCCTCCACGACCAGCACCCGCTTCTTGGCGTCCGGCGCCGCCGGGGCGTGAGGCTTGGCCGGCTGGTGGCTGGGAACCATGGCCGGCGGCCGGGTGACGCGGAGTCTGCGCGATGATGTCTTCATGGATTCAATACATGGGATATCTCCGGAATTGTGCCACGAGTATCAACGGAAAGACGATGGGGCTTATTCCTCATCAATGCATAAGAGAAACGGATTAGGTTTATTGTTAGCCCTGCTGGCATTGTCGCTCTGTCTCGGCGTGATGGCGCGTCTGGCCAGCCTCAGCCTGACGGAAAGCGCGTCATCCCGCCATTCCGCGGCCCGGTCCGGGTTGCGTGCGGCGGCCGAAGCTGCGGCCTTGCGAGGCTTGGCCGAACTGCAGTTCGCCGCCGGACCAGACAAGGCGCATACCTATTCATCGGCGGCGGGGCTGCATGTCGGCCGAGGGTCGTCGGTCTTGATTCCCGACGGCGCCGCCGAACTCCAAGGCCTGCGTTGGCATTGGACGATCGAAGACCTCTCCCTGTCCCATGATCTCGCCGCCCGGCCGATGGCGACCCGGCAGGCGTCGGCCTGGGCGAAGAGTCCCGCGGGTCTTTCCAAGCTCCCCCATGCCTTGGTCGCTGAGCCGACCGCGGAGCAGCGCCGGGCGCTGGATGTGGGCGGCCCTGCGCTTTACGCCGCCTGCGGAGGCGAGCCCCTGCGGCCTGGTCAGGCCTGGCAGACGCGGGGTCTGCTCACTGACTCCACCCAAGGAGGCTGGAGGCGGGATCTGTCCGGCACCTTCGCGTTGGCGGAAGCGACGGGGCCGGAGATCGCCGAGACTTTTTCGCGCGCGGCCTGGTCGCAACTCCCGTCGCGCGGTCGTCCGATGTGCGCGATCGTCGACGGCGGACGACGACTGTCGACGCTGCCCGTGCTCGGTGACTTACGTCTCAGCCTGGGCTTCTTCAATTCACGTCACGATGGCCGTCATCGGCTGCGCTTCCATGGTGCGGGCGTCCTCTGGAATCCGTCGACGGTGCCGGTCTTGGCCGGTCCGCAGGGCAGGCTTTTCCTTTGCGAGGTGATCGGCGCTCCCGAAGTGACGGTGACGAACCTGGAGACGGGCGCGACGATCGTCGTGGACCTGGACGATTGTCCGCAGGAGGATTTCGGGGTCGTGCGCCAAGGCCCGCGTGAGCGCGGGCTCTGGTTCTGGGTCGAAGTGGCCGATCCCGCGACCTTCGGCATGACCGGCCGCGGATTGCTGCCCGGAGAGGCGTATGCTTTCCTCAATCCGACGCAAGAGGCGCAGCCCCAAGGCCTGGCGCGGATCTTGTCCAAGACGACGTGGCGTCTGGATCGTCGTCCGCATGGCCCCGGCTGGCGCCGTCCCGGGCCGACGACGTTCCTGCCTGCGGACCGCATCGAAGCGGCGGTCCGCTTCCGGCAGAAGGTCACGGTGCATCTCCGCCCTTACGCCGGAGAACCTTCGCGCGAGGAGCCCATCGCGGCCTATCCGTCCCCGCCAGCCATCACGCTGCGAGAGGTGCCGTTCCCTGATTTCGGCTTCCGGACGACAGGCGAGGACTATTCTCGGGAAGACAGCGCGAGCTATGGGATCAACGAAAGGCGCGCCTGCCTGCGGGTGAGGATCAAGCCCCGTCCTGTAGCCGCTTTCCAGGCGTCGGCCGGAGCCGGAGGAATCCAGCGGACGGATTGGGACCTCAGCCGGGCGGAGGACGCCGCGGAGTGGTCCGTGGAATCTCCGCTGTTGTCGGCCTTGGATGTCGTCGACCATGACGCGTCGCCGCTGGCGGGCCCGCTGTGGGACTTGCGGGCGAATCGTCATGACGCGGACCAGCCTGGCTCCTTCGCTTCGGTTCGCCTGCGCGACATACCCGGCTGGCCGCATCTCTCCGTAGGCTCTTTGCGGCATCTGGAAGCTTCGTCGGGTACGAGCTGGCATCGGTGGCTGGATCAAGGTTTTTTCTCCGCTCCGCCGGCCACGCCTGAAGGCGGCGTCGTTTCCCATCAGCCGTTCTTGCTGCCTGCGGACGCCGGGGTTCCTGTTCCCGGATCATCGGCGGAGGCTTTCCTCGTGCTGGGTCCTTGGAACGTGAATTCACGTAACCCCGCCGCATGGGAATCCTTCCTCCGTGGCGCGACGGGTTCGTGGCGCGGGGATGGCGGCGGCCCGTTCGATTCCCCCACGTTATCAGGGCCGCTGTTCTTCACGCGTCCTGCCGGCGCCGGACAGGCCAAATGGGGCTCCTCGCTCGCGTTGGATCTGGGCGACGAAGCCCTGCGGGCTTTGACTCCGGTCGCCGCCGAGGCCGCGCAGGGCGCGCAGCTGGTTCGCCGGCTCGATGAGGGATGCCTGAAGGCTTTGGCCAGGAAGCTCGTCGAACTCCAGCCCGCCTATGGTTGGCCTTTCGCTTCTTTGCGATCGTTCGCCGGCTCAGGTCTGCTCGCACGTTCGCTGGAGGAGAGCGGGGTCAACATTGGCCCAGCGGAGGTTTCGTCAGGTTGGCCGCTACGGTTAGAGGCCGCCGATCTCCTGGAGGCTTGGGCGCCGCTGCTCACCGTGCGTGGCGATACCTTCCGCATCGTCGGTCTGGCGGAGGGGGCCGAAGGGGCGATCGCCTGCGAACTCGTGGTCCAGCGGGTGGCGGAGGAGCATCCGTTCGGGCCTTTAGGCCGCAGGTTCAGGATAATTTCAGCACGGTTTCGTAACCCCTGAGGGGCGGGGCGGACTTGACTGGCGGGGGAAAGGGCTAAGATGGAAGGGGTATGCACGAATCCAATCCCTTCATCGTCGCTGACGCCCCGGCCGCCGACCGAGCCGCTTTCTTCCGCCGCACCTACGGTCTGGTGGCCGCTTCGTTTGGCGCCTTCGCGATCGCGCTCTACGCCTTCTTCGTGAGCGGCGTCGCCCACTCCTTCATGAGCGCCATCGCCGGCGTGGGCTCGTGGGGCATGCTCGGGGTGATGGTCCTCTTCTGGATCGGCACCACGGTCGCCCAGTCCCTGGCCTTCAGCCGCGCCTCCCGCCTCACGCAGTATGCCGGCTTGGGACTCTATGTCCTCCTGCAGGCCCTGATCTTCGTCCCGCTGATCTATTACACCGCCATCGTCACCAAGGGTAACCCTGGAGAGATCCTCATTCCGGCCTGCCTGGCCACCGGCGCGCTCGTCGTCGCCCTGACGGCCGTGGTCTTCATGACGAACCTGGACTTCTCGTTCCTCAAGGTCGCCATCGTCATCGGCAGCATCTGCGCCCTCGGCATCGTCATCGTGTCGCTATTCACCGAGACGTCCCTCGGCGCCTGGTTCTCCATCGCGATGATCGTCCTGATGGCCACGGTGATCCTCTACCAGACCAACGAGGTGAAGAACACCATGGAGACCGACCAGCACGTCGCCGCCGCCTTCGTCCTGTTCTCGTCCTTCGTGACGCTGCTCTTCTACGTCATCCGCCTCTTCGCGGGTCGTCGCGAGTAAGGCTCCCTGCGAGGAAACTTCCGAGGGCTCCCCGGTGTTTTATCGGGGAGCCCTTCTTCTTTATGCGCCGTTTCCTGTTGGTCCTCCTCACCGTCCTGGCCGCCGCTTCGCTGTCGGCCCAAGGCAAGATCCGCGAGCTGCTGTCAGCCAAGGCGCCCGACGGGTTCGTCGAACAATCCTGGGAGATCGACGGCGTGAAGCGCACGGCCCTCGTGCGCGTACCGACCGGGGTGACGGGTCCCCTGGCGCTGGTGTTCGGCTGGCACGGCCATGGCGGCCGCTCGACGCACTCCGCCAGCCGCTGGGGATACGCCGAGCTCGACAAGACCTCGATCCTGGTCTTTCCGCAAGGGCTCCCGACCGTCTCGCCGCTCGTCGACAAGGAAGGGCGCATGCCGGGTTGGCAGACGTCCGTCACGAGCGAGGGCGGGCGCGATATGCGCTTCTTCGACGTCATGCTGGCCGACCTCAAGAACAAGCATGCCGTCGATGAACGCCGCATCTACTCGATGGGCCATTCGAACGGCGCCGCTTTCAGCTACCTGCTCTGGCAGGCCCGTCCTGAAGTCCTCGCCGCCATCGGCTCCGTGGCCGGAAGCCTCCGCGGAGATGGCAAACCCACGACGCCGCTGCCGGTGATCCACGTCGCGGGGAAGAAGGACCCCTTGGTCAAGTTCGCCTGGCAGCAGGCGACCTTCGCCGCCGTCCGTCGTTTCAATGGTTGCGCCGAAGAAGGTCAGCCGTGGGCCAAGGAAGGCGTGCTGGACGCGACGATCTATCCCTCGGGCAAAGGCGCCCCGCTGGTGACGGCCATCCACGAGGGCGGCCACGAATACGCCAAAGGCTCCACCGAGCTGATCATCCGCTTCTTCAAGGAGAACCCGAAGGCCGCCAAGTGATCAGCGGGCGGGGTCGTCCGTCAGGATCGAGAGGTCGTCGAGGTAGAACTCGGTCTTTTCGTTCGCGTTGCTGATGAAGCCTACCCAGTCGAGGGTCTTCATGTCGGGGTGACGGCAGGGTAGGTCCTTGAACTCCTTGGTCGGTTCGCCTTCCGGCGTGACCTTGAGGCTCCATCGGCCCGTGACCGCGTCGCCGATGACGGCCGATAGCTCGAAGCGGAGCCACTTCTGGGTCGGCACGGCGAGATCGAGGCCTTTCACGCCGGTGAGGCGGCCGTTCTGGACGTGGATGACCGGTCCCGTGCGATAGGGGTGCCCCTTGGTGCGCCATTCGTGGACGAAGACCGCCTTAGGCTCGAGGAAGAGCGCGAAGCTGACGGTGGAGGTGCCGGTGCGATGGTGCGGATGGAACGACAGCATCGGGTAGTAATGCGCGGGGAGACCCGGAGCGTCCTGGAAGAGCAAGGACTGCTTGCCCTCGGCGGCCTTGGCCGGGCTCAGTCGGAGCGCGTCACCGAGGCCCACGCGCGGCTTGCCGGGGGCGGAGCGGAGCACGGTCAGAGCCGGGCTGGCGTGCGGGAAGGGACGCTGTTGGTCGACGATGCGCCCTTCGAAGGCTTGGCGGAGATCGAGGGCCGGGGCTTCCGGGCGGGGCGGGCGGACGGCGGGGGCGCCGCGTTCGAAAGCGTCAGCGAGTTTACGCCAGGCGGGGTCGTCACGCAGTACGCCCATCGCGGTGACGTCGATGGACTTGATGCCCATGGCCAAGGCCGGCGAGCCGGACCGCAGGCGGAAGTCGCGCTTGGCCGGGTCGACGAAGAGCGGATCGGCGACGACGGAGCCGAGGTCCTGGCCTTTCTTCTGCCAGTCGCCCAGCGTGAGCTTCTGGTCGGTGAAGGTCACCGGCCGGGCCGAGTAGTCCCAGTAGAGATTTCCTCGGTTCAGGAAGTTCGCGGTCGTGCCGGTCCAGTTGCTGCCCAGTAGCTCGCCGCGGTCGAAGACGACGATGTTCTTCTCGAAGGTGAAGGAGAGATGTTCCTCGGCGCGGCTGCGTTTGACCTGATATTCCTCGGAGAAGGCGAAGACGTTGTTCCGGATGACGTTGTCCTTGCCGTAGTGCTGGTGGAAGCCTCCGTCGGTGGTGTCGTAGGCGACGTTGCCCTCCATGGTGATGCCTGAGCTCCCTTCGTCGGTGTAAAGGCCCCAGCCGCCGTAGGTGAAACAGGTCACGTCATGGATGAGGTTGTGGCTGACGGAGGTGCCTTCGGACGGCCCCAGCGTATAGACGCCGCCCATGTCGCTCAGGAGGCCTTTGCCGAGGTGGTGCAGGTGGTTCCATTCGATGCGGTTGCGCTTGGCGTTGCTGGGCGCGTAGCCCCAGCGCCAGCCGACGGACACCGCGGAATAGAAGAAGTCCGAGATCTCGTTGTGGGTCACCTGGTTGTCGGAGGAAGAACCGACCCAGACGCCGACGGCGCACGGGAAGAGCAGGCCGCCGTCGCGGATGATATTATTATGGACCCGATGATGGCTCGCGTGGTTCTCCGGCTCGGCTTCGTCGTTCAGCGTGCCGACCTTCACGCCGCCCGCGCCTAGGTCGGCGATCAGGCACTTCTCTAGGGTGACCTCGCGGGTGCCGCGTCCGAGCGAGAAACCGTAGCCGCCGACGTGAGAGAGCTCGCAGCCGACGAAGGCGACCTGCGTGGCGTGTTCCAGCGTGACCACGCCGTCCACGGTGCGGACGGCGGCCTGATTGGGCACGGCGAGCGCGAGGGAGGGCGCCCCTTTGGCGTGGCGGAAGGCGAGTCCGCGGAAGATGAGGTGGCGGACTTTGTCCGTAGGCTTGCCGGTGAACGTCAGCAGTTTCTCGGCGACCGGGTAGACTCCGCGGACGGCGGTGATGGCCTCATCGGCGCGCGGCTGGTAGGTCAGCTTGCCGGCACGGCTCAGGAACCATTCGCCCGGTTCGTCGAGGAGCGAGAGCAGGTTCTCGATGACGACGCCCGTATGGTGATCGAAGGCGGTGTTGGCCTTCTGGGCCGGGCCGCGGACCTTGAGCACGCCGGCGGAAGGGTCGGCCGATTCGACGCGGCTCCGGCTGGAGTCCCACTTATGATAGAAGGTCGCCACCGCGTCTCGCGTCTCCGCCGGGCCGACCTCGGCGAACGCGCCGAGCTCCTTAGGGTCGATGCGGAGGGTCTGTTCGGTGACACCTTGGGTCGGGACCGCTCCGGGGATGGCGGATTCGCTTTCGACGTAGCGGAGGAAACGGGTGCCGGGACGGCTCGTGCGGGCGCGGGTGGCGCGACGATCGCCGACCCAGAGCTGTTCGAAGCGGTCGGTGCCGGGCGTCGTCCGGAGCGTCCAGCGTCCGTCCAGGCCGATCTCGAAGGGGGGAAGCTCCGCTCCGCCCGAGATCACGACCTGAGCTCCCGGGGCGGCTTCGTAGGAGATGGCCCGGCCGGTTTCGCCGGAATCTTTCTCGTCGAAGGCGACGGCCTGGTTGATCCGATAAGTTCCAGCGGCGAAGATCACGCGCACCGGCTCGCCCAAGGGGCGGGGCAGTCTGCGCACGGCCTGGCGGGCGCCTTCGAGCGAAGCGAGCGGGTCCGCGGCCCGGCCGGAGGCCTTGTCATCTCCCTTGGGGCTGACGTGCAGGTCCAAGGCCATGGCGGCGCCGGGAAGGAGGAATGCGAGCAGCAAGGCGCGACGGAAAGCCATGGTCATCCCGACAACACCGCCAGGAGGCGGTTCCCTCAAGCCTTTCTCGCGACGTAGAAGCGGGTCTCGCCGGCGAACTCCCTGACCAGCGGGCCGTCCGCCGCGATTTCGCTGCTGAGCGGACACTCCATGACCTCGAAGCCTGTTTCCGACAATTCTTCGCGGGTCTCCTGTTCGGTGCTGCTGTGGATGAACACCGGCGACGTATCGCTCTCGTGCCAGCGGTCGCCCGGGATGACGTCGGGTTCCCGGGTTTCTTTCGCCCAATAGGCCGCATTGGCGCCTTTCTCGCGGTCGGAGGCCGTGAACAGGAAGATGCCGCCCGGACGGAGCACGCGGTGGATCGAGCGCAACGCGGCGAGCCGATGTGCGCGGCTGGGCAGGCACATCAGGCCGTTGAAGGCGAAGATCGCGTGGTCGAAGGAGGCGTCCGGGTAGGTGAGGGCCGTGGCGTCCTGCCGCTCGACGCAGTGCTCCCAATCTTCGTCGTGGTCGGCCAGGACGGCGCGAGCGAGGCTGACCATGATCGGCGAGAAATCCGTGGCCGTCACGGCGTGGTAGCCCGCCTGCCGGAGGCCGAGCACCACGCGGCCGCCGCCGCAGCCGAGCTCGAGCAGCCGTGCCGTCCTCGGCAGGTGACGCTCGATGAGCACGCGTTCCGAAGCCCAGAGTCCGACCCGGACCGCGGCCCGGGCGTAATGCAGGGCCGTCTCGGTCTCGAGCCAGTGGGCCTGCGGGTCGCGTTCCATGCCGCCAAGCAAGCGAAACTTGCCTCCGAGGCAATCGCAGGAACACTCGCCCGCATGTTCCGGCTGCTCCTCCTCGCCCTGGCTCTCGGTTTCGTCGCCTGCGACAGCCCTCGTCCGGAAGCGGCCCCGTCGAGGGAGCTCGGCCTCGAGACCCGTTTCCCGGTCCGCATGGGCGTGGTGCTCACCCAGCTGCAGGTGGCGATCTCCGACCTGGAGAAGGCCCGTGGGCTGATGGGCGTCGCCCGACTGGAGGAGGCGCAGGGGATGGCTTTCCTTTACGACGTGGACGGCGAGATGAGCTTCTGGATGAAGAACACCCTGATCGACCTCGACATCGCCTTCGTGGGGCGCGACGGCACGGTGCTCGAAGTCCGCACCATGACCGCGGGCGAGACCGAGACCACCACTTCCGTCACGAAGCAGGCGCGCTTCGCGGTCGAGATGCGCGCGGGGTGGTTCCGGGACTTAGGGGTCAAGCCGGGTGACAAGGTCAACCTGGAGGATCTCCGGTCAGCCGTGCGTGACCGAGGATACGACGTGAAGAAGTTCCTGCCCTGAGCTCAGAGCGAGCGCCAGAGGAGCAGGAGGCCGGCGGCGCCGGCGAGCAGGAGCAGCACGAAGGCGAGCGCCAGTCTTTCCGACGAGGTCGTGCGGAAGATCCTCATGCGCGCGGAGCGAGCCGGCCGGCGGCCTCGCGGAGGAAGCCGGTCAGCCGCAGGAGGAAATAGGGCGAGGGTGAGCCGGCGATCGGCGCGAGCGCCTGCTCGGCGGCGGCGATCTCGGCGTCCAGCCGGCGGAACGATTCGCGCCAGGCGGCGGCGGAGATCAGCCGACGGGCGTCACCTCCGGCGCGGAGGGGCGTCAGGAAGCCTTTGCCCGAGAGGTCGCGTTCGAGCAGCATCGGCAGGGTGAGTTTGCCGCTGGCCGCGTCCGTCCCGAGCGTCTTGCCCGCCTTGGCGTCGTCCTGGAGGAGGTCGACCAGGTCGTCGTAGATCTGGTAGGCGATGCCGAGGTGGCGGCCGAAGAGGGCGCAGGCATCGACATGTTCCGCCGGGCGGTCGGCGAGCAGCGCGCCGACCCGGCAGGCGCCTTCGAAAAGCTCGGCCGTCTTCAGGCGGATGTGGCGATAGTAGTCCGCGAGCGAGAGGTCGTCCTGGCCGCGGGAGAACGTCTGGCAGACCTCGCCGGAGCAGACCTCGCGGGAGGCGCGGGCGACGATGCGGCAGAGCTCCGGCGTCGGATGGTCGGCCGCCAGCACGAGGGCGTGGGCGAAGAGCGCGTCGCCGAAGAGCACCGCGGCGTGGGCGCCGTGGGTGCGGTTGGGGGTGGCGCTGCCGTGCCGGGTGTCGGCGCCGTCGAGGACGTCGTCATGGACCAGCGTGGCCAGGTGGACCAGTTCGATGATGCCCGCTCCGCGCACCAAGGCCTGAGGAGGGGGTCCGCCGGCGCCCGCGCCGAAGGCGAGGAGCGGGCGGAGGCGCTTGCCCGGATGGGCGAGCACTTCGCGGACCATCGGGCGGACCTCAGGCTCGAACGCGAGTTCCTGCGCCGCGAGGAACTGCTCGAGGGCCGCGAAATGGGCTTCTAGGCCGACGTGCAGCGGGGAGGACACGCCGCAATGTGCCGATGAAAAAGCCCGTGCGCAAGCGCAGGATGCGGATTGTCCCGGTCAGGGGATGAACTTCGTCTCGACCGAGATGATGAGCTTGCCGGTGCTGGCGCAATCGGCGCACGGGATACGCTTGTCGACCAGCTGCCCCTTCTGGGCTTCGCGCGTGAACCCGAGTCCGCCGCACTTCTTGCATGGGATGGTCTCGTTGGTCGTCGCGCTGAGTTCGGCGCCGGCGTTGATCGCCTCGACGAAGCGTTGCAGGCCGGCCGGCGATTCCTCCAAGGTCACGCATTCCAGGAAGGCCTCGCGGCGGAGGGTGAGCCGACGGCCTTTGAGCGGAGCGAAGTCGGGAGTGAACAGGATCGCCACCGTGCCGACATGCATGCCGGTGATCTTGCCCGTGTCGCCGGCTTTCGCGGGCTTCTCCAGCAGCAGCAGCGCCATCGTGTCGGTGCCGGCGGCGAGGGCCTCGTTCGGTCCGGCGGCGGGCCAGGCGGCCTTGGCCAGGTAGCGGTTGTCGCCGAGATCCTGCAGGATGGAATAGGTGACCGCGGTCACGTAGCCGACGGCCTTGCTGGAGCCGGCGGGCGAACCGTCGACGATGCTTTGCGAGGCGAACGCGGAATAGAGCCGCTGCAGTTCCTTGGTGGTCTCCGTCGAGCCCAGACGGTTGAGCTTCGAGAGCTGGAAGGTGCGGGTCGACTTCGCCTCCGGGAGCAGCGTCGGCCGGAAGGGCGAGATCTGCACCGAGTTGTCCACGAACTCGTCCGAGACGCCGCCCGCGAAGGGCGAGGCCGCGGCGGCCGGAGCCGTCGTCGGCTCGCCGACCTTGGTGCCGAACGGGCTCGTCTGCGCGCCGAGGGGGAGGGCGAGGAGGGCGAGGAGGAATCGTAGCTTCATGGTCTTAGTCAAGGGAGCTCAGGTCGCCTTCGGCGGGCGGCGGAGTGGACTTAGGCTTGCTGGGCGCGGAGGAGCCGAGGGCCGGGGTCGAGGGCGTCACCGGCTTGGAGGAGCGCGCCGGCCGGTAGCCGTCGTCGCCGCGGTCGTCATCCTCATCGTCGTCGGGGAGGTCGTCGTCCTCCGGGTTGGGCTTGTCGCCCCGGGCGACGCGCTTACGGCGGACGATGACGGTGCCGACGAGGACGGCGGCGAGGTAGAAGCCGAAGAGCACGCCGGTCATCACGATCAGGGAGATCGGTTCGGCGATGGGCGTGATCAGCGCGACCAGCAGCATGATGCCGACCAGCATCCCGCGCCAGGATTTCAGGAGGGTCCGGGGACGGACGAGCTCGAGCCACATCAGGACGATGAGCGCGAGGGGGAACTGAAAGGTCAGGCCGGTGAGCAGGCACATCATCACCACGAAGGCGTAGTAATCGGAGGCCTGCCAGGTCACCTCCATCTTCATCCCCTCGGCGAAATGCTGCCAGATCTGGATGGACATCGGACTCAGCCAATAAAATGCCAGGCCCGCTCCCAGGATGAAGAGCACGAGGGCGGCTCCGCAGAAGGGAACGAGGCCGCTCTTCTCCTTCTCCGTCAGCGCCGGGCCGACGAAACGGGCCGTCTCATAAAGGAAGACCGGCGACGCGACCGCCACGCCCACGCCGAAGGCCGCATACATGAGGACCTTCCATACGCCCATGAAGGTGAATTCTTTCAGTTCCCCCATGTTGACGAGTCCGGGGCCGGGTTCGCTGAGCGCGAAAGCAAAGGGGGAGGTCTCGGGGTGCTTGGCCCATTCGAGGGGCAGGCTCAGCAGGACAGGCGTCTCCCGGTAGAAGATCAGGGCGGAGACCATCCCGATGGCGAAGACGGTGACGACGCGGATGAGCGAGATCCGGAGGTCGTCCAGATGCTCCATGAACGACATCTCGCTCCGGGGTTTGTTGCGGCGAATGAGGGAGGAAAGCATGGTGGGGTCAGTCCTTGCGGAGGAGATCCTTGATGACGTCAAGGCTCAGGCCGGACGAGACGGAGTCTGATTCGGTCAGGAGCTTACGCAACATCTCAGACTTGGACTTTTGGAGCTCCATGACGCGCTCTTCGATGGTGCCGGCCGCGATCAGCTTGATGCTGGTCACCGTCCGGGTCTGGCCGATGCGGTGGGCGCGGTCCGTCGCCTGGGCCTCGGCGGCGGGATTCCACCAAGGGTCGAAATGGATGACCGTGTCGGCCCCGGTGAGGTTCAGGCCGGTGCCGCCCGCCTTCAGGGACATCAGCATGACGGGGATGGTCGGGGTCGAGTTGAAGGTGTCGCAGACGCCCTGGCGGTCCTTGGTCGAGCCGTCGAGGTAGCAATAAGGGATGTCGCGGTCCTCGAGGGCTTCCTTGAGGAGCTGGAGCGCGGTGACGAAGGTCGAGAACACCAGCATGCGGTGGCCGGCGTCCTTGGATTCCTCGACGAGCTCGAGGAAGGCCTGGAGCTTCGCCGAATCGGCTTCGGCCAGCTTCGGGTCGAGGATGCGCGGGTCGGCACAGATCTGGCGGAGACGGAGGAGCTGGTTGAAGGCCGCCATCTGGATGCGCGCCTGCGTGGCGCCGCCCATCTCCATCTCGAAGATCTCCCGGCGCGTGGATTCGAGGATCTCGTCGTAGATCTTCTTCTGGTTGTCCTCGAAGTCGCAGTAGACGATCTGCTCGATCTTGGCGGGCAGCTCGGGCGCGACGGCGACCTTGGAGCGGCGCAGGATGTAGGGCGCGGCCATCTGCAGCAGACGGTCGTCGTGCCATTTGCGCTCCTCGGCCTGGACGCGCTCTTCGGGCTTGGGCAGATAGCCCGGCATCAGGAAGCCGAAGAGCGAGCGCAGGTCCTCGAGGGAATTCTCGACGGGCGTGCCGGTGAGGATGTAGCGGCCCTTCGCGACGAGCTGCTTGACCGCCTTGGCGGACTGCGCGCGCGGGTTCTTGATGTTCTGGCCTTCGTCGCAGATCGCGGCGCCCCACGCCACGGCGGTGAAGGCCGCGATGTCGCGGGACAGGGTGCCGTAGGAGGTGATGACCAGGTCGAACCGCTGCAGGTAATCCGGCGCGGTGAAGCGGTTCTGGCCGTGGTGGGCGAGGACCTTCAGGGACGGGGTGAAGCGGCGGGCTTCGCGGCGCCAGTTCTCGACGAGCGAGGCCGGGCAGATCACGACGCAGGGGCCGTCGTCCGGGCGGTGCTGGCGGAGCGCCTCCATGAAGGCGAGCGCCTGCACGGTCTTGCCGAGGCCCATCTCGTCGGCGAGCAGGCCGCCGAGCGAATGGTTATGGATATGCCAGAGCCAGGCCACGCCGACCTGCTGGTAGATGCGGAGCATCTTGCCCAGTTCCTCGCGGATCGGGGCGGGCTGGAGCTTCGAGAGGTTGCGGATCGCGGACGACCGCTGGCTCCAGGTCTCGGGCGGGGCGAAGGCGGCCTGCAGCTCCTCGGCGATGGCG
>JACCDO010101117.1_pt1 | contig 16699 bp, 14 predicted proteins | sample 7446101 | NCBI WGS metagenome assembly JACCDO01 (sample SAMN15323440, study PRJNA562643) | freshwater metagenome | isolation source: river surface water | place: USA:Blue River Watershed | collected 2017-08-16 | reverse complement strand
CCTCGAGCTTCTCCTCGGTGAGGGTGACGGCGGCCGACTGGGCCTTGAGGTCCGTCTCCAAGCCCAGCATGATGCCCTTCACGCGGCTGTCCAACTGCTCATTGAGCTTCTGGATGACGGCCTGCATGCGAAGATAGTCCGGGTTCTGTGGGCCGAGGTCGCGGCTCTTGGATACAAATTCCTTTTCAGCGAGGCTGAGTTCTTCCAGGCGGCGGGAAAGAATCTCGTCGTTCACGACGGGGCCGAGCGCGTTGCGGAGCTGATCGGGCGGAATCTGCTTCAGCTCGGTGAAGCGGGTCTGCTGCTTGGTGTAGATGCCCCGGATCTCGATGAGCTGTTGCTCCAGTGCCCGGATCGTATCCGTTTCCAGCGAGACAATGCCGGCCTGATTCTCGTGGATGACGTTCAGGCCCTGGTCCTTGAGGATGCGGTTGACGTTGCTTTCGGCCGTGCTGACGAGGGCGTTGTGCTCGGCGAGTTTTTCCTCGAGGGCCTTGATGCCTTGCTGGGCGAGTCGCTTGCGTCGTTCGTCGCGGTTGGCCTTGTAAACCTCGGCAATCTTGTTGGCAATCTCGGCGGCTTCTGCCTTGTCCTTGCTATAGACGTTGACCTCGATGATGGAGGTGTTGCGGACGTTGCGGGGATCAATGAGCTTGCTGAGCACTTGGAAGGCCTTTAGGCGGGATTCGCCCAGCAGGTATTTCTGGTTCCAGCGCTGCACCAGCTTGAGGTCGTCGATGACTTTGTAGAGCACCTCCTTGGACTGGAGGATCTCGAACTGGGTCATCACGAAGTAGGGGTCGTGGCCCAATTGCAACTGCTGTGGCGCAAGTGTGGCGATGTCGCCGGCGTCCTTTTGCACGTCCATCCGGACGGAGCTCATGTAGGTGGGCTCGATCCAGCGGGTGATGAGCGTGGTGGTGACCACCACGAGCAGGAACACCGTGAAGATGATCAGCTTGCGCATCCGGATGATGCGCCAGTAATCGAGGAAGTGGAGCCGCTGGTCGGCGGAGTCAGCGGCGGAAGACGCAGCGTCCATGGGTTAGAAAAGCAAAGGAGGCCAGAGTTTGTTGGCTCCAGCCTCCCTCGCGAATTGCCAAGCCGTCAATCAGTAAGATACCGCACGCGGCCGGGGCTTACCAAGAGGCCTTCAAGCCAAGGTAAATCCGGTTACGGTAGTAACTACGGCCAGCGAGATCGGCATCCTGACGGTCGTAGTTGTAGCCACCCTCCAGCGACAAGAACTGGTGGAAGCGCCACTCGAGATTGATCCCGACCCCGAAAATGTTATCCGCCACGTTGGGTGTGCCCACGGTCTGGCGATACTGGGAGAGCTGGTAGTTGGCCAGCAGCGATCCACGCAGGTCAGGGTTGAACTCGTGGTTGAGCGAGCTGTAAACCGACGTTGCTTCGGCGTCCACGGACGTTGCCACGTCGGTGGTGGTTCGCACATGGCGAACACCCAGCTGGACAGTGCTGTTTTGCAGGTATTCCCAAGTCGCGTTAGCATCCGCATAGGGACTCGTGTTCGAGCTGCGGAAGGCAGGAACGGCCGCACGGGCATTGGGATATTCCACGTATTGCACGCCAATCCGGCCGTTGACACGGAACTCGGGCGTCAGGCGGCTGCCCATGCCGGTGAAGAAGTAGTGGGTGCTGCGGTCGCGCGTGGAAGGCAGGTTGCCTGCCGCGTCCAGCCGGTCCCTGCTCGTCATGTCGACCAAACCATAGGAGTAGCCCATGAGCAGTTCGGTCGAAGTCTCATCGAAGATACGATACCGACCGGCGAGCGTGAACAGGTGCTCTACACGATCAAGCAACGCCGAGCGTGCCCCTGGGCCGCTGGCCTCAGCGTCCTGCTGATAGTCAAAAAACGTGTTCGCGTAGCTCACTTCCCCGGACCAGCGTTCGATGATGTCGTCGATTCCATACTTCAGCTCGACGTTGTTGCGAAGGTTGTTGCCGGTGGTGCGGCCGAAGGTCGTAACAGCTCCCGCCGCCGTGCCTGAGTCCAACACGCCGGGTTCCTGTGCGATCGCAAACGAGTCGCTGAACGTGAACCTCTGCTTTTCCGACAGGCGGTGGGTGAGATTTAACCCGAAGTCGACGCTATGGTCCGCTGTGCCGGTCCGGCGGTCTTCAAAGTAACGCATGCCGTAGCGCGACGAGAGATCCAGATCGGTTTGATCTCGGGAGATCCGGTAGGAAGCCGACGGGCTGAACTCAAAACCCCAGCTGCTGCGCTTGGTCGGGCTGCCTGCGGCGGCACGGGAGGGCAGTGTGAAATAGTTGTCGTCGTAGAAGCTGCGCACCGTCGTGGACACATTCCACGGCTTGGTTTCCTGAGCCAGAGCGGGCTGCATGACCGCCGCGCCCAGAGCCGCGATGCCGGTCGTCGCAAGAATACGTTTCATAAGACCTTTGGTGTCCGCGTTTCCCGTTGAAATTACGGGTTCTTCGTAAGGCAATGGGTTACGAAGTGTCAACGCTATTCTACCCGTCGGCCACCCTGTTTGGGGCAGGAAATCAGGCGGGTGCGGCCGCCTTTGCTCCCTCGCGCGCCCGCTCCAAAATTACGTCCGCCATGAGGGGGTCGCTGCCGATGCTGGGCGAATACCACAACCGCCGTCCGTGCCGTTCCGTGGGGTTGCGCCAAGTCGGTTGGCCGGCACGGAAGCGTGCCTGCACGCTCGGTGCCGGTTCGCCCAGCATGACCGGAATATCCTCGTAAGAATGCAGTCCATCGCTGATGAAGAACGGCACCATGACCAGGTTCTTGGCGGGTGTTCTTTCCCACACCCCTTCGATCCGGGGCTCTTCCTCCATGAATGCCGCATGGACCTCGGAGTAGGCACCCCGAGCGCGGATCAAATCCACCTGACGTTCAATCGCTTTGCGGGAGTTTTCGTTGTTGCCTGTCCCGTGCCCGGCGATGAAAAGCGCAGTATCCGAAGGTTTGGGCAGCGTTGGGAACGGATGCTTCTCCAGCACCGCCCGGGCCCGGGCGAGCAGGACCTCCGTCATGCTGTGGTGGGTGCCAACCGGGCCGCAATAGTGCAGGATCTGTGATCCCCGCCGTTGAATCCGGGGAAAGTCCTTTTCCCCGTTGCGGCACAGTCCCAGTTCGCGGGGGATGACCTGCTCGGTGAAGTAGCCATCGCTGATGAACAGGGGCACGATGAACACGCGGGGCGCAAAGACACCGCGCAACACGCCGCACAGCATCGGCTCCTCCTTCCAGAAGCATGTAGCCACCTGCGAAAAGATTCCCCGCCGCCGCAATGCATCGGCGTGTTGAAGGGTTGGGGCTGCGGACTCAGCGTTTAAGGTTGAGCCGTGTCCCACCAGCACCAAGGCCGCGTCGTTAAATGATTCGTCTGCCACAGGCCATAGTTAGCCCGAAAATTCCCAAAGCCCAAGTCCGTTCCGCACCGGGCTCACGGGCGCTCGACTCTCCGGCCGGTTTACCCCAGGCTCAAACCCCAGACCATGAAACTCAGCGCCCTCGTCGCTCTCATCGCCGGTGCCTTCACCGCCACGGTTGCTGCCGCGCCCGCGAAGCCCAACATCCTGTTCCTCCTCAGCGATGATCACAGTTATCCCTACCTTTCGTGCTACGGGAATCCCGATGTCCGCACGCCCAACCTCGACCGCCTTGCCGCGGAGGGCATGCGGTTCGATCGCATGTTCGTTTCCTGTCCGCAGTGCGTGCCCTCCCGCGCGGCGCTCATGACCGGCCGCTCGCCCGTCGCCGTGCGGATGGTGCGCTTCACCTCGCCGCTCCCAAGTGACATTCCCGCACTGCCGGATTTGCTGCGGGATACGGGCGGTTATTTCACCGGGGTCGCGGGGCGCAGCTACCATCTCGACGGTCCGGCCACCGGCGGCCAGCGGGCGGCACCCGAGTTGGGCGGCGTCATGGACCGGCACAATCTGCGCACCTTCACGCAGCGCGTGGACTACGTGGAGAAGGGTGGCGGAATGCAAAACTTCGGCGGCAAGCTGGCGGCATTCCTCGACAAGGCGCCCAAGGACAAGCCCTGGTTCTTCTGGCTCGGCTTCTCCGACCCGCACCATGTCTGGACCACGCAGGGCAAACGCGGCGCGCTCGACCCCAAGAAGCTCACGCTCCCGCCGCACCTGCCCGATCTGCCCGGCGTGCGCGGCGACCTCGCCCGCTACCTCGCCGAGATCGAGCACCTCGATGACGACGTGCAAACCGTCCTCGACACGCTCAAGGCGCGCGGCCTCGACCAGAACACGCTCGTCGTTTTCATGGGTGACAATGGCATGGCCATGCCGCACGGGAAGGGCGCGCTCCACGACCCCGGCATCAATGTTCCCCTCATCGTCCGCTGGCCCGGCGTGCTGAAGCCCGGCCAAACCACGCGCGCGCTCATTTCGGGCGAGGACTTCGCGCCCACGATGCTCGAGGCCGCCGGAGTGAAGCCGTCCAAGGACATGAGCGGTGTGAGCTTCCTCAAGCTCCTGCGCGGTGAACCGTTCACGCCCCGCCAGTTCATCTTTGCCGAGCGCGGCCCGCACGGCGGCGACGGCGGCATGAAGCCGGACATTCTCGCGTCCACCTTTGATCTCGCCCGCTGCGCGCGCAGCGACCGCTTCAAGCTCATCTACAACTGCACGCCGCACGGGGCCGTCGCGCCGGTGGACAGCCAGCGCGACCCCGGCTGGCAGGACATGCTCGCGGCGCACAAGGCCGGCACCCTCAAGCCGCAGTTTGTGAAGGCCTACTTCACCGCGCCACGCCCGACCTTTGAGCTTTACGACCTCGACGCCGATCCGGGCGAGTTGAATAACCTCGCCGGCAAGCCCGAGTTCAAGGAGCACGAACTCGCCCTCAAACGCGCGCTTACCGAGAAGATGGTCTTGGACTGGGATTTCCTGCCCGCGCCGTTGCGATAACCTTCTTGGCGAGATGCCCATCCATATACCGGCTATGAAGACCATTATCCGATTGTGCGCTTTGCTTGCGGTCGCGAGCCCTTTGTTCGCTGCCAAGCCCAACTTCATTTTCATCCTCAGCGACGACCTAGCGCAGGGTGATCTTGGTGTTTACGGGCAGAAGCTCATCCAGACGCCGAACCTCGACCGCATGGCGCGCGAGGGCACGCGCTACACGCAGGGGTATTGCGGCACGACCGTCTGCGCGCCGAGCCGCACGTCGTTGATGACTGGATTGCACATGGGCCATTCGCCCATCCGCGCGAACCGCGAGGTGCAGCCGGAAGGCCAGAAGCCGCTGCCCGCGGGCACGTTTACCGTGGCGAAACTGCTGAAGAGCGAAGGCTACGCGACCGCCGCCATCGGCAAATGGGGCATGGGCATGTTCGACTCGACCGGCAGTCCACTGAAGGTCGGGTTCGATCATTTCTTCGGCTACAACTGCCAGCGCCACGCGCACAGCTACTTCCCGACCTACCTCTACAACGACGACCGCCGCATCGAGCTCCCCGGCAACGACGGCAACAAGAAGGTCGAGGGCAAGGGACCCATTTACGCGCAGAACCTCATCGCGGACGAGACGCTCAAATGGGTGCGCGCGCAGAAGGACAAACCGTTCTTCCTCTACTACGCGATCACGCTGCCGCACGGCACGTTTCAGATCGATGACCAGGGCATCTACAAAGACAAACCGTGGACCGAGCAGCAGAAGAATTACGCCGCCATGGTCACGCGCCTGGATCGCGATGTCGGCCGGCTGCTCGACCTGCTGCGCGAACTCGGCCTCGACAATAATACGCTCGTGATGTTCTCCGGCGACAACGGTTCGTCGTTCGATCCCAAGTCCGAGATCGGCCAGCTTTTCGACCAAACGATGGGCGGCAAGCTGCGCGGCTTCAAACGCTCGATGTATGAGGGCGGTCTTCGTCAGGCCGCGCTCTCGTGGTGGCCCGGCACCGTGCCCGCGGGCCGCGTGAGCGATGAACCGTGGGCGTTCTGGGATTACCTGCCGACCGTCGCCGAGCTCAGCGGCGCGAAACTTCCCGCCAGCGTGAAGACCGACGGGCATTCGCTCGCGTCCTTCCTCAAAGGCGGCCCCGCACCCAAACGGGAATACTTTTACTGGGAACTCCACGAAGGCGGCGGCTCGATCCAGGCCGCGCGTTGGGACGACTGGAAAGCCGTGCGCAACGGCCCGTCGCAACCCATCGAACTCTACGACCTTAAGACCGACGCGGGCGAAACGAAGAATCTCGCCGCGAGCCAACCTGACCTCGTCGCCAAGGCGGCAACGATTCTGAAATCCGCGCGCGTGGAAGATCCCGACTGGCCGCTCCGCGACCGCCCGGCGGGCAAAGCCAAGGGGAAGAAGTAGGCGCAGGCGGGCTGCTTGCCAGCCTCGTCGCCCTGCCGCTACCCTGCGGGCGGTGCGTTTGCTTGACCGCTATCTGCTGCGCGAACTTTTGTTTCCCCTGCTTTGCTGCCTGGGCGGGTTCTTCATCTTCTTCGTCTCGGCGGACCTGATGAACGAGCTCCCCATGCTGCAGGGCAAGGGGCTCAATGGTTGGGACATCGCCGAGTATTACGTCTACAAATCCCCCGAACTCCTGCCCACCGTCCTCCCCATGGGCCTGCTGCTCGCGCTGCTCTACGCGCTGGCACAGCACAACAAGCATCACGAACTGGTCGCCATCCGTGCGGCGGGCGTGAGCTTGTGGCGGCTGGCTGCGCCGTATCTGGCGGTCGGTGTCGCGGCCAGCGTGGGGTTGTTCATCGCGAGCGAGGTCATTGGTCCGCACGCGCAGGAGGCCAGCGAGGAGGTGCTCAACCGCTACCGCACCAAGCTGGACCAGCAGACGGAACTGCAATGGCGCCGCGACGTGAATTTCAACAACGACATGGCCGGCCGCGAGTGGAAGGTCGGCGCGTTTGGCCTGCTCACCCACGACATGCTTCGCGTGAACGTCACGTGGACTGGCCCGGATCAAATCCGCCGGGTGCTCTTCGCCAACCGGGCCGGCTACACCAACGGTGTCTGGCACTTCACCGATGCGGAAATTTGGGCTTACGAAAAATCCAGCCCGGACCCGACGCGCACGCGCACCAACCGCGTCGTATTCCCCGAGCTGGACGAGTCGCCGCGCCTCATCAAAAGCGAGATCAAGATCAGCACCTTCGCCCGGGACAAGATGGCCAAGAAGCTCCGCTTCAGCCTCGCGGAAATCCTCGATTACCAGCGGCTGCATCCCCGCCTGACCGGCAGCAAGGCGGATGAGCTCAACACGCAGTTTCACGGCCGGCTGGCGACGCCCTTCACCTGCTTCGTCGTGGTCCTGCTCGCGCTCCCGTTCGGAGCCGCGCCGGGCCGGCGCAACGTCGCCGTCGGCGTCGCGGCCAGCATTGGCATTGGGTTCGCATTTTTCGTCCTCTCACGGTTGTCGCTCGTGCTGGGCACGGGCGGGCACGTGCCCGGCTGGGTGGCGGGCTGGGCCCCGATCTTTGTGTTCGCGGCCGTGGGCATCGAACTGACGCGGAGGCTCCGGTGAGCGGTGAACTGGAACAGCTGAAGGCCCGTTGCGAGCGGCTCGAACTGCTCAACCAGGTCGGCCACGTCCTGCACTCCACGCTGGATGCCCAGGAGGCGCTCCAGATCATTCTGCGCGAGGCGGTGCGGCTCATGCGCGCATCCAGCGGCTCCGTCGTGCTCATCAATCCCACCTCTCGGTTCCTTGAAATCCAGGCCGCACACGGGCTGCCGCCGGACCTTGCGGACTGCCGCCTGCCCATCGGTGTGGGGATCACCGGCTGGGTGGCGCGCACCGGCAAGCCCGCGCGCGTCGGCGACGTGACCCGCGACCGCCGCTACGTGCGCCTGCGCCCGGAGGTGCGCTCCGAGCTGGCCGTGCCGCTCCTGCTCAACAACGAGGTGCGTGGCGTGATCAACGTGGATTCTGAGCGTCTGGATGCCTTCACGGCGGACGACCAGACACTGCTGGAGGAACTCGCCCTGCAGGCCGCGCGCGTCATCCAGAACACCTGGCTTTACGAGCAGCTCCGGCTCAAGGCCCGGCTCTTCGAGTCCCTTGCCAGCGTGAGCCAGACCATCAATTCCACGCTCAATCTGGCCGACGCCCTCAGCGTCATCACGCGCGAGGCCTGCCAGCTGATGGACGCGAAGATGGCGTCCCTGCTCCTGTTGGACGAGTCGCGCGAGTGGCTCGAGCTGCGCGCCAGCCACGGCGCCGGCCCGGCCTATTTGAACCGGCCGCGCCTGAGCTTGGCGGAAAGCCTCGTAGGCAACGTGGTGCGCCGGCGCCGGCCGGTGCAGGACGCGGATGTGCAGTCTTCGGGCCGTTACCAAAATGTTTCGATGGCCCGGCAGGAGGGGTTGGTGGCCTTGTTGAGCGTGCCGTTGCTCTTCGGCGGGCAGGCGCTCGGCGTGCTGAATGTCTACAAGGCCCGGCCGCATACTTTTTCCAATGAGGAAGTCCGCATCCTTGCCGCTCTCGCGGAGCTTTCCGGTATCGCCATCGAGAAGGCCCGGCTTTACGAGCGCATCGTGGATGTGGAGGAGCAGCTCCGGCAGAACGAGCGTCTCTCCGCGCTGGGCCTGCTGGCCGCCGAGGTCGCGCACGAGATCCGCAATCCCCTCACGGTGATGAAGATGCTCTACCACTCGCTGGACCTGAAGTTCCCGCCCGGTGATCCGCGCGGGCAGGACACCAAGATCATGGGCGAGAAAATGGATCACCTGAACCGGGTGGTGGAACAGATCCTCGACTTTGCCCGCAGCACCGAGCCGCGGCTGGCACCCGTGAACGTGAACCAACTGCTCGATGACTTGAGCCTGCTCACCCGGCACAAGCTCCGGCAGCACCGGGTCGAAGTCGTCCGGGATTTGGACCCGCAGCTGCCGGCAATCCAGGGCGATGCGACGCAGCTGGAGCAGGCCTTTCTCAATCTCACGCTCAACGCCGTGGAGGCCATGCCGGACGGTGGCCGGCTCACCATCACCACCCGTGGCATGCGGCCGCCGCGGCCGCGCCGGGAGCCGGCCCAGGTGGTGATTGAATTTGCAGACACCGGGTCGGGCATGACGGAGGAACAGCGGCGACGGGCGTTCAGTTCCTTGCTGGAAACCACGAAGGCCAAGGGCACCGGGCTTGGGCTGGCCATCGTCGCGCGGGTGGTGGAAACCCACCGGGGCGAGGTGACGGTGGCATCGAAGCCCGGGAAGGGCACGTGTTTCACCATCACGCTGCCGGTGGGATGACCCGACCGCCGCAGCTTACGCCGCCGCCTGCGCAGGCTTGCGCTGCACAATGGGGGGCTGTTCGCCGCGCACGACGGCGGCGGTGATCGTCACCTTCTCCACGTCGTTCGCGCCGGGGATCTCATACATCACGTCGAGCATGAGCTTCTCCAGCAGGCCGCGCAGGGCGCGCGCGCCGGTGCCCTTCTTGATGGCCTGCGCGGCGAGTTCATGCAGCGCGTCGGGCGTGATTTCGAGGGTCACGTCCTCCATGCCGAGCAGCTTGCCGTATTGCTTCACGAGCGCGTTGCGCGGCTCGGTGAGGATGGTGACAAGCTGGTCCTCGGTGAGTTCTTCAAGCGCTGTGACCATCGGCAGCCGGCCGATCAGCTCGGGGATGTAGCCAAAGCCCAGCAGGTCCTCGGGCTCGACCTTGGCCAGCACTTCGCGCTTTTCCACGGAGCTCAAGTGCTGCTGGCGTGCCGCCCCGAAGCCCATGATCCGGTTGCCGAGCCGGCGCTGGATGATCTTGTCCAACCCCACGAAGGCGCCGCCGCAGATGAACAGGATGTTGGTGGTGTCCACCTTGATGTATTCCTGCTGCGGATGCTTGCGGCCGCCGGTGGGAGGGACGTTGCAAACCGTCCCTTCCAACATCTTCAGCAGCGCCTGCTGCACGCCTTCGCCGGACACGTCGCGGGTGATGGAGACGTTCTCGGTCTTGCGGGCAATCTTGTCGATCTCGTCCACGTAGACGATGCCGACCTGCGCGCGGCCCACGTCGTAATCGCAGGATTGGAGAAGCCGCAGGATGATGTTCTCCACGTCTTCGCCCACGTAGCCGGCCTCGGTGAGCGTGGTGGCATCTGCGATGGCGAAGGGCACGTCGAGGATGCGGGCCAGTGTGCGGGCCAGCAGCGTCTTCCCCGAACCGGTGGGGCCGATGAGCAGGATGTTGCTCTTCTCAATCTCCACGTCGTCGGCCTTCAGCTCGCGTGACTCGCCCTTGGCACCGCCAGTGGCTTTGCGCTCGTGGATGATGCGCTTGTAGTGGTTGTGGACCGCGACGGCCAAGGTCTTCTTGGCGTGGTCCTGGCCGATGCAGTAGCGGTCGAGTTCGGCCTTGATGACGCTGGGCTTGGGAATCTTGAGCTTGGGCGTGGTGCGCTTGGTGTCGGTGGCGAGCTCCTTGTCGAGCACACCCTTGCACACGAGGATGCAGGCGTCGCAGATGTAAACGCCGGGTCCGGCGATGAGCTTCTTCACCTCGGCATGGGATTTGCCGCAGAAGGAGCAGAGGGTGAGGTTGTGGGGGCGGGCCATTTTGATGGCGGCAAGCGGAACTCGGAAGTGGGTCAGTTCGCCACGCTGCTTTTCTCGGGGAGACCGGGGATTTCCTTCCGGTTGGCGACGACTTCGTCCACGAGGCCGAAGGCCTTTGCCTCGGCGGCGGACATGAAGTTGTCGCGGTCGCAGGCCTTTTCCACCACGTCCACCGGCTGGCCGGTGTGCTTGGCGATGATTTCGTTGAGGCGCTGCTTGAGCTTGAGCATGTATTTGACGCGGATTTCCACGTCGCTGGCCTGGCCCTCTGCGCCGCCGAGCACCTGATGGATCATGATGTTCGAGTTCGGCAGCGCGTGGCGCTTGCCTTTCGTGCCGCCGCAGAGCAGCACCGCGCCCATGCTCGCCGCCTGACCCACACAGTAAGTGTTCACGTCGCAGGTCATGAACTGCATCGTGTCGTAAATGGCGAGGCCCGCCGTGACGCTGCCGCCGGGGGAGTTGATGTAGAGATGAATGTCCTTCTTGGGGTCGTTCATCTGGAGGAAGAGGAGCTGGGCGATGATGACGTTGGCCACCATGTCGTCCACTGGCGTGCCGAGGAAGATGATGCGGTCAATGAGCAGGCGGGAATAGATGTCGTAGCCGCGCTCGCCGCGACCGGTCTGCTCCACCACCATTGGGACCAGCAGGCTGTTTCTAGGTTCGTTCATTGGTGCGCGGACGGTAATGCCCGGCCGGGGGAAGTGCAAGCCGGTGGGCGTGCGGAAGGAATTGCTTGGCAGCGGGACAGCGCGCGCCTACAAGAGCGGCAGTTCTTTGAGCGGCGGAAAATTCCGCCATCCATACCGCTTACAAGTGCAGGGAACCCCGTGAGAACCGGGGACGGTTGCGCCACTGTGACGGGCTACGAACTCCCATTGCCACTGGCTGAAGGCCGGGAAGGCGGGAGCGAGGTTTGAGGCCCGGAGTCAGGATACCGGCTTGTCAGCGCTCGTCAGGGCGTGCGCCTGTGCGCGTGCCCGCTTCTCCGACAAAGAGAAGGATGAGGCCAGCCCGACGAACTGTCTTCGGCGGGATTTTGAGATGCCTTCATTCTCCGATTTGCGGGGGTGAAGGCGTTTTCGTTTTCACCTCCCATCTGGTCTCCGACATCCACCTGCCCACGTGCCGAAGAACTCGCGTGGGCTTCGCAGCGAGAGACCAGAATGAAAGCAGTGATAAATGTTCGCAGTGCGGTGCTGGGCGGGGCCTTTAGCCTCCTCGGGCTCAACACCTCAGCGCAGGAGACCATCACCAACGCACCCACCCGTCTGACCCCCTTGGTCGTGACCGCCACTCGGACAGAGGAGCCGGTGGACAAGACCGCGGCCAGTGTTTCAGTGATCACACGGGCAGCCATCGAGGAGCAGAAATTCACGTCGCTCGCCGAGGCATTGGCCAGTGTCCCCGGACTGGTGGTGGCGCGTAACGGCACACCGGGCCAGGTGACCTCCGTCTTCCTCCGTGGCACCGAAAGCAACCACACCTTGCTCACCGTGGATGGGCGGCGCGCGCCCTCTCTCCTGGCGGGCGGTTATGACTGGGCCAACCTGACCCTCGACAATGTCGATCGGATCGAAGTGGTTCGCTCGGCAGCGGGCGCGTTGTATGGCGGCGACGCCGTCGGCGGGGTGGTCAACATCATCACTCGCACGGGGCGGGGTTTGGCCAAGCCCGAGTATGAGGCGTCCTTCGAGGCGGGTTCGTTCAACACCTTCCGCGAGACGCTCGCCACGCGTGGTGCGGTCGGCGGGTTTGATTACGCGGTGGCGGCGTCGCAGTTCAACGCCGCGTTTCCGCGCAACAACAACGATTACCGCAGCAGCAGCATCCGCAGTTCATTTGGCTACGAGTTGAGCAGCCGGCTCTACTTCGACCTCAAGGCGTCCTACCTCCAGAATGACGGCGGCTCGCCCGGGGCGCTTCCCGGTTCCAACATCGACCACCTGAAGCGCGAGACGGTGAACGTCTCTCCCGGCATGACCCTCAAGCTTTCGGACCAGTGGGAGACGCGCCTATACTACACCTTTGAGAACCAGTTTCAGCCCTCGCTGGACTTCGGTGCCATCAACCGCCTGAACGTCGCTTCCCACATGGTGGATTGGCAGAACAACTTTCAGTTTCACGAAAAATGGAAGCTCAGTGCGGGCGTCGTCTGGCAGGACCAGGCGGTGGACCGCAACCGCGGATCCGGCGGCGGTGGCGACATCAACGCCAACCTCCAGTCCCTCGGCGGCTTTGCGCAGAGCCAGTGGTCGCCGATGGAGCGGCTCACTCTCATTAACGCGCTCCGGTTTGACGCCTATTCGGACTACAAGTCGGCCGCCACATGGCGTAACGGCCTTTCCTACCGGGTGCCAAAGTCCGAGACGCTCGTCTTTGGCAATCTCGCCCGATCGGTTGCTCCACCTACGGCGCAGGATCTTTACTTCTTCGGAAATCCCATCGTGCAGCCTGAGCGGGCGCTGAGCTGGGAAGTCGGATTGGAGCAGCCTTTCGCAGACGAGCGTTTCACTCTCACGGCCACGTGGTTTCAGCACAAATTCCGCGATTTCATCCAACTGTCGGCCTTCGTCCCGCAGAACATTGCCAGGGCCACCAGCGAGGGCGCGGAATTTGGCGTCCGGCTCAAGCCCTGCCAGAAGCTCTCGGCCAATGCCAGCTACACGTATCTCACCGCAGAGAATGATGCGAATGGTCTCCGGTTGCTCCGTCGTCCCCGCCACCTTCTGACGTTCGATGCCGTCGCACGCCCGATCGAGAAACTGACCCTCTCCACCGGCCTGAACTGGGTGGTCGAGCGGCAAGACTCGCTCTTCCCCGGGCAGGTGCCCATCGGCGACTATCTACTCATGCGTGCTTCCGTCGGCTACCAGGTTCAGAAGCACGTCGAGCTCTGGGTGCGGGGCGACAATCTCCTGGACCAGAAGTATGACGCGCTACGGAACTTTCCCGCCCTGCGTCTGGGTGCTTATGGGGGCGTGAGAGTGACCTTTTAATTCAATCAGCCCAATGCCTTGGCCGCCGAACCGAGACCTGCCGCTGAGACCGCTGCGACCTTTGTTGTGACTCCTGCGCAGGATAAGTTGAAAACTTCGATGAGCCGACACGCGGAAAAGCAACGCTGTCCCGCCTGTGGGGTGGAGTTCCTCTGCCTGGCGCATTGCGGCGCCAACACCTGCTGGTGTCTGGAGCTGCCGCGCCTGCCGATGCCCGTGGAAGCGGAGGCCCGCTGCCTCTGTCCGGCGTGCCTGCAGGTGCGGATCGAACGGGAGTTGAAGCCGCCGGCCACCTGACCGGCGGGCGGTTCAGCCGCAGCCGCAGCCGTGGCCGGAGCAGCAACTGCCGTCGTTCATGTCATCCACGGTCGGCACGCGGCCCAGCTCGAAGGTCTTGTGGATGTGCTTCATGATCGCGTCCTGCACGCGGGATACCTCCTGCTGCGCGTCAAGGAACTCGGTGGCCACCGGGTTCTTCATGAAGCTGTCGCGCAGCGCCTCGAAGCGGCCGACTTCGTCCGCCGAGATTTCCACGCCGTATTGCTGTTTCTGCTGCAGCAGCGCACCGGAGTCGTTGAGCATCTGGTATTCGTATTTGGCCTTCTCGTCGGCCATGAAGGCGTCGATGCGCCGGCGCAGTTCGGCGAAGTCGGGGCGGTCAAGGATGGCTTGGCAGAGGTCGCGGATTTTTTCGTCCACGGCGGAGGCGGGGGCAATGGCGGTTTCCATAAGCTCGGTATTTGACGGCCCGCACACTGGACGTGTCGCGGACACGGCGGAAATTAGCAGCGAACCGCACCGGAGCCAGAATTCTTTTCACGCCGGTCCGCCGGACTCGGGATTTTGCCCATTGACCCGGCACCGCGGCAGGTGCTTATTCGCGCCCATGCGCCTGATACCTGCTCCGTTGCTGGCTTTACTGGTGGTCGCCGGCTGCGCTGGCCCGTCTGGCGTAAAGGACGGCACTCCGAGCGGCAAGGCCAAGGCCAAACCCACCGCCCCGCCCAAGCCGGCGAAAGGCCAGCCCCCGCCCGTGCCGGTCATCGAGCCGGTCGCCGCTTTCACGGGCAAGGTCGTGCTCGTCAACGCGCCGCTCAGATACATCGTGATTGAGGGCGTCATCGGCCGCCTGCCCCCGTCGGACACCGCACTCAATGTCTACCGCGAAGGCCAGAAGGTTGGCGTGGTCGTCGTCTCGAACCAGTCGCGCGGCGCGAACTTCGCGGCGGACATTTCCATCGGCGACGCCCGCGTGGGCGACCTGGTGCGCAGTGACTGAGGGTGGCGCATCCGCTCCGACCGCGAAATCGCTTGATGGCCGCTGTGGTTGGCTGCTTCAAAGAGGGAACGCAAAACACATGAAACCAAGCCTCCTCACGCTCGCTGCCCTGGTCATCGCCGCCCACACCTCCCTGCAAGCCGCCGCCCCGCAGCCGCCCACGGGCTTCCGCGCCCTGTTCAACGGCAAAGACCTCGCCGGCTGGTATGGCTGGAATCCGCATGCCTCCGCCAAGCTCACCGGCGAAAAGAAAGACGCGAACCTCAAGCAGCAGCGGGCGGATTTCCCGAAGCACTGGACCGTGGAGAACGGTGAACTGGTCAACAGCGGCACCGGGCCTTACGCGACCACCGAAGAGGAGTTCGGCGACATCGAGCTGCACATCGAATACAAAACCGTCGCCAAGGCCGACAGCGGCATCTATCTGCGCGGCACCCCGCAGGAGCAGATCTGGGACAAGAACCAGGAGTTCAACGAGAAGAACCCCACGCGCAAGCCGCACCTCGGTTCCGGCGGCCTCTTCAACAACACGCCCGGCAAGCCCGGCCGCGACCCGCTTGTGCTGGCCGACAAGCCGTTCGGCGAATGGAACAGCTTCCGCATCCGCCAGGTCGGTGACCGCACCTGGATCTGGCTCAATGACAAGCTCGTCGTGGACGGCGCGGTGATGGAAAACTACTGGGATCGCGCCAAACCCCTGCCTACCAAGGGGCCGATCATGCTCCAAACGCACGGCGGCGAGATCCGGTGGCGGAACCTCTTCGTGCGCGAAATCGGCGCGGCGGAGGCCAAGCAGTTGCTCGGCACCGTCAGCACCAAGTAGCCGACGCCCAGGCTGCCGAGAACCACGATCATCGCACTGTCATGAAATGGCTTTCCCTCTTGTTCGCCGCCGTCGCTCTGTCCGCTGCCGAGCCGGTGCCCGACAAGCTGGTGGCGCTCACCTTCGACGACTCGGTGGCAAGCCATGCCACCTTCGTCGGCCCGCTGCTGAAGAAGCATGGTTTTGGCGCGACCTTCTTCATCACGGAGGGGTTTGAGTTCCTCACCGACAAAACCAACTACATGACCTGGGAGCAGATTCGGAAGCTGCACGACGACGGCTTTGAGATCGGCAACCACACGCGCCGCCACACCGGCGTGCCCCGGCAGAAGCCCGACCAGCTCCTCGCCGACGTGGAATACATCGAGCAGCAGTGCGCCAAGTTTGGCATCCCGCGTCCCATGAGCTTCTGCTATCCCGGCTACGCGACAAGCGAGGCCGCAGCCAAACTCCTGCGCGAGCGGAGCTACCGCTTTGCCCGCGCGGGTGGTGCCCGGGCCTTTGATCCCGCGCAGGATGATCCGCTCCTGCTGCCGCAGGCATTCGATGGCAAGCCCGACAGCACGCTGGAGCAGTTCAAGGCCGCCGTGGCGCTCGCACGCGGCGGGAAGATCGCCGTGATGACCTTTCACGGCGTGCCGGACGTGAAGCATCCGTGGGTCAACACCACCCCGGAGAAGTTCGAAGCCTACCTCCGCCATCTCAAGGAAACCGGCTGCCAAGTCGTGGCCTTGCGCGACCTCGGGAAATATCTGCCGCCGGCGAAATAAACCGACTCGCATCGCTCCATGCCCATTGCTCGACCTTCCAGTAACACCTTATTTTCATAATGAAATGGCTTTTCTCCTTGGTCATGGCGGCCAGTTTTGCCGGGTTTGCCGCGCGCGCCGCGCAACCCAATCTCATCCTCTTCCTCGCCGATGATCTCGGGTGGGGTGACCTCGCGTGCTATGGCCACCCGATCATCAAGACGCCGAACCTCGATGCGTTTGCGAAGCAGGGCGTGCGACTCACCCAGTGTTACTCCGCCAGCGGCGTGTGCAGCCCGTCACGTT
>JACCDO011601052.1_pt1 | contig 16703 bp, 14 predicted proteins | sample 7446101 | NCBI WGS metagenome assembly JACCDO01 (sample SAMN15323440, study PRJNA562643) | freshwater metagenome | isolation source: river surface water | place: USA:Blue River Watershed | collected 2017-08-16 | reverse complement strand
GCCTTCTCGCGGGCGCGCGATGTTGACCTTCAGTGGACGACCTTCCATGGGGAACCCGTCGAGGGCCTTGACGGCTGCCTCGGCCTGGGCCTCGTCGGCCATCTCCACGAAGCCGAAGCCGCGCGGACGACCGGTCTCACGGTCCATGATGAGGTTGACGGAGACGACCTCACGGCCGTCCTTGGAGAAGACGTTCTTGAGTTCGTCTTCGGTGATGCGGTAGGGGAGGTTCCCCACGTAGACGTTACGGGACATTCGGACCCGGGTTTCCTTGCTTGGGCTGGAGTGCAGTCAGAGCATCCACGAAAAGTGGACGCCCGTCAAGAGAGTTACCACTGGACGAGGGCTTCGACCGAGAATTGTGGGCGTACCACGGTGTAGGTCGTGAGCGGAACCGTCTGCGTGGCGTCGAAAATCCACGCTTTTCCGGCGACACGCGCGCCATAACGCCCCGCCCGCACGAGCGCGTCCGCGCCCACGCAGCCCGCCATCGTGGCGCGCACGGGCGCATCCCCCACCGCGGCGCGAACCTCGGGGTTCGTGTCGAGCGTCCAGGCCACGCCGCCGCCCCCGCGCGCGAAGACCTCCCACGCCCAGTCCTTCGGCTGCGCGTGCGGTAGGCGGAACCCCGGCGCGAGGTACACCGCGTGGAGAACCTGCGCGCTCCCCGGGAGGGTGTCGTCCACCTCCGGGAGGTCCTTCGTCTCCGCCATGGGCGACGCAAAGGCCCCGAGGTCGATCGCCACGACGCGGGTGAGGCGCGCGTCGAAGCCCACGGCCGCGCCGATCCCGCCCGCGCCCGGGGTGTAGCTCGCGCCCACGTGGAGGCGCGTCTGGGGATCGAGGGCCATGTTGGCGGCGCTCGCGGGGGAGGCGAGCACGGCGAGGAGGAGCGAGAGCATCAGGGGATCTCCGTGACGACTCCGGTCGGAGCCGGAGGGGGAGGCGACGAGAGGGACGATAGCACCGTCGGCGCCGAACCGAAGAGGGGAAGGTGCAGGGCGAGGAGGGCCTGGAGGTCGTGCACCTCCCCACGCAGCCGGGGCACCTGCACGACCGGTACGCTGGCCCCCCCCACGGCGCGGATCGACGCGATGCGACGCTCCTCCGAGCGGACGAGCTCGCGGAGGCGCCCGTGCGCGGCGGTCATCCGCGCGAGAAGTCTCGGTGCAACGTCCGGATCGAGGGCACGGACCTCATCGCCGAGGAGCCCCTCGACGTCCGGCGTGTCCTGCGTCGCCACGTGGACCTGGTTGAGGACGAGCCCCGCGAGGGGCAGCCCCCGCTGGCGCAGCTCCTCGAGGAAATAGCGCGCGACATCGATCGCCGTTTCGGTGGGCGCAGCTACGACGAGGAAGGCGGTGGAGGGCTGCGCGAAGAGCTTCCCCACGTGCTCGTGGCGCTCGCGGAAGCCCTCGTAGAGCTCCCCGAAGAGCTTGAAGAAGGCACCGAGCTCGTCGAGGAAGTCCCGCCCGAAGATGTGGCCGAGCAGCCCGTGGACGATCGTGCTCGTCCCCGCGAGGAGCCTCCGACCCACGCCGGCGGTCTCCTGCGCGAGGAACCACTTCATGATCTGCTTGTCGAGGAAGCGCGTGAGGCGTCCCGGGCTGTCGAGGAAGTCGAGCGCGTTCTTCACCGGCGGCGTGTCGAGGACCACGAGGTCGTAGCGCCCCGACGTCACCACGTCGTAGAGCCGCTCGGTCGCCATGTACTCCTGGCTCCCGCTGAAGCTCCCCGCGATGTGGCGGTAGACACGGTTCGCCTCGAGCGCCTGGCGCAGGCCCTCCGTGGGCGCGACCCTGCGGATCACGTCGTCGAGCGTGGCGCGGGGGTCGAGCATCATCGCCCAGAGTTCACCGCGCGGGCTTGGGGCGGAAGGGGGCTCCGCCCCCCTCCGCAACGCCTCCCCCGGAACGAGGCCGACGGGGCCCCTGACACCCGTCGACGGCCCCGGAGCCACGCCGGAGCGGGCCAACGCGTCGAGATCAATCTGCACCTCGCGGTTCCCGAGCTCCTGCAGACCGAGGGCGTTCGCGAGACGCCGTGCGGGGTCGATGGTGAGGACCAGCGCCCGGCGGCCCTCCATCGCGGCGCGGAGCGCGATCGTGGCGGCGGTGGTCGTCTTCCCGACGCCCCCGGCCCCGACGCAGACGATGAGCTTGCGCGTGCGCACGAGCGGGAGGAGCGCGGTCATGGAGTCCCTCCCCGCGTGTCGAGCTTCAAGCCCCCCGCCCGCGCGATCACCCCCGCGAGGGCTTGGACCACCCGCGCGGCGTCCTCGCCCCGCGGGAGCGCCGGCAGGGTGACGACCGGCACGCGGACGCCCGCCTGGAGGCGCGCCTGGGCGTCGGCGGTGGCCTCCTCGAGCTCGCGCTCCCAGCGAGCGGCGTGCAGGACCTCCTGCGTGGCGGCGTCCCGCTCGGTCCGCGCGAGGAGCGCATCGAGCGCGCGACGCTCGGCGTCCGTCAACGTGGGGGGCGTGGCGCGGTTCAGAACGACCATCCCCAGCTGCAGGGGCGCGACCTCGGCCGCGAGCTTCGTCGCGGTCTCGAGGGTCTCGTTCACCACCATGTCCTCGGGCAGCGCGACGAGGACGGCGCGGGTGTCGGCGCGGCCGTAGAGCGCGAGCAACTCGTCGGCGCAGCGCCGCACGGGGCCGTTGTCGAAGAGCCGCGCGGCGGTGTGCGCCACCGACAGCATCGCCACGGCGTTCCCCGACGCGGGCATGTCCACCACGACGGTGTCGTACTCGCGGGCGAGCTGCGCGACGCGGGTCATGACCACGAGATCGCGCGCGCCGGGCGTGGCCTCGAGGAAGAGACTCACCACGCGGTTCTTCAGGATGCTCCGCACGACGCGCGGAGCCCCGACGACGGCCTTCAGCCAGTCATCGAGCGCCTCCGCCCACGTGAGGTTGCTCGCGGAGAGGCCCGGCGACACGACCATCGGCGCGTAGGTGGGCACCCGCCCGAGGATCGGCCCCAGCGAGGGCCGCTGCGCGTCGAGCTCCACGACGAGGGTGCGCCGGCCCTGGCTGGCGGCCAGGCGCGCGAGGGCCATCGCCACGGAGGTCTTCCCCGTGCCCCCCTTCCCCGAGAGGAGGAGCACCCGCGACCGCACGAGCCCCGCGAGCGCGGGCACCGCGACGTTCGTCCCTGCGAGCCCGCTCACCAGCGCACCAGGGAGGCGCCCCACGTGAGGCCCGCGCCGAACGCGAGGAGGAGCACCGTCTGTCCGCGCTGGATCCGTCCCTCCTCGACCGCGAGATCGAGCGCGGTCGGGATGCTCGCGGCGGTGGTGTTCCCCCACTGCTCGATGGTGTGCACGACGCGATTCTCCGGGATGTCCAGCGCCTGCGCGACGCGCTCGTTGATGCGACGGTTCGCCTGGTGCGGGACGAGGACGTCCACATCGGCGGTGGTGAGCCCGTTACGCGAAAGCAGCGCCCGCGCCACCTCCGGCATCCGCGCGACGGCGTGACGGTACACGCCTTTACCGTCCATCTTCGGGTAGTGACGCCCCTCGGCCATCATCTCCACCGTGAGTCGCGGCTGCATCCGGCTCGTGGGGGCCTCGAGCATGAGGAGCTCCGCGCCCGTGCCGTCGGCGTGGAGGAGGGTGTCGATCACCCGCGGACCCTCCGTGTCGGTGCTGGCCTCGACGACGACCGCGCCCGCGCCGTCCCCGAAGAGCACCGCGACATCGCGCCCGCGGTCCGAGAGGTCGAGGCCCGAGGAGTGGACCTCCGCCCCGACGACGAGCACCCGACGTGCCATCCCGCTGCGGATCCAGGCGTCGGCGGTGGCCAACCCGTAGAGGAACCCCGTGCACTGCGTGCGGAGATCGAGCGCCGGGACGGTGCCCATCCCCAGACGCGCCTGCAGGAGACACCCGGACCCGGGGAAGTTCAGGTCGGGCGAGAGCGTGGCGAAGAGGAGGAGGTCGATGTCCGCGGGGGTGCAGCCCGCCGCGTCGAGGGCTGCGCGCGCCGCGGGCTCGGCGAGGTCGGCGGGACCGAGGTTCCCGTCCACCCACCGACGCTCCCGGATCCCCGTGCGCGTGGCGATCCAGTCGTCGCTCGTGTCCATCCAGGCGCGGAGGTCGTCGTTCCGGACGACCCGCGCGGGCAGGTGGCGTCCGGTACCGGTGATTCGGCTGACGACGCTCCCCACCGCGTCCGCCTCAGACGTCCAGGTTGCGGACGTTCAGGGCGTTGTCCTGGATGAAGTCGCGGCGCGGCTCCACGTGGTCGCCCATGAGCAGCGTGAAGGTGTGGTCCGCCGAGACTGCGTCGTCGACCTCCACGCGCTGGAGGATACGCTCGACGGGGTTCATCGTCGTCTCCCAGAGCTGCTCGGCGTTCATCTCGCCGAGGCCCTTGTACCGCTGGATGTCCCAGCCCTTCTGGGAGGCCGCCATGACGTCCGCGCGGATTTCCGGGAGGAGGTGCCGCGCCGCACCGTCGGCCACCCGTGCCGGCAGGGGGAGCTGCGCGACGAGCTCGGCGCGCGCCGCGGCGAGCCCGGCGAGCTCCGCGAGGCTGGCGTCGAACACGGAGATCTGCTCGCTGCTCGCTTCCATCGTGCGGACCTGCACGGACGGCCCGGCGCTCGTCTCCACGGCCTCGATTCCGAGGACGTCGAGGAGCGGCGCCGCCTGGAGGAGGGCGCCCCGCAAGGCCTCCGCGATCGACGCGGCGTCGTCCATCGTGGCGGGCACCCCGCGCCCGAGGGCGAGGTACTGGTCGAGCACGGTGGGGTGGAAGCGCCGGGAGAGGCGGTGGAGGCGGTGCTCGTACTTCCCGATACGCTCGACGAGATCGGGGAGCTGCGCGTTGTCGAAGCGCACGTCGTTCGCGTCCAGGACGCGTACCTGGGTGGTGCCTTCCCGCAGGAAGAATTGCTCGAGCGCGGCGTCGTCCTTCAGGTAGCGCTCGCCCTTCCCGCGCTTCACGCGGAAGAGCGGAGGCTGCGCGATGTAGAGGTGCCCCGACTCCACGAGCTTCGGCATCTGGCGGTAGAAGAACGTCAGGAGGAGCGTCCGGATGTGGCTCCCGTCGACGTCCGCGTCCGTCATGATGATGACGCGGTGGTAGCGCAGTCGCGCGAGGTCGAACTCGCTCGCGATGCCGCACCCGAGGGCGCTCACGATCACCTGGATCTGCTCCGAGGAGAGCATCCGGTCGACGCGGGCCTTCTCGACGTTGAGGATCTTCCCGCGGAGCGGGAGGATCGCCTGGAACTTGCGGTCGCGACCGCTCTTCGCGGAGCCGCCGGCGCTGTCACCCTCGACCAGGTAGACCTCGCACTTCGCGGGATCGCGCTCCTGGCAATCCGCGAGCTTGCCGGGGAGACCGCCGCCGTCGAGCACCGTCTTGCGGCGCGCCATGTCGCGCGCCTTGCGCGTGGCCTCGCGCACGCGGGCGGCTTCGATCGCCTTGAGCGCCACGCTCTTCGCGACGAGGGGATTTTCCTCGAGGAAGGCGGCCAACTGCTCGTTGACGACGGCCTCGGTCAAACGCTTGACCTCGCTGTTCCCGAGCTTCGACTTGGTCTGGCCCTCGAACTGGGGCTCCGCGACCTTGACGCTCACGACGCAGGCCAGGCCTTCCTTCAAGTCCTCACCGGAGAGCGGTTCGGCCTTTTCCTTCTTGAAGAGGCCCGCGGCCACCGCGTAGGTGTTGATGGTGCGCGTGAGGGCTGCGCGGAACCCGCTCACGTGCGTCCCACCCTCGGGGGTGCGGATGTTGTTCACGAAGCTGAGGAGGGTCTCGTTGTAGCCGGTGTTCCACTGGAACACGACGTCGACCTCCATCCCCTCCCGTGCACCCTTCACCGCGATGGGTCGCGGGTGGATCGTCTCCTTCCCCGAGTTCAGGTACTCGACGAAGGAGACGAGGCCGCCCTCGTAGCACCACGTCTCCGAACGGCCGTCCCGATCGTCGGTCAGGGAGATCGAAAGGCCCGGATTGAGGAAGGCCAGCGTCTGGAGACGCTCCGCGAGGATGCTGTACTGGTGCTCCACCGTCTCCTTGAAGATCTCGGTGTCGGGGAGCCAACGCACCTTCGTGCCGCGCTTCTCTGCGGGGGCCACGTCCGTGAGGGGGCCCTGCGGGATGCCGCGCCGGTAGTGCTGCTTCCAGGTGCGACCGTTGCGCCAGATCTCCAGCCAGAGGTCCTGCGCGAGGGCGTTGACGCAGCTCACGCCGACGCCGTGCAACCCACCGGAGACCTTGTAGGAATCACGGTCGAACTTGCCGCCCGCGTGGAGCACGGTCAAGACGACCTCGGCAGCGCTCACCCCGCGGTCGGGGTGGATGTCCGTGGGGATGCCGCGCCCGTTGTCCTCGCAGCTCACCGAGCCGTCCTCGTGGATCACCACGACGACGCGGGTGCAGTGTCCGGCGAGCGCCTCGTCGATGGCGTTGTCCACGACCTCCCACACGAGGTGGTGGAGGCCGCGCTGGCCGATGTCCCCGATGTACATGGAGGGGCGGACGCGAACGGCCTCCAGCCCTTCGAGGATCTGGATGTTCGACGCACCGTAGGCGGGCGTGGACGGGCCTTGGACTTCCATGCGGACGAGCGCTCCTGGGAGGGGACCGGGCGCCCCCCGTGCCCACGAGACGCGGTCACGAGAGAGCCTCCGGCGCCGCCGCGGACCCCGCGGAGGGGGCCCACAGCAGACCCACCTCCCTATCCCGATCAGGGTCCCCCCGCATGGCGCGGGGACACGATTACAGGCGCGTGACGCGCCCTTCCGCGACGCGGTAGACCTGCGCGCCGTCGGCCCGCGCGGGGAGGAAGCCGGCGTCCGTCGTCGTGACGAAGACCTGCGCGCCCTGGCCCCGCACACGGTCGACCAATCGCGCCGTGCGACCCGGGTCGAGCTCGCTCCCGAGGTCGTCGAGGAGGAAGCACGGGGTCTCCCCCTCCTGGCGTGCGACCTCCAGCTCCGCGAGCTTCCAGGCGAGGACGAGCGAGCGCGCCTGCCCCTGACTCGCGAAGGCCCGCGCCGCGTGTCCCTTCAGCTGGAAGTCGAGGTCGTCTCGCTGGGGCCCTCCGAGGACCCGCCGCTGGCGACGCTCCGTCTCCCGCAGGCGACCCACCCGCGCGAGGATGGCGTCTTCCTCGGTTTGACCGTCCGCCGGGACGATCCACGGGGCATAGGCCACCGCCGCGCCCTCGTCCTCCGCGAAGTCGGTGTAGGCCCGCGCGAAGGGCTCGGCCATGGCCGCGACGAAGCGGGCGCGCGCCCGCATGACCGCGGCCCCCGTGGCGGCGAGCTGCTCGTCGAGGATGTCGAGCTGCACGTCGTCCGCGTGACCGGCCCGCAGGAGGGCGGCCTTCTGGTCGAGGACCCGCTTGAAGTCACGGGCCGGCCCGAGGAAGCCGGGGGTCACGTTGAAGAGGGCGCGATCGACGAGGCCCCGTCGCAAGGCCGGCTCCCCGCGCACCAGACCCACGTCCGCGGGGACGAACCAGGTCGCGCGGAGGCTGTCGAGCCAGGCGACCGCCTCCACGGGGCGGTCGTCCCGGCGCAAGGAGCGCGTCCCGTCCGCGAAGGACCACCGCCACGTGCGGACCATCCCTGCGCTGGTGCCCACGGCCTCGACGACCGCGGAGTCCTCTCCCCAGCGCAGGACCTCGTTCGCCCGCGTGGTCCGGAAGCTCCGCAGCGCGCCGAGGATGCCCACGGCCTCGAGGAGGTTCGTCTTCCCCGCGCCGTTGGGACCCACGAACGCGACGAGGGGAGCGTCGACGTCGACGATCGCGGGCTCGAGGTTGCGGAACCCGCGGGTCTGGAGGCGCGCCAGCTGCACGTCGTGGGACCGATCAGTCCAGACGGAGGGGCATGATGACGAAGAGGGCGTCCGGGTCGTCCTGGGACTTCAGGATGCACGGCGCGAGCGCGTCGCCCAGCTCGAAGATCACGCGGCCGTCCGGACAGGCCGCGAGGACCTCCTGGACGTAGCGGGCGTTGAACCCGAGCGCGATCGGCTCCCCCTGGAGCTCGGTGCGGTACTCCTCGCGCGCGTCGCCGACATCCGCGGCGCTCGTGGTGAGGACGATCGACTCGGCCCCGAACGCGAAGCGTACCGAACGGGACTTGTCCGACGCGAAGATCCCCACGCGGCGGAGGGCCTCGCCGAAGTCGTCCTGGTGAACGAGGAGACGACGCTTCCACGTGGCCGGGAGGACCTGCCGGTAGTCGGGGAAGTCCGCCTCGAGGAGGCGCATGTGGAGCTGGGCGCCGACCATCCGGAGCAGGGCCGCGCGATCGCCGAAGGAGAGCTCCACCATCTCGTCGGCGCCTTCGAGGAGCTTCAGCATCTCCGCGAGGGCCTTTCGGGGGAGGAGCGTGCGACGGCTCACGGCGAGCTCCCCTTCGTAGGGGACCTGCGACCACGACAGGCGGCTGCCGTCCGTCGAGACCATGCGGAGCATGGGGGTGGAGGCGCCGCCGTCGCCCATCGAGGGAACGTCCTCGACGTGCGCGCCGCAGAGGCCGTAACGGTTGTCGTCGGGGGCCACCGAGAAGAGGGTCTGGGTGATGAGCTTCCGGAGGTGCACGGCCTGGAGGCGGATGCTCCGGGACTGGTCGATGGGTGGGGTGACCGGGAAGTCCGAGGCCGACAGCGACGCCAGCTTGAACACCGACGACCCGCTCTTCACCTCGATGCGCCCCGCGTCGGCGAGACGCACCCGCACGGTCGGCTCGGGGAGGACGCGCGCGACCGAGAAGAAGTGCGCAGCGTCGATGGCGACCTCACCGGCGGCCTGGACGACGGCCTGAAAGTCCCCGAGGAAGGTCATGGACTTGTCGGTGGCGGTGAAGCGCACGCCCTCGGGCGTGGCCTGCACGAGCACGCAGGTGAGGATGGGCACGGGGCTGCGCTTCTCGACGATGCCCTGCACGCGCGTGAGGGCCCGGAGGAGGTCATCGCGCTGGATATTGAAGTCCATGAATCCTTCCAGGGAGATCGAGATCCAGTGATCTCAGTAGCTGTTGGGGAAATCGGGGTTTTCTAGAATTCGTCAGGTTGAAGTTCTACAGTTCTTGTGGACAAGAAGCGGAGAAAGACCGGAGGAGTTCGGGGTTGTCCCCACGGGGACGGGCGCTGGAGCGGGAGGCCGAGAGGGCCCGGAAGTTGTCCTCGGGACGTCCCCAAGCGGTCCACCGGATATCCCCCGACTTTCCCACTGGGTTGTCCATAACGCGAGGGGGTGAACCCTCGCGGGGGAGACGGAAGGGAAAGGGGGGAGGCGTTGCGGAGGGGGGCTTCCGCCCCCCTCCGCCCCAAGGGAACGCGGGAGGTCTGACGCGCGGAGTCGTATTCCCTCGGCGCGGGGTGTGCCGCCCCCCTTCTTCATCCCTCTCGCAGGCGTCGCTCGAGGAGCTCCAGCTCGGCACGCACGTTCGGATCGGTGCGGTGGAGCTCCTCCACCTTGTGGACCCCGTGCTGAACGGTGGAGTTGTCGCGCGCGAAGACGCGTCCGATCTCCGGGAAGCTCAGGCTCGCCAGCGTCCGGCAGAGGTACATGGCGACCTGGCGGGGGCGCACGATGTTCGCGGGGCGTCGGGTCCCGCGGATGTCCTGGATCCGGACGTTGTAGTGTTCGCTCACGACGGAGAGGATCCGGTCGGCGTTCGGCGGCGGGAGGGCCGGCGGGAGGACGTCCGCCATGCGGTCCTGCACGAACTGCAGGGTGATGGGCTTTCCGTAGAAGCCGTGGAGGGCGCTCAGTCGGTTGAGGACCCCTTCGAGCTCGCGGACGCTGTTCCGGACCCGCTGGGCGATGGCGTACTGGAGGTCCGGGGGGATGTCGAGGTTCAGGGCCGCGGCCTTCGTCTCGAGGATGGCCATCATGGTCTCGACGTCGGGCGGCTGCACGTCGGCGAGGAGCCCGCACTCGAAGCGCGTCCGTAGCCGCGGGGTGAGCTTCCCGATGCGGCTCGGGGGCTCGTCGGCGGTCAGGACGATCTGCTTCCCCGCCGCGCGGAGGGCCTCGAAGGCGTGGAAGGTCTCCTCTTCCGTCCGCTCGCGCCCCGCGATGAACTGGACGTCGTCGAGGAGGAGGACGTCGACGTCTTCCCGGAAGCGTTGCCGGAACTCCGCGACCGTTCCGTGCTTGACCGCCTGGACGACGAGGTTGAAGAAGAGCTCGGCGGTGCAGGCGAAGACGCGCAGGCCGCTCGCCGCGGCGCGGTTGCCGATGGCGTGGAGGAGGTGGGTCTTCCCGAGGCCGGTGTGCCCGTAGATGAAGAGGGGGTTGTGGGCCTGACCGGGGGCGTCCGCCACGGCCTGGGCCGCGGCGTGGGCGAACTCGTTGCACTTCCCGACGATGAAGGTGTCGAAGGTCATGCGCGGGTCGATGCTGTTCGTGGTGCGGCGCTGGGGGGCCACGGCCTCGGTCACGGGTGCGTCCACGACGATCTTCACCGTGACGGGGCGTCCGAGGAGGTCCGCCCAGGTCGATTCGATCGCGTGGGTGAGGTTCTCGACGATCCACTCGTAGGTGAATCGCCCCGTCGCCCGGAGGGTGACGGTGTCTCCCTGGAGCGAGTCGAGGTGGAGCGCCGGACGGATCCAGCTGTCCATGTCGCGCGTCCCGACGCGGGTCTCGAGGAGTTCGAGGAAACTCCGCCACGTCGCGGCGGAGGTCTCCGGGGGTGTCCTGTCCATGTCTCGACCTCATCCTGGCGGTACGCCGGTCCCTGGCGTCCGATCGTGGCGTTCGTGCGGCGAGGTGCCGCGCGGGGTGCGTTCGCGTGCCCTCGGGTGCGGCGGAGCCAGCCTGTCCCATCGCTCCGTGTGGGGGGCCTGTACCGCAGGGTCGGCCGACGCTCAACCGCGCGGAGCGAGGATTCTCGCGGGGCGATTCTCGAGTTATCGGCGTTGCAGGTGGGACCTCAGGGATTCTCGGAAGTTCCTGATTGCAGGTGGTCAAGACCTGCGTTAGCCGCGCTGGCCGTGCATGCAGCACGTGGCAGCACGGAGGGAACCATGAAGCGCACCTTTCAGCCCCACAACATCCGCCGGAAGCGTACCCACGGCTTCCGCGCCCGCATGAAGACCGCCGCGGGCCAGAACGTCCTCGCGCGTCGCCGTGCGAAGGGTCGCAAGCGCCTCGTCGTCACCGTTGCCGACAAGCGGAGCTGAAACCGCGTCGTCGTCCCCAGACGGGGCAGGCCACGGCGCGGGGGCTTCCTCCTCGGGAAAAGAGGTGGGGTCGAACGCTGCCAAGCCTGCATCCGGGCGACTCGTACGCAGCGCCGACTACGCGCGCGTGCAGGGTGCCCAGGGGCGTCGCCAGCGAGGTCGACTGTTCCTCCTCGTCGTCGCTCCCGGCAGCGCCGCCGTGACCCGCGTAGGGTTCGCGGTCAGCCGGAAGGTGGGAAACGCAGTGATCCGCAACCGCGTCAAGCGCTGGATCCGGGAAGGCGTCCGCACGGTACCCGGTCCCCTCGGGGGGATCTGGGATCTCGTGCTCGTTGCGCGTCCCGAGGCTGCCGAGGCGGGATTGGCTGCGGTCCTCGCGGACATGGACGCCCTCTTCCGTCGCCTGGACGTGCGCGCGTGACGCGGTTCGTCCTCGCATGCATCCGCGGCTGGCAGTCGTTCAGCCGCGTCTTGCCGCCGATGTGTCGGTTTTACCCGTCGTGCAGCCGCTACACCGCCGAGGCCATCGTGCGGTTCGGCGTGCTCCGCGGAGGGTGGTTGGGCGTCACGCGGATCTGTCGGTGCACTCCGATGCACCCGGGCGGGCACGATCCCGTCCCGACCTCACTTCATGGGGGGCACAGCCGCTCCCTGCAGGAGCCCTCGTCGTGAAGGATCCGAACGAGCGCCGGGCGCTCCTCGCCATTGCGCTCTGCATCGCCGTCTTCTACGGTTGGTCGCTGTTCTTCGCACCGCCGCCCACGGAGGACACGGTCGCGGGCACCCCTGCGCCCGCGGCGACGGTCAGCGCACCCCCCTCGGGTCCGGCGGCGTCGCCGAACCCTCCTCCCGCCGTCGTCACCTCCACGACCGAAACGGCCTGCACGCCCGGGAGCCAGCTCCTGCGGACGAACGTCGCCGATCTCGCGGTGGACGCCTGCGGGCGTGGCATCTCCAGCGTGACCTTCCCCGCGTGGAACACCGCGGCGCGGGTGACCCCCTGGTGGACCTGGATCTGGAACGCGATTTCGGGGTCGGGCACGGGCGGTTGGACGCCGTACGTGCTCCCGAAGGGCAACCAGACCCTCCTCTCCGAGAAGGGGAGCTTCGCCTTCGCGGGACAGGGTTCCGTCGTGGGCGGGGGCACCTGGACGCTCACGCCCGCCGGGAAGGGCGTGCAGGCCCAGCGAACGACCCCGGAAGGACTGGTCATCACCCAGGTGATCCAGCCCACGGACGCGCCGGATGTGCTCGACCTCACGGTGACGTTCGCTTCTGAGCGCACGGTGAACGGCCCGCTCTGGATCGCCGTCGCCGACACCTTCGCCGACCTCTCGGGGCAGTTCGGGACGACGCCCTGGCTGGCCGCCGTCGTGGACGGCGATCTCGAGCAGCAGCAGAAGCCCTCGGAGCTCACGGGGGATGTCGCCCTCGCAGGGCCGGTCAGCTGGATCGGCATCGAGGATCGCTATTTCCTCGCGGCTCTGCAGCCGAAGGACCCCACCTGGGGCACGGCGCGCTGGACGCGCCTCGCCGACGGACGGACGGGCGTGGTCCTCGCGAAGGACACCGCCACGGTCGCTCCGGGGGCACCGGTGCAGGTCCAGTTCAAGGTCTACACGGGGCCGAAGGAGATCGAGCGCCTCGCGGGGCTCGGGAACGGTCTCGACGAGGCCGTCGACCTCGGGATGTTCGGTCTCTTCTCGAAGGTGCTCCTCTTTTTCCTGGCGATCTTCCACGCCGGGGTGAAGAACTGGGGCGTCGCGATCCTCCTCCTGACCTTCCTCGTCCGCGTCATCTTCTACCCGCTCACGGCCAGCGCCTTCAAGAGCGGAAAGAAGATGCAGGCCGTGCAGCCGAAGCTCAAGGAGCTGCAAGAGCGGTACGCGGACGACAAGGAGTCGCTGAACCGCGAGACGATGAAGCTCTTCGCGAAGTACCAGGTGAACCCGCTCGGCGGGTGCCTCCCGATGCTCGTGCAGATGCCCATCTTCTTCGCGCTCTACTCGGCGCTCATGCACACCCCGGCGCTCTTCCACGCCGAGTTCGCCTACCTCCACGACCTCAGCGCGCCGGATCCCTACGGGGTCCTTCCCGCGCTCATGGCGGTGGGCATGGTCGTGCAGCAGCGCCTCACGCCGATGTCGCCGGGCATGGACCCCGCGCAGGTACAGATGATGAAGTTCATGCCGCTCCTCTTCGCGGTCTTCATGTTCAACGTGCCGGCAGGTCTCTCGCTCTACTACTCCACGAACACGCTGCTGAGCATCGCCCAGCAGTGGTACAACACCCGCAACTTCCAGCCTGTCGTGCTGGACGACGAAGCCTGACGGAGGGCCCCATGTCCATCCCCGAGAACCACATCATCGCCGAGGGGCGCTCCCTCCGCGGCGCGATCGAAGCCGCCGCTGCCACGCTCGGTGTCGCCCCCGCCCTCGTCGAGCACAAGATCGACATGGCGCACTTCCGCTCCGCGACCGGCCTGGGCGTCGGCGCCGAGACCGTCAAGATCTTCGCCTGGGCGCGGGACACCGCCGCCCTCGCGCCGTTGCTCGCGGGCGAGGCGTGGATGCGGGATCTGCTCGCGGCCATGGGTCGCACGGGCACCGTGCGGGGCGACCTCCGCGGCGAAGGCGTGGTCCTCCATGTCGACGCCGGTGCCGAGGGTCGCTTCCTCGTGGGCCGCGGGGGGTCCACCCTCCGCGCGATTCAGCACCTCCTCGAGGTGAGCGTGGGCGCGAAGTTCGAGGGCGCGAAGTTCCGCATCGACGTGGCCCGCTCGGACGACGAGGGCGGCGAGGCCCCCCGCGAGGAGCGTCGCAGCGAGTCGCGTGGCGAAGGCCGCGGAGAGGGCCGTGACCGCGACGACCGTCGTGGTGGCGGGCGCGACCGTGACGACCGTCGCGGCGGCGGGCGTGACCGCGATCGTGGTGGCCGTGACCGTGACGACCGTCGTGGCGGCGGCCGTCGTGATGGCGACGAGTCGGAGCTCCGCAAGCTCGCCAACAAGCTCGCCCTGAAGGTCAAGGAGACCGGCGCCCCGGAGATGATCCGCCGTGAGCTCAACGGCTTCGAGCGTCGCATCGTGCACGTCGAGGTGGCCGAGATTGCGGGCGTGAAGACCCGCTCCATCGGTGAGGGCCGCGAGCGCAAGGTCGAGATCTACGCCGACGACGGCACGGGTTCGGCCTCCGAGGGCGGCGGCGAGGAGTAGTCCTCGTCCCTGCGTGACGCGCGGGCGACCGCACGTCCCCGTGGACGAACGACAAGGGACGGGAGATCGGTATGCGCGGGCAGCGCGGACCGATCTCCCGTTTCGCGTGGGATAGCGTCCCGCATGCCCCTCTCCCGTCGCTCCCCACACGCCCCGCTCCGCCCTGCGGTGGTGTTCGCCTGCCTCACCTTCTTCGTCGCGGGCCGCTCCGCCCAGGCGCGCGACGTCACGCTGAAGGTCCACGACATGGCGGGGGCCCTCCCGGCCGGCACCCCCGTCGAGGTCCAGCTCCTCCGCGACGACGGCGGGCCCCTCGGGGCGCCACTCCTCCCGCGGGACGACGGCGCGGCGCCCGACGCCGTGGCGGGTGACCATCTCTACACCGCGCCCCTCGTCGGTCTCGCCGTGGACCACGGCGGTCTCTCCGTCCGCGCCGCAGGACGCACCTGGACGGGAGGCTTCGCCTACGACGCGACGAGCGACGCGGTGCTCCTCGTGGGGCTCGAGCCCTCGGGTCTGGCCGCGGCGAGCACGCGGGAGCTGAGCTTCGCGCAGGGGCCTCCCGTGGGGGGCGTGCCGTCGTCGGGCGTTCGTCCCGGTGATCAGGGGACGGAGGGGGGCCCGGCCCCCCTCCGTAACGCCTCCCCCTCGAACCCTGGTTCTCCGCCGAGCGGCGCGGGCACGTCGCCATCGTCCGTCCCGTCCCAGACCGCGGCAGTGAACGCCGCGCATGCGGAAGCGGGTTGCCGCGGCTGGGCCCTCCTCGGGGTCGGGCTTGGATGCCTCTCCGCGGCGGCCTGGTTCGGCGCGCGTCACCGCGCGGGGTGAACGCCCGCGCTCGCCCGATGTTCCACGTGGAACGTTTGGGTGTGGTGCGTTGGTTCATCCCCTTGGTTACGACAAAGGGGGAGGTCGGGCGATGAAGATCGACCAGTTGAAGGTACTCGTGACGGGTGTGCGCGGCGAGCTCAGCGCCAGCTTCGTGCTGGCCCTCGCCCGTGACGGGGCCGATGTCGCGTTTCGTGCCGCGTCTCCCGAGGAAGTGACCCATCTGGTGGCGGCTGCCGCCGACGCGTCAGGCACCGTTCGGGGGTTCGTCACGTCAGAGACTCCGACGGAAGAAGAGGTCTCGCGCCTCGTGAAGGACGCCGCCCAGGCGCTCGGTGGCCTGAATGGGCTGGTCAACAGCGACCGGATCAGGCGGGACGGCTTGATCGTCAAGCGTGATCCGAAGAGCGGGGCGGTGGACAAGCTCGCGCTCGCGCGGTGGCAGGAGGTCATCGATGTCAACCAGACCGCGAACTTCCTCTACACGCGGGAGTTTGCTGCGCATTGCATGGAGAGCGGTACCCGCCCCGCTTGCGTGGTGACGCTCTCGTCCATCAGCAGGCGGGGTGGCAAGGGGGAGAGCAGCTACGCGGCGGCGGCAGCGGCCGCTGTCGCCATGACGGCGACGTGGGCGATGGATCTCGCACCGCACGGAATCCGCAGCGGTGCGGTGGCTACCGGTCTCGTCAACGAGGCGGTCTTTCAGCAGTTCCCGCCGGAAGGCATCGCGAAGATCGTGGACCCGGTCCCGCTGAAGCGGTTGGGCGAACTCGAGGAGATCTACCTTGCCGTCAAGTTCATCTTCGAGAACGAGTATGTCACGGGAACCTGTATCGACGTTGTGGGCGGTCTGCGTCTGTAACACCGCGATTCGCTGAGCTTCACGGTCGTCCCAGCGAGCGAGGTGGGCGAAGAAGTCAGGCGCAACCCGGCACCCCCTTCAGCACTCCTCCCGCGGACGCGACTCAGTCGCCCAGCGTGCGGATCTCCCAGTTCCCGACGCCCGTGTCGACGGAGACGAGGATGCTGTTCCCCTGCACCGCGAAGCTGTCGAGGCGCTCGAACCCCGTCGACACGCACCGCGCCGCGCTTCCGGGAGAGACACGGCAGACGCTGGCGGTCCCGTCGGGCGCGCGACCCGCGTAGACGAGGTCGTTCTGGCTCCAGCGGGGTGCCAGGTGGACGAGCGGCGGGTCACCGATGACGCGGAGCGCGGGCGACCAGGTGCGGCCCGCGTCGGCGCTCTGCGTGAGGGCCACGCCGCGGTCGCCGTCGTCCATGCCGACGGCGGCGAGCCAGAGGGACTCGCCCTGGGCGTGCAGGGAGGGATGTTCGACCCGCGGGTGGGTGCGCCAGAGCTCGTCGAACCGCAGGTTGGACGTCGTCCGCGCGGCCAGGTTGATGACCTGGATCCCCCGCGAGACGGCGGGGGCGGTGGGTTCGAGCGCGGCGGCCCGTGCGACGACGACCTCCGGGGTGCTCGACCCGCGCGCGCGG
>JACCDO010642074.1_pt1 | contig 16710 bp, 10 predicted proteins | sample 7446101 | NCBI WGS metagenome assembly JACCDO01 (sample SAMN15323440, study PRJNA562643) | freshwater metagenome | isolation source: river surface water | place: USA:Blue River Watershed | collected 2017-08-16 | reverse complement strand
GTAGATGGTTCTACCGATGTTGATGTTGGAGGTGCTGTATTCGCTGGTGGTGTATCTCCTACTGGGGGGGGCATAGGATTTGGGTTTCCAGGGAAAAATGGGTTTTCATCATCCCCCAATTCACCTCTTAATCTCGCTAATCTTTCTCTTTCATAGAGATCATGCAAAGGGATTCTTCCTTTTTTAATCTCTATGGCTTGACCTCCTGGGGGAATCCAGATCGATCGAATCGCTTGATTTAAGGTAAGGACAACCACCCCTCCAGTTGTGCGCATACTCTTAAAAAGCAAGAATGCTTCACCTTCCTTCACGATTCCTTGGGCATGGGTTTCTACTTCTGTCATTTTGACAGGTGATTTAATTGTATATTTTTTAACTCTTTGATCTTCAACCCATTGAGTGCCCAATTGATCCACAGCAAAATCAGCCACTTGTCTAAGTGCAGTACCACTGAATTTTAGATCTTTTTCTTTGAGTTCAAAAGATACACGAAGCACTGTATCGGAGATTTTGGATTCAGCAGAAGCGCCATTGAGAAAAACCACCAATCGTTCTGCTTCTAATTGACAGGTTCTGTCATCACTTGGTCTAATAAAGAAAATTAAAGCAACAACAATCAGAGCAAGTAACGCAATCGTCATCAGTATCTCTAGTATTGTCAGTCCCTTATTTGGACGAGATTTTCTTGCCTGATCTACCATTGATTTTTCTCCTCAATTCAAGCGATAAATATCTTGTGATCTATGTGACTATTCTTAAAGCAAATAAAGATTTAAATCAATATAAGTATGTTTCATAGATGATGATTTAAAAAGAAATGAGTTTGAAGCCCATATAGAAATAAAACAAAGGAATCAGTGGATTTTGGGTGATTTTAGCATTGATTTCCGTTGGATTTAAGACATTTAAACGCTGGAAACTCAATTCTATTTGCATACACTGACAAGATAAAGGAATGGATATTTTACCAATTGTTGATAGTGGATTCAATGATAAATGCTGATGATAAGAGAGTTCTAGGGAAAGATCGATATCCTTTAATCTATGAAAAAATTGTACACCTAACATATTGAGATAGAGTAGAGCATTTTGATATGCCTGATCGAGTTGGGGAGAATGGATATCCCTTTGATAAGCATATTGATTTTGCCAATAAAACCTAATTTGTTGATTTTCATTGATTTTTAAACTGCTGAATAATGCACTGATCTTTTGATTTTGTAATTGTAATGAGAAAGATAAGATGGAAGCAAAAGAGAGTTCTATTTTTTGGTATAGATGATTCTTTCGCTGATTATTCATGATTTGTGGTGATAATATGCCATAAAATAATAAATCCATATCAGCCATCATTTGTTTTTGAGTGAAAGCATATACATGATAATTCAAATGATTCTGTTTAAATCTCAATGTATTTTGTACACCCATATATCCTTGTTCAAAAGGCATAAATGATTGATACAACAAGGGAAATTGTATTTCTTTGGTGGGTTGTTGGCTGTGTTGATAGAGATAAGATGAGATCAAGCTCAATTCATGTATCCAATCTCTATTTAATTTTTTATAGATTTTCGTTTGTAGAGAAGCTTGTATTTGTATAGGCATAATCGCTTGAGATGAGATCAAGCTTGGATGTATGGAAAAAAATAGATGTTGTTGAAAAAATTGATGTTTAAAATCCTGAGAGATCAAAAAATGAGCGTTTTGTATAGAAAAATCTTGTATTGATCGTTGATTCAGACCTAGAGTAAAGCTTTCTTTAAGATTGAATTTGATTGCACTTTGAATCTTTAATCTTTTTGTTTGAAAATCAACAACAGGATATTGAAATATAGGGGCAAATAAGAAGCCTTGATCTTGATTTTGAAAAAGATTGATTTGATAGATATTGATGGATAAATAAGGAGAGAGATGTAGGTTCAAATCACCAACAGAAAATAAAGCTTGTCTTTGTTGACTGCTTTTCATCCCTAGTGCCATAGGATAGTGCCCAAAAACCCAAGTCCCACTTGTTTTGATTTTCCCCCAATGATTGAATTCATATAAATGATTTCCCATCAATATCAATCCATCTTTTTGAGCGTATAACGACAGATCTTGATCCCATTTCAGTTCTAGTAGTGCCCTTTGTGCCCAATTGATTTCTTCATTTTGCCACCATCCTAATCTCAATTCTAATCTGTGATTGAGTGCAATGGGGATTTGGGTTTGTACTTTGAAAATCCAGCCTTGGTTTTGATATGCCAACATTGGTAAAGGGATAGGAATGCTTGGATTTTTGTAGTTAAGCCAATATTTCTGTGTTTGATAGATGGGTTGATGCCATAAAGAGATACGGGCATTATGGACCAATATCCCTTGAGGATACAAGATGGCTTGATCGCCTTTGAATTGCCATATCCCTTGTTCGCTCGCACATTTCAATTGAAAACCATCGATTTTTCCTATACTTTTGGTTTCTTGTGCAAAGCAAATTTGATTAAAAATCAAAGATATATAAAATATTTGAACAATTTTTAACAAAATTCTTAAAATTGTTTTTAAATCAAATAGTCTATAACTCAATAGATCAAGCTCAAACAACATTGCGCATCCCTAATTAAGGATCAGATATCACAAGGATGATAACATGGATCAAACCCTTCAAAACGCTTTAGACCAAAAAATAGAAATCTTACAATCAAAAAAAGAGATTTGGGCAAAAAAAAAGATTGATGAAAAAATTCAAGCTTTAGATCAAATCATTCAAAAAATATATGAACTCGGACAGAAACAAGTAGATTTAGCTGTAAGCGCCAAAGGTTTAGCGCCAGATCATCAAGCGGAAGAATGGTTAGGTGGTCCTATGGTTCAAGCGAGAATTGCAAGACAAATCAAAGAAGCATTGATCGCATTTAAGAAGAATCAAACAACAGGTTTAAGTCAAAGCGATGCCAAAAAATTAGAGAATGGGCAAGTTGTGGTTGATGTATTTCCAAAGAATTTTATCGATAAGATGCTTTTTATGGGGTTTAGCGCAGAACTTTGGTTGGATCCCAAAATACAAATCGATCGTTTTCAAGAAGATACAGCAGTGTTTTATAGACAAGAAAATCCCAAAGGGGCTGTGGCTCTTGTGCTTGCTGCTGGTAATGTTGCAAGTATTGGACTTTTGGATGCTTTCCATAAGCTTTTTGTAGAAGGTCAAGTTTGTTTTATTAAATTCAATCCAGTCAATGAATATCTATACGAAGTTTTTGAAGAGATCCTATCTTCTTTGATCAATGAGGGTTTTGTGGCTTTAACCAAAGGGGCAGCAGATGTGGGTGAGTATCTATGCCAACACCCAAAGATCGAAGAGATCCATATTACTGGGAGCGATAAAACACATGATGCGATTGTATTTGGCACTGGGGCTGAAGGTAAAGACAGAAAAGCCAAAGTTGAACCTAGAAATCAAAAGAGAATTTCTAGTGAACTCGGTAATGTCAGTCCTATGATCGTTGTCCCAGGTTCATGGACCCAAAAAGAAATCAATTTCCATGCCCAAAATGTAGCAACCCAACTCAGCAATAATGCGGGTTTTAATTGCAATGCCATTCGTATGTTGATCTTGCACAAAGATTGGCCTCAAAAACAACAATTCTTAGATGCCCTTCGCGCAACTTTGGCGCAAATCCCAACAAGACCAGCATATTATCCCGGAGCATTTGAGCGTTTTGCGATGTTTGAAAAAGCACATCCTAACAAAATAGAGAAATTTGGTCAGCCCAAAGAAAATGAATTACCTTGGGCTTTTATTTTTGATGTAGACCCAGAACAAAAAGATGATATTTGCTTTAAACAAGAATCTTTTTGTGGGGTTGCTGGTCAAACAGCATTGGAAGGCAAAGATGCTAAAGATTTCTTAGAAAACGCTGTTAAATTCGCCAATGAACAAATGTGGGGGACATTGAACATCACCATTTTAATCGATGATCGAACCAAGAAGCAATTACAAGCACCACTTCAAAAAGCCATTGCTGACTTAAAATATGGCAGTATCGTCATTAATCATTGGGCAGCACTGAGTTATGGTATGGGTGTAACAGCTTGGGGGGCTTATCCCGGTCATACCATTGATGATATTCAAAGTGGTGTGGGTTTTGTTCATAATAGTTACTTGTTTGAATCCGTACAAAAAACAGTGATTTATGGCCCATTTACAGTAAGTCCTTTGCCACCTTGGTTTGTGACCCATAAACGCGGTTCTCAAGTAGCCAAAGCCTTGACTGAACTTGAAGCATCACCCAGTGTCCTTAAATTACCTAAAGTTATTTTTCATAGTGTTTTAGGCGCTTAATTCAATGAAAATTTTGATGAAAAAACTGAGGAATTATTTCCCTCTTACCTTATCTGGATTTTTGAGCACGATCATTTGTTTTTTCCTTTATCGTTTCTCCCATGAACACAAAGATCTGATTTTAAGCACAGTATCCATTGTTTTGGGTTTTGTGATTATTTTCTTATTGCTTCAAACATTGATCGCTTATGCGTTTTATTATCGAAAGCTCAAAAAATCTATTGTTTTGGAGCGATTGGAAACAGAAGTTGGGCAAGATTGCTTAGGAAAACTTCGTTTTCCTTTATTTCCCAAAACACCTCTTTTACAATTTGAAATTTCTTGGATTGCGCCCAAAGCCAAAACCCTTGAACTCGTTCTTGATAGTGGTGAAATGGTGGAATTATTTAGCTTTGAAAAAAGGGGCAGATATGATGGGATTACCCGAGAAATCGAGATCAAAGATGTATTTGGTTTTACTTCGATCTCTTGGCAATGGACAGTAAAACAAGAACTCAAAATCTTACCAGCATCTTCTATGATCCAAACAGAACTTCTACAAAGAGAACAACTCGGTGAAGGCTTTTATGATATGGCTGGATCTCCAGATGGGGATTTGGTTGAAATGCGTAGATATCAGCCGGGAGACCCCTTAAAATTGGTGATTTGGAAGGTTTTTGCAAAAACAGGTAAGCTTTTAATTCGAGCCCCAGAGAGATCTTTGGAGATTAAGCATGATATGGTTGCTTATTTTATCGCATCTCCCAAAGATGAAGCAAGTGCAACTACGGTAAGGGCTTTTTTGGAAAACGATATTTTGGGTGAAGATTTTTTATTCATTGTGGATGGAAGTCAAAAATCATGTAGCGACAAAAACACTGCGATTGAAGCATTAATCGATTCTCATCATGCTCAAACTGGGAGTGCTTTTTCTCAAGTTTTGGAACTAGAACAAAGCCAACAAAGGGGCATTACAATTTTTTTAAGTGCAGAACCCGAGAGCATCTCATTTGCAATGTCTATCGCTTCTTCTCTTCCATCTCCACCTATTTTTATGATTTCCATGGGGGATAGAGATTTTGATAAAAGTCCAAATTCATTACTGTATCGTTTGGGTTTAAAAAAGAATCAAATGCCGATTTCTACATTGAAAATCTCTGAACAAGAATTATTATCTGCTTATGAATCCTTATCTGCCGTAGCAAAACTCGTCAAGATTTTTGCCCAACCTGAAGGCAGAATGTGGTCTGAATTTGAATTAGAAAATCTGAGAGCGCATCATGAATCATAAAATTATTACGCATCCCAGTGAGCCTTTTTTTCTATGGTTTCTCAAGCTTTCGCTTTATATGATCAGTTTCGCTTTGTATTTGGGTTTTTTAACGGATGTCAGAGCGATGTATGTGGCTGTGATTTGTTCGATGATTGCCGTAATGCTCACGATCATGTTAAATCAAAGCACTTGGACAATTTTGGGGATCGGTATGGTTTCCATTGGGGGCTTTCTGATCGCTTTTCTAAGTGGTAAAGCTTTGGAAAGCTTCACCTTTTTTTCTAACGCTTTTTCACCAGAATTTGCATTAACGCTCTCTGAAGTTTTTTACTGTGGGTTTAGTGCATTTTCTTTGACTTTATTTTTAAGATTCTGGGGTCAGCGATCATCGATAGGGGCATTGGTGGAAAGCTTTTTTGCTTTGGGGGCTGTGATTTTGCTTTTTGCATCTCACAGAGAGGGACAAATACATGAGCCTAGGTTTTTTGCGGATTGGGCTTTGATCAATGGGTATGATATTCCGAATTTATTGACAACTTTTGGATTTATCGTTGTGGGGATTGCATTTATTCTCTTGATGAAATTAAGAAGCAATTGGCAGTTTATTTTAGCATTACTTACCTTAATCTTCTTGGTTTATGGCGTATCTCTGCTTAACCTAGAGAAAACAGCGACCAAAAAATCCGAAGTGCTTGGTTTTGATGGTGCGAGTGGTGATGATGATGGGAATTCTAATGACAACAATAATGACAATAATAACAATAACAATAATCAGACATCATCCTCTAAAAAACCAGATCTGGTTGCGATTGCGATTTTACATGAGGATTATGAAAGCAATACTTATTATTTTAGACAACAAGTGCTTTCTTTCTTTGATGGCACCAAGCTTGTCAGCGATCCACTAGGACAAAGAGATAAAGATGTGATTACCCAATTCCCCTTGGATAAAGCGATCTATGCAGAGAATACTCAAGATGAGAATAGCAATATTCCTCTTCTTACATCCATGTATTTAATCACAGAACATGCAACCCCACCAAGTATCGGTCAATCCATACAATTAGCTCCCTTAGAAAACACAAACCCCAATCGATTCCTTAAAGTATATGATGTTGAATCCATGATACCAACTGTCACATTTAATCGTTTATCAGGGAGTCCATCCATTCCACGCACTTGGAACGAAGAGAAAAAAAACTACTATCTCAAGACCCCAGATGATCCAAGGTATAAAGCATTATCCAATGAAATCGTAAGGGAACTCTCTCCAAGCTTACAAAATGATGATATGGCAAAGGCTTTTGCGATTAAGAGATATTTGGAACAAAATGGCTACTATACCCTCAAGAAAAAAATCTCATCCGATAAAGACCCTGTTGCACCTTTTCTCTTTGGTGATATGAAGGGTTATTGTGTTCATTTTGCCCATGCTGCAGTGCACTTGCTTCGTTCCCAAGGGATTGCAGCCAGAGTTGCCCTAGGCTATGCTGTTGATAATCAATATCGTAGTCAAAGTTCTAGTGTATTGATTATGAGCGATCGAGCACATGCATGGCCTGAAATACATGTGGTGGGTGTGGGTTGGATTACTTTTGATATCTATCCAGAAAACAGCGATCCTATCCCTCAACAAATGGTCTCCCAATCTTTGGAGAGTTTATTTGGTGAAATCGCCAGAAAACAAGAGCAAAGAGGACTGAAAAAAGCCTTTGAGATTCCTTGGCTTGCCATGAAACGCTATACTCTTGCTACAATCATCTCTCTCTTGATCTTGCTCTATTTTTTCATGCTCAGAAGAGCTTTTAAAACCTATTTTAGTGCAGATGAACATCAAGGCAAGTGGGCTTATATACAAATCCTAGATCGTTTATCCGCCATTGGGATTCGTAGGCATGAAGGAGAAAGCAGAGAAGCTTTTGCTCGGAGATTGATCTCATTGAGTCAAAGCTTTGATCTCTTAACAACCTATCATTTAAGTGCGCAATGGGCAGATCCTAGCCTAAGAGAAAAAACAGGGATTGCTGCCAAAGAACTCAGAGCGATTGTTTTTAAAGAATTTGCTCAAAGTTTAGGATGGAAATGGTATTTGGGATTTTTTAACCCTTTGACAACTTACTTAAGTAGATAACTTACATAAACCCCTTAAAATCAAGGAAAAACACAAATGCAATTAGATAACATAAATAGTGCAAGAGAAGTGATCACAAAGATCCAAAATAGAGTTGAATATGATGTGATGGGTAGAGATCAAGTGATAGAACTCGCTTTAATCGCACTTTTAAGCGGTGGACATATTCTACTAGAAGATTATCCCGGTTCTGGGAAAACCACTTTGGCTAAAGCATTAGGGAATGCCATTGAAGAAAGAGCACAAGTGGAAGACAAAGATCAAATCCATCAAGCGAGTTTTAGAAGAATACAATTTACCCCTGATATGCTCCCAGCTGATATCACTGGGGTGATGATTTTTGATACCCTAAAGAATGATTTTTACTTTAGACAAGGTCCTATTTTCTCTTATATTCTTCTTGTGGATGAAATCAATAGAACTTCCCCCAAAGTCCAAGCTGCGATGTTGGAAGCGATGGCTGAGAAACAAGTGACTGTGGATAACAAAACCTATGCCTTGGGTGATTTATTTTTTGTGATTGCCACTCAAAACCCCTTAGATTCAGTAGGTACTTATCCTTTACCCACAGCACAATTAGATCGTTTCCTCTTTAAGATCAGAATGGAACATATCTCTCAACAAGCAGAACTAGAAGTGCTCAATACTTGGGGAAAACCCAGAAGTCAGTGCGAATTACCCAAAGTATCAGTTGAAGATCTACTTGCCACCCGAAAAGCGATGTATGCATTGATCAATGTGCATCCAGCGATCCATGAATGTTTGGTTGAAATCGCACAGAATATCAGACAAGATAAAAGATGTGCTCAAGGGATTTCTACGAGATCTCTTGTTCAAGCCATTCCAGCGCTTCAAGCAAGAGCTTTGCTCAAAAATAGAAATTTTGTATCATCTGATGATATTACAGAATTGGCAAAACATCTATTTTTACATCGTATTTCTTTGATTCCCGGCGTTAGAGATGGGGAATCAGTGATCAAAGATGCTCTCATTCAGCCTATTGAAAAGCTATCAAAGAAAAGTCTAGCCTAGTGCTTGCTTTGTGGAAATCATCTATGTTGAATATCAAAGTAGTTTTATTTTTAGCTTTTATCTTTGTCCCCATATTGAGTTTTGCGAAGTGCATTGATATTTCTAAGGAAGAAGAAGATATTGAGGCTTTACTTTATGGTGATCTCAATAAAGCAAGAACAAAAATTGAAAATTTATTGAAAAGACAGCCTAATTCTATTATGGCTGCTTATGGTCTTTCTAAGATTTATGAAGATAAAGAAGGCAATTTCCCCAAATCACTCTATTGGATTGAGCAGAGTAAAACTTTAATTGAAAAAGATTGTGGTACTTCGCCAGACTATGATTTAGCCATAGAACTCTATAAAAATATCCTTCAGCAGCGATTTCATATCTATGGTGAAATGGATAAAAGAGAAGAGCAAGTGAAAGCCATAGATGATTATCTCAAACAAGCTAATCCAGAAGAAGATGTCTATAAAATATGGCCATTGCTTAAACTTGAAAGATATGATGAAGCCCAAGAAATCGCACTGACACGTATTAAATCCGATCAAGATTATATCAGACAAAGTGCATATAATGGGTTGATGGCCATTGAGTCAGAAAAGAGAACCAGAAAACCCAGTTATGATTGGGGCTATCAAGGTCATTTGGATGCCAATGGGAATTCTTGTGTGATTGCTTTAAATCTGGGTTTGGCTGCAAGACAATGTTTTTGGCCCAATAAAGAAGAAGAATTTAATAAACTTGCGATTTCTGCTTCAGATCAAGATTGTTCCACTTCTCCTTATATACAGAGTTCCACCACATACCTAGATCATGGTGATTTTGCCAAGAGTATTCATGCACTGAGCAGATGGCGTCCCAAAGATGCTTCTGAGTATGTCAGTTCTCGTATGCGCTTTAAAAAGAATATCGCTGAGTTATACTATGCACTGGGTTTATGGAAAAAGGGCGTTGAGTTTATCCATGAAGTGGTTTACTACCCAGATCGTTCTGCTGGCAATGACAGTGCTTCTCAAGAAATGCTCTCTTTGGAATCAGCAATTATCTATTGGTCTATGTTAGATGCAAGATTTAAAGAGATCGATGAAGAAAATTCAGCAAGAAGTTTTTGGGATGCACAAAAGCATCAATTACAAATCTGGGAATTGAGATGGGAGAAATGGAAGCAGAAGAGACAAATTATGCGTTTTGGTGGCTATCGCACACTGATTACAGATTTGATTAGACCTTATATCAGTAATGTAGCACCTTGGCAGATGAATTCGTTGGTTTATCTCTTGGGCTCTGGGATTTTAAGAAGCGCTTTGGATTATGTCAGAGAAAAAGAAATAGAATTCCCCAAAGAAATCGATTTCTACTTATCTGCATTTGAAGCTGAACTCTATTGGAAAGAAAAAAATGATCTCAAAGCCTATGAATTAGCAACCAAAGCATATCAAGGCTTATCTCCAGCCATTAAAGTATTTAGGTATAGATTATTGGCATTAATTTGGGCAACCAAGAAAAGACTCAGTGATCGAGGTGAAATGGCTGGAGGAGAGTTAGATCAGGATTTGGATCTACTTCTACAAAAATACCCTACCCCTTTGAGAATCTTGGATATCGCCATCCCAGCAACCATAGAATATTATGGTAATCATCCCCTTGCCAAAGAGGTCTATGAACGATTATTAAATTCACCTAGATTTGATGTATCATCTCAAGCCCAACAAAAAGTAAAAGTAGAAATCCATGTAGATGAGGTAGATATTAAAATCTGTATGTTTGGTTTAGGCAATCAACAATATGGTTGTGCCATTACCAAGATCGATCCTAAGTTTGAAGAAGAAGAACAAGAAAAGAAGCGTAAAGCCAAACAAGAGAAGTTGAAGAAGAAAATCGAAAAGCAGATGGATAAACAAGAAAAAGAAGAAGATGGACCAAAGGAACAAGTAGACTTTGTTTTTGAAAATGAAAAAACAGAAGAAATCGAAAAAGATCCTATTTTTAGGGCGATTAAGAGATTTCATACCAAAGTATTTACGCCCAAAGTAGAACTCTCTCAAAAAGAAATGAATACTTTGGATGGCAATATTTCCCAACAAAGTGCAGAGGAGGCTTTAGATGTATTCAATGAAGATTAATCCATCTCTTTTGATGTTTTTGTTGATCCCCTTTCAATCCATTCAAGCGCAATCTAATGCCCCAGATTATCTCAAAGATGTGCCAATTCCAGTGATTGAAGTAGAAAACACTGGGCCTCAAAATAAAAGCACTTGTCTGAAATTAGCTGGGAAATGGATCGATCAAAATGGGACTAAGGGTTGTTTGATCAATCAAAAAAAAGAAGGCAAGTGGGAAAGTTCTTTGGAAAAAGAAGTGAATGCAGTGAAATTTAGGGAAGATGCCAGTGTATTCTTCAAAGATAATGCATTAACAGGGAAATTTGAAAGGTATATCAATGGTGTGCTCATTGAATCGGGTACTTATGACAAAAATCAAAAAGTAGGAAAGTGGGAAGGATGGTATTTAGGGGGGCAAAAAAGAAGTGAATATTATTATGAGAATCATCAACAAAATGGAACATTTAGCTTATGGAATGCTGATTGTCTCATCAGTCAAAAAGGGGGTTATTACCAAGATTCTCTACATGGTCCTTATACAGCTTGGAATGAGTCTGGACATAAATCAGAAGAAGGCTTTTATGATTTAGGAATTAAAAAAGGTCATTGGAAGGAATACCATCTAGAATCAGGTGTGTTGATCGCTGAAGGTAATATGGAAAATGGGATGAAAGAAGGTAAATGGAAGCATTATTTTTTCAATGGTGCACCTTGGCGTGATGTGGATTATCAAAAAGGCATCCTTCAATCAGAAGAATCAGAAAAATGCAGATCGATGAAAGGTGAATGGCAATTAGATCATAAGAAGAGAACCGAATTTTGTATTCAAGCGGGTAAGAAAATCTATATCGAAAAAACCTATGATGAAAACGCAAAAATCGCATCTATTATTGAATATGATAATGGCAAAAAAAATGGCATATCCACCATTTTTCACCCCAATGGAAAGATTTTAAGCAAGGGTTTATATCAAGAAGATATCCCAGAAGGTTTGCATGAGTTTAAGGATGAAAATGGGCAATTGATTTCTTCTTCTTTGATCAATCAAGGTAGTGGCTATTGGAAAGAATTTTATGCAAATGGAAAACTCAAAATGGAAGGTCTCTTTTTTCAAAAAGCAAGGGTGAAATTATGGAAATTTTATTATCCCAGTGGCAAATTAGATGAAGAAGTGCCATTTGATGATTATGGTGTGATGAATGGATTATCTAAAAGCTATTTTGAGAATGGTTTAGTCAGTTCTCAAGGGAATTATACAGATAATCGAAGAGATGGGATTTGGAAATACTATTATATGAATGGACAAACCTATGTAGAAGCTCTTTTTCGTCAAGGATCAAGAGATGGGATTTGGAATGAATGGAATTGGAAGGGTGTTCCGAAATACTATGGGAAATACAAAGATAATACAGAGAATGATCTTTGGCAGTTTTTCCATCCCAATGGTAAAATCAAAGAAAAAGGGAGATACTCTGAATATGGTTCAAAACAAGGTATTTGGGAATTATTCTGGGCTTCTGGGATCAAATGGAAAGAGGTCAGTTATATCAATGGTAAGCCAATGGATGCTGATGAATACCAGAATATTTGTGGGAATGAGTATTATGGTGAATGGTCAGAGGATTTAGAGCAGAGAATCGTGGGATGCAAAGTATGTAGAAATTCAGATCAAGAAGGTAGAGTCATGGTTTCTATGGGGGTTTGGCAATGGTGGCATCCTAATGGGATTTTGGAGAAGAAAGGGACTTTGATTGAAAATAAGAAGAATCAATTATGGGAATACTTCGATGATAGCGGTAATCTAAGGTCAAAGGGTGAATATATCGATGATCAAAAAAATGGGAAATGGTTGGCTTATTATGATAATGGGCAGTTGAATTATGAAGGAGAATTTAAATTAGGTCAAGAGAGTGGAGAATGGAAAATTTTTCATGATAATGGGAATATCGCATCGGTTGGGAACTATGAGCAAGAAAAAAGAATAGGTGTTTGGAAATGGTATCATCTCAATGGTCAACTCTCTCAAATTGGGTCTTATGATCAAGGTCATAGAACTGGATTATGGTTTAGTTATGATGATCAAGGGAAAATCATTGAACAAGCACAATATGAAAAAGGCAAGAAATTTGGGGTTTGGCGCTGGTGGAAAGAAGATGGTAAAGGTTGGAAAGCGATGTTTTATGGGAATGATGAGAAGTTAAAGATAGAATTACCTATGCCCAAAGCACTTAGTGCAGATGAAATTGAAGCAGCAAAGAATCAAGTGAATCCAAAACTAGATGAAGTGATTGCTCAAAAATCAGATGAAATCATGAAGCAGTTGACAGTCACGCCAATCAAGGTAAATGAGCCAAAACCCGCAGAACAAGTGCCAGCAGAACAGAAACCTATGGAAGAGAAAGCAGTAGAACCAGCGCCAATAGAACAGAAACCAACAGAACAGAAACCAAAAAATAAAAAAAAGAAGCCTGGGATCAAGGCATTGAAAACGCCTCAAACAAAGGATTAATCTGCATTTCAAAAAATTCAACCAAACTTTGCCCATCCCGAACACCCGTTTCAAACCAAAATAATTTCCCTTGAACCATTTGTGCTAATTTCTCTGCAGATTGAGAAGCATAGTATTTCTCTTGCATCAACACCCTAATCTTCATGCTTTTCATCATCGATAATACTTGAGCCATGTGTTGGGGAGAAGGTGGAATACCGGGTTTAGGTTCTAACTGAATGGGTGAAGAGATTTGTAGCCAATCCAAAAAATAAGATAAAGACCGATGATAAGAAATCAACACTCTTTTCTCTTTGGGAATCCCAGCAAATCTATCTCTTTGTTTTTGAGCAAATGCCAAATATTCCGCTGATTTCTTTTGGCCATTTTCCATATACACACTTGCATTACTAGGATCGAGTAAAGCGAGTTGATTGGCAAGAGCTACAGTGACTTTGGCCACAGCTCTCAGATCATATAAAAAATGTGGATTGCCACTGCCATGTACATCTCCTTGAGATCGATCTACTTGATTGGGGATTTCTAGGAGTTGTACAAATTGACTGCTATTGAAAAAATGCGGAGAACCCACTTGTAACTTAGGATTTCTTGCATTATTCAACAATGCACTTAACCAAGCATCTTCAAGTTCAGCACCGTTGATCAACAGTAAATCAGCTTGACTTAAAGGAATCAGTAAATTGGGTTTGGGATCCACAAAATGAGGGTCTTGATTGGGATTTGCCAAGATTGTAAGTTCGATTTGATCCTTGGCGATCTCATTTGCGATTTGACCTAATAATTGTATGGTCGTTACTACTTTAAGCTTGGCAAATGAGAGGGTAGGCACACATAATAATAATAAAATCAAAAGCGTTCTCATGGACGACAACTTCCTAATTTACCTACGGCAATGCCTGTTAATGTAGAGAGTTCTCCACTGGGATTGGGTGAAGGATCCCAAGTCATCCATGCATTGAGATCTGAATTTTTGCCACGAATCAAAAGGTCAAAAGCAGCGATTTGATCGATAGACCAAATCACAGGGTCTAAGACTTGATTAGAAGTATTCACACGATGTAATCCAAGTACAGATTTACCTGCCACCTTGGATTGCCATGCTACCCCAAAAATATTGGGTTTAATCAACGATAAATCCGTTAAAATCATATCTCCTTCATCGCCAACAGGTAATTTAAAACTATGTTCCAAAGATAAATTCCCATCGCTATCAATCACCTTAAATTCAATGATAAAACGCCCCAAAGTTTCTCCCATGGCCCCCGCTGTGCTGTCTTTCTTGCTCCAAGCCAATGCAAAGAGATTCGATGCAAAAGTCATACTGAAACTCGCTTGGGCTTGAGCATCAATTTCTTTGATTGTACCGCTGAGTTGTCCTCTCTCATTGAGGATGGCAAAAAATACCTTAGATCCAGTTTGAATCGCACTTGGATTTAACCAAGCTACCCCCCAGCTCTCTACGCCAAATTGAACATGAGGTAACCAAGCACCTTGGTTGCTTATGCTTTGTTTTTGACCTACCAATGAACTTTGATCAAAAGCTTGAGCATAAAACCCATCTTTGCCATTTAAGCCAATGGCATAAACAAGCATCCCAGCAAATTCATCATGCCAATCGATGGAGAATTGTGAAACAGAAACAGTATTAGGCACAGCCAAGACTGGTCCATCTAAAGCAAGATCTTGACCGATTTTTTGAATCAAAATACCTGTTTGATTAAAGCTTTGATTGAGTTCATTCATCCACACAACCATCCAACCTTGAGCATATTTCAATACTTGATGTTGTCCACCTCTTACCAATCCTAGTCCAATGGCATCTTGAAGGGGTTGTCTAGAAGCATCAAAAGCTTGAAACCAAAGTTGATTTGTACCAAGTGCACTTGGTGCAAGCCAAGTCATCACAAAAGAACCATCTTCTTGAGCCAGCACTTTGGGTGCGCTTTTGGGGCCAGCTGTATCTAAATCAAGCAAAGCTGGTGTGCCCAAAAAACCATACAAATCCCCACCTAAACAATCATTACTAGATGTTTGCATATCTACAATATGTTGATCTATGAATTGATCGATCATAGATTGATCTTGATTTGTCATATTGAGATCAAGCGATTGATCTTTTTCTTGATTGATGTTTTGATCTATATCTTGACGATCATCAGTAGCATCATCACATGCAAATAACAGGCTGTATAAAAAGCCCATGAATACAATGCTTTTTAAATTCATTTTTCACCTAAATGGTTTATTTTAACATATATAAAACGACTAAAACCACAACAGCCAAAAGTAAAACCAATGATACCCATTTCCAAGTTTGAGTAACTTGATTTGGGGATTGATTATTTTTGAGAGAAAACCATTGGGCTGATGGTTGATAAGGTTTAGTGACATATCCACCAAAATTACCTTCATGATGTAATTCTTCGATAGGACTAATCACGGGTGGTGGCAGATTTAAGGTTTGAGTCACAGGATTAATCTCTTCTGGCACCACTGTTTTAATCACCATTGGGTCTAGGGAAACCCAATTGGTTGAACTGTATTGATCTTCACTTGAAGTTTCTTGAACATCTTGAACATCTTGAACAGGTTGATCATCAGTGGATTGTAGATCACTTTGAAATTGTGCATCTTCTTGAAGCAAAGTTTGATTGAGCACTTGGAAATCTATGTTTTGTAGAGAAGCATATAGATAAAATAACTCATTGAAGTCAGTGATATTCTTGAGTTTATCTGCAAACAAAGGAGAAATCAGTGCATAGTCTTTGCTTTGTTTTTTAAATAAAAGCCAATCCTCTGAATTGACAAAAAATTCCCAGTTCTCTAAGGTGGGTTTTTTTTGCCACCATTGTCTAAGAATCATGGCAAGTTCATAGGTATGATGGCTTGTTGCCAAGATTTGAGATGCAAATTCGATTTGTTTTTGTTCGATTAAACATCTGACCTTCGAGATCAATAAAAAATCGTTTTCTTTGGCAAGCTCTCGTTCTTTTTTAGAGAGTACTTGTACAAATTCTTTCGCAAATTGTTGTGCGATTTGCTCACTCATTTCTATGCCAGCCTTCCAAAGAATAATGCAAGTAGTTGATCTACATCTGTTTGATTTTCAAGTTTTAATTGTTGAGAATCATAGCTTTTTATCGCATGATTTGTCAAGGAGTGAACTTCTATAAGAGGTTGAGGATAAGAAACAACCATGCCCCTAAAACCATCCATTGCACTGACCATACTGCCAATGGGATAAACACCAAGTATCATTTGATACTCTTTTTTGAGTGTAATATTGAGATTGAGAACCTGACGTCCATATCTCTCTGCACTGAGATGTAGACAAGTACGCACCATTTGAGACAGATGATTTTGTCTTAATTTTGC
>JACCDO010635058.1_pt1 | contig 16710 bp, 17 predicted proteins | sample 7446101 | NCBI WGS metagenome assembly JACCDO01 (sample SAMN15323440, study PRJNA562643) | freshwater metagenome | isolation source: river surface water | place: USA:Blue River Watershed | collected 2017-08-16 | reverse complement strand
ATTGAATAATTCAGAAAAAAATTACAATGAAAATGATGATAATAGTAGTTTATATCAAGAAGATAAAAATATTTTTGAAATTGAAACATTACGTAAACTAATAAAAGACAAGGATTCTGAACTTATGGCAAAAAATTGTGAACTTATTGCTGAAAAGGAAAAATATAGTGTATTTGAAGAAAAAATAAAATCATTGCTTATAAAATAAAAACTTAATATTTATTTATAGAAAAAAAATTGAAATTAAAAATATACTGAATGTCACATATAAAATCAAAAAAAGTATAAAACTTTTGCAATGCAATCGTACACGTTGACTTCGTTGCTTCCGAACATTCGCCGCTTTGAGTGGCGGTTCGCCGTTGACTACTACAACCCAGCGAGCATTTCGTGCATCGCTCTTTCCGCAGAAGACGCTCGACAGCAGATTCTGTCCATTCTCGAGCAGATTGAGAATCTGGCTGACGAGAAGAAGGCCTACGAGGAGAAGTGCGCGGCGACTACTGGTCCCGACACTTGGGAGAAGCTGACGCAGCTCCGGAAGGAGTTCATGGACAAGCTTCCCCCAATTGAGGCAAAGACGGGATGTTACTGCTCGACTGTCGAGGAGTACAGTCGAGCGATGGTGATCAAGCGCTGGTCTGACCACGCAGAGATCACTCTCGGTGAGTACATCTCTTCGACGGAGCCGACCTCCAGCGAGATTCGCACCGTTACATTTTTCAGCTGCCTTGATGGGTAGATGGAAACCTTTTTCAGCTGCCTCGATGGGTAGATGGATTATGGGCGTCCAACTGTTTTTGTTTATGTGTTTTTTTACAATCTTTAAATTATATATAAAAATGTCGGTTGAAATAAAACCAATATTAATGATATTAAACAAAAAAAAATTGAAATAAATAATTCATATATTATAATAATTAATATATAAATCACTGTTAAAATGTCCTACAATATTGCGAAATACCTTAACTCTACTGTGTTTGTTGAACATCCTATGGGAAATTACGGCCTTTATGGAATAAATTTTTTTGGGTGTAATTCTGTTATTCGTTATGGCGACGAGATTATGAAATTTTATGCATTCAAATCAGGTACGAATGATGCAATTTACATTAATAAATCTGGTAGGGAGATTATTATCAATCCATATGATACTCATACAGTACAAATTACTCGTCTTATTGATATTAAAGATTTAGAGCAGAATCACGAGTATACTGTTTAAGTTTAACTGCAATATATAGTGTTAAAAATTGATTTAATATTAAAGTTCCTAATAGCAAATTGATACAATTTATTTTTTATTGCGTTTAATAATAATTTTTTTACTTGATTTCTTGCTTGATTTCTTGATGGGTTTTATTCCTTTTTCATAACCAATAACATTTCCATTCAAATCTAAATATTCGACAGTTTTAGTATCATCAAATACAACATATGTATCATAATCATTTTTAGTATTTTTAACATAATCTGTAAATTTTTTGTGCATTTCTGAACATTCTACTAAAACTGATTTTAATAAATCAAAATCAATTTTATATATTTCTTTATGTTCTTTATATTGATAATCTTTCGTAAATATTTTTGCACAAGATTCTATTTGTTTTGCATCATTTACAATCATAATAAATTTAATATCTGGATGTTTATCTTTGCCAGTAGCATAATTCTGTAATCTTTTCTTAATATTTCCTGTTCTACCAAGTTTAAAAATTTCTTTATCTTTATTAGCTAATAAAATATATACAAATTTATTAGTTTTTACTAAACTATTAATTTTTGATGCAATATGTTCTCTATAATAATTTATAAATTTTCTTAATAAAATAAAATAATCTCTAACTTGATTACCTTTTTTACTACGCGACATCATACATATCTTTTCAAAACCATCAAAAGATAAAAAATAAAATACATCTTGTTGGTCTTTTTGTAACTTATTATTTAATCTTTTAATAATATAATCTATATTTATTATGTATTTTTCACGTAAATTTTCGTGAAATTTTTTAGAACTTGTAATATTTAAATATTTTATTACTTTATTACTATCAATTCCATATTTATTTATTTCACATAATTCATAAAATTTGTAATATTCATCTATAAACTTATTTGATATACCTGTATACATTTTTAAAAAGTCTTTAAGACTGAGAGACGACATAATATATTAATGTTAGAAAAAAATTATTTTTTTTAGTTATTCACTATGATAGTGCATAACTAACTAACGTAATAGTGCATAACTAAAATTTCATATAAATATATGATTTTCTATATATAAAAAATATTTATGTTTTTTTCTCGAATTTTTTTATTTATAAATTGATAAATTATCTACTTTTTCTTGTAATTCATTTGCTTTAACTCGATTTAAATGTTTTTTACCAATATTATGTTTATCATAATATAATTTACTAAAAAATACCTGGTCGCAATCTTTACAATAATATTTTAATTGTTCTTTTTCTTGTTGTGATGTATGTGCTGATAAAAAATGCAATTTTAAATTCCATTTACTTTTAGTTTCATAATCACAATTTTGACATTTATGTGATTTTTGTTTACCAAGTCGTTGATGTTTTAATGTTTCAGTATGTTTTATCCAATCACATGGGTAATCTGTTGTATATTTACAAAATTCACAATAATATTTCCTTTGATTTTCCATATAGTATTATTATATATATGTTAATATATATTTATATATGTAAAAATAAAACTTGTATTTCTTAATATCAGTTGCAACAGTTAATACTTATTGGCATTTTGTGTTAGTGTTATTTTTTATTTTAATAATCATATTATGTATTAATAAAAAAAAGAAAATGGTTATATAATGAATCAATTTAAATATTAATTACAACGACTTATAATTATAACGAAACAATATCTCTTAAATCAGTTCGTATTTTATCTTTTAATTCATATGTTCCAACTATTGTATTAAAAGGATTTTCAACAGTACGATTAAGTGTCAATTCAATTTCTTTTGGTTTTTCAATACCTAATAATTTTTGAAAATCTTGTGTTTTTACTTTAATTGCTTCTTTATTTATTGATAATCTGTGTAATACATATTTTGTTATATTAATATAATTTGTAAAAACAGGTATTCCAATGTCTTTTGTATTGTCTAAATAATGGGGATGCCATATAGTAAATATATGGCATTCTGGTACATCATACATTTTATTAAATTCATTAATATTCTTTTGTGTAATTTCATTGGGTATAATATTTTCTCCATCATATATTAAAGTTTCAAATAATATATCCATTCCAAATTTATCAGAGGGACCTAAACCAAAATAAGATATATATTCCTTATAAATAGTTTCATTATTAAAAAAGTCTTTTATATTTTGTCCTTTATTATCAATAGTTAATATATTTTTTAAATAGTCTATATGTTTTTGATCTAAATAAACTCCAGTTGGTTTATCCTTGTATAATAAATAAAATAATTCTATTTGTGACCACGCGCCAAATGGAGCAATCATTATGGCTGCATCGGTTAACGATGTCAAAGCTTTGGTATCATCGCTCCAATGCATACCATAATAACCAATAACATCTGAATATTTATTTCTATCAAATCTACCTGCATTACACATTATAGTTACTAATGGCTTTTCATATTTTTTGGCCATTTCGTAACCAGTACGCGTAATACCACATTGTGATGCTACTTTACCACTATAACCACCAGAAATAAATCCTAAATTACAATTTGTAAATAACAAATGAGAAAATATTTCTTCTGTAAATAAATATGCATTTTGCGCAGCTTTATTTTGAGTACTTTCATAATAAACTGTGCTTTTATCGCTTTCATTATAATGAATAAAAGATTTATTATTATCAGCACATTTTGCACCTGCCCAAAATCTGGCTTTTCCCAAAAATGATATAAATGGTGTTTCTTTTACTAAATAATAATTATACATATATTTTATTACATCAATCATATTTTCTTTATGTTCTTCTTCATCAAATAATTTTTTATAATCTTCGACATATGGTGTTGAAAAATTAATGCTTGTATATTTTATATATATATCAGCATGTGGGTCTATTTCTGGCAGAGGCGATGAGATTTTAGAAACTTGGTCAGCATAATCAAAATTTATCTTCTTAACATCTGGATATATTGTAAAATTCATATATCCAGTAGTTGTAAAAAATAAAAATTGAACATAATATTTATCAATTGTTAACCACGTTTTACCATTTGTAGACTCTTCAAATCTAGCACCATTTACAATTCTCCATAAATATTTTAACCCATCGTTAGTATTATATATACTAAAACCTGTGGCAATATCAGTATTGGTTCCAGTTGGTATTAAATTATTTATAACTGTATTTATAAATGATACTAAATACATCGTAAAATCTTTATTTGTTCTGCCCATTTTATCTATAATTATATTTTTTTCAGTATATTGGTTCACAAATTCATATATTTTTTCTTTAATAAATATCATAATATCATCTGTATTATTTAATGTATTATTAGAACCATTTATTATTATTATACCTTTTTTAATATTTTCTTCTAATTTATGTCCACCTTGTAAAATATATTTTAGGTGTAAATATTTGTTTTTGTATTTTAAATATTTTTCTTTATAGGCCATTATATATATTTATTATATATATTTTAATAAAATTACTAAATTATTTTTTAATCATTTTTATTTTTATTTTTATTTATTTTTTATAAAAAAACTATTTCCCCTCACTTAAAGCCACTGCATCCTTGCGCCGCTGTTCATCCTCCTTCGACTTCTTCCGTTGATTCGCAACGTGCTGCTCCCAAGCAGTCTTAGTCGATGTTCGATTGGTACCAAATGTGTTTTGGACGATGCGGCGACAAATCCCCAAATCTTCCGCAATATCAGCGGCTCCGCCAAACAGCGCCTCGCCAGCAGCATTCATTTGACCACTCTCAATCCATCCTTTACGACAAGATGCAATTGCTCGCTTTGCTGCCTTGCTCTGCTTATATTTGGAGCAATTCTCTTGTCCAATATAGCGAGTCACTTTCATTTCGACAGGTGCAGGCGGTAGTTCATCTTCAGATTCACTCTCAACAGGTTTCCGGCTTGTCTCAATCGTATTGCCGAATTCATCAACCTGTGGTTCACAGTCGCTTTCATAATCACTATCGCTTTCACGGGCCAGACAGTCAGTAGACATTGTCAGGTCAAATCGGGTTTTATTGTTCTTACTTTAATTCTAGAATAATGGATCATACAGTTATTTTAAAATTTCAATTTTTTATTTTTATAAAAAGAACATAGTAAACTTTATTAGTTAATGTGTTGAATATATTGAATAATTTCAATTGTACTGAGTAATTATTTGTTATTTTATTTATTAATAATATAATAATAAAATGAATATTTTAATTATTGGTTTTGGATTCGTCGGAAAAGCAACATATTTAATAAATAATAAAGATATCAATATATTTGTTTATGATATAAATCCTGATTTATGTATACCGCAAAATATTAATTTAAAAGAAATAGTAAATAGTATAGATTTAGTTTTTATAAGTTTACCAACTCCGATCAATATAGATGGAACTTGCTATACTAAATTAATAGATAATGTAATTCAAAATGTTAATCATGAGTATATAATAATTAGATCAACTATTCCAATTGGATATTGTGATTCAAAAAAAGTATTTTTTATGCCAGAGTTTTTAACAGAAAAAAATTGGAAAGACGATTTTATTAATAATAAACATTGGATTTTTGGCATATATGAAAATTGTCCTTTAGAAAAAAAAAAAGTTTTTATACAAAGAGTTAATAAATTATTTAATTCTGCATACGAAAATAAATCAATTAAATATAACAATATACATTTTTCTTCTAATAAAGAAGCAGAATTAACTAAATTAATAAGAAATACATTTTTATCTACTAAAGTTACTTATTTTAATGAAATATATGATTTAACACAAAAATTAAATATTAATTATAACAATGTAATTGAATTAGTTAAGAGAGACGAACGAATTGGAATAACACATATGAATTGTCCTGGTCATGATGGATTAAGAGGTTATGGTGGTACTTGTTTCCCAAAAGATACAAATTCAATGTATTATCAAATGGTTGGCAACGGAATAGATACACATATATTTGAAGCTAATTTACATAGAAATGAAATTATTGACAGACCACAAAGAGATTGGTTATCTGATAAGGGTCGTACAAATGTACAAGATAATAAATATAAAATTATCTTAGTTACAGGTGGTGCTGGATTTTTAGGAAGACATCTATGTAAAAAATTATTAGAAAATGCCAATAATAAAGTTATTTGTCTTGATAATTTAATAACTGGTAAAGAATCAAATATCGATGAACTAAAAGTAAATCCAAACTTTAAATTTTTACAATTTGATATAACAAAAAAAATATTTTTACCACATGTTGACGAAATTTATAATTTAGCATCTTTGGCATCACCTGACAAATATAAAGCATTTCCAATTGAAACAATTATGGTTAATTTTCAAGGAACAAAAAATGTATTAGATTTAGCTAAAACACATAATGCAAAAATATTATTAACTTCAACATCAGAAGTTTATGGAGATCCATTAATTCATCCACAACCAGAAGAATATTATGGTAATGTAAATACTATTGGAGAAAGATCTTGTTATGATGAAAGTAAAAGATTAGCAGAAACATTAATGTATGAATATAAAAAGCAATATAATTTAGACACAAAAATTGTTAGAATATTTAATACATATGGTCCATATATGGATGAAAAAGATGGTCGTGTTATAACAAATTTTATTTATAAAATTAAAATGGATGAACCACTCGAAATATATGGTAATGGTAACCAAACAAGAAGTTTTTGTTATGTCGATGATTTAATAGATGGGATAATTAAAATGATGAATAGTATAGAAAGTGGACCAATTAATTTAGGAAATCCTGATTGTGAATTTACATTAAATGAATTAATAAATGTATTACAAAAAATATCTAATAAAGATTTACAAGTTAAATACTTACCAGAAACAGAAAATGATCCTAAATGTAGAAAACCAATTATAGAAAAAGCACAAAAATTATTAAACTGGTATCCTAAAATTTGTTTAGAAGAAGGATTAAAAAAAATGTTTTAAATAATGTGTATAAAAAAATTAGGCCGTCATATACATATCCGGATTGTAGATCTCGATGCTTTCGGCTCCATCGTATTCAACGATGCGAAAAATCGTATTCGAGGGTATAAATTTAACGACCAAATTGTCAAAACTCTTGAGATAAGCTTTCGTGATGCCGAGTTCTTGCCGAAAAAAATCGCCGAGGGATGAAAATTGTGAACGGTAAGCAAAGTCGAACTTGTAACGAATAATCCGACTGTCCTTAATCAGCTGGTCACCGTGCCTTGCATTTGCGGTATACCAACCAGAGCCATAATTTGGCGAAATTAGAATGGCAACTTCATTTTCGCGTGTTACAAGCTTGCTATAGCTTGTGTTTGGTACATGAACTTCTTTGCAACCGCAAATCTTTGGCTGAAATATGCCTTGCTGGGGGGAGTACATTGATGAACTCACTTCGATTGTGTAGTCTGTCATTTTCTTACCGTCTTTTATACTTTTTACTTTAACATAATGGATGATACAGTATATTAAAAATTTCAATTTTATTTGTATATCAAATAAATAAAAGTTAAAAATCATAATATAAACAAATCAAGTTTATTTAACTTTTTTATATTATAACTATTATAATATAATGGCTTGTCAAGTTGCAAAATGCAGATTTCCAAAGACTCATGTAACGCCTTTTCATAAATGTGAAAATTGTAAACATTATGGTCACGGAAAAATAGAATGTCCTTATTTAAATAATAATGATTATACTCTATTAAATAATTTATATTCTAAAATAATTATACCTATTAATAAAAAAAAATATTGCACTATTAAAAATTGTCCAATACCAAATACACATAGTAATAGTGCTCATCAAAGTGATTTTGATAAATATGGTATAATGTGTAAAAAATGAAAATATTATTAATAAAGTAAGAGAATTAGTGAAAAATAAATCAGGATATATTATGATAAAAAATTGAAAAAGTAATTAATATACATATAATTTATTATAAATAAAATGGTTATTACACAGCAGCCCGTTTATTCGCATACTGATAATTCAAAATTATCACATAAATGTGCTTGTGAAAAATGTATTACTTGTAATTCTACTGGTAATCGTTGTTATGTTAATAGTAGTGAATATATATCAAGTTTTAAAATAGATTCAAGTGATAATGGAAAAGAATTTAGTTTTTGGAGTTGTATTTGTTGCCCTATAGTACTAGTTCATAATACTATATTATGTTTGCCTTGTACATTGTATAATATTGGACGCAATGGGTGTAAAAATGATAGTGATAATAAAAATTACATATGTTAGATATATTTATGGATAGTAAAAACTACCCTTAAATAGAGTATTATTTTGTTTATTATATTAATTTTAATATTAGTAAAAAATAAATTATAATGCGTATTTTTATAAAATAATATAATATAATAATATTTTATATATGATAGAAGGATTTGCAGATTATATTATAGATAAAACTTATAATTACATTATATTTGATATTGGTTCTCGTGATTGTGAACAATCAATCGAATTTTATAAAATGTTTCCAAATGCTCAAATTTATGCATTTGAATGTAATCCGAATACATTAGAATTATGTAAAAAAAATATTGAGAATTATAAAGATAGAATTACTTTAATAGAAGGCGCAGTATGTGATTATGATGGATCTATAAAATTTTATCCTATCAATCAGCAAAAAACAATTACTTCATGGAAAGATGGTAATCCAGGAGCTTCATCAATATTTAAAAGTAATGGAACTTATACTATTGAAAAATATATACAGGATGAAATTGTTACAAATTGTCATCGTTTAGATTCAGTAATGGAAAAATATAATATTCCAAGAGTAGATATTATATGGATGGATTTACAAGGAGCAGAATTATTAGCATTAAAGGGATTAGGGAGATATATGAATGATTTAAAATTTTTACATACAGAGGTATCATATAAAGAAATGTATTCTGGACAAGTTATGTATAAAGAATTAAATGATTTTGTATTGTCGTATGATTTTGATATTTTAAATAATATTAATCCATATGGCGGTGGATGGCAAGAAGATATTATATATAAAAAAAAGATAAATAAAACAAAAAAAGATTTTGATATAGTAATACCAGTTGGTCCAAATGATATTAAAGTATTAAATATGCAGGTACAATATACAAAAAAAAATATTATTGGATATAGAAATATTTATTTAATTTCATATGATCCAACTATTAATATAGATGGTTGTATTACAATTGATGAAAAAATATTTCCGTTTACAAAAACAACAGTTGAAACAATTCATGGAAAATTAGATAGAAATGGATGGTATTTACAACAATTATTAAAATTATATGCAGGTATTGTTATAGATGGTATATTAGAAAGATATTTGGTAATAGATGCAGATACTTTATTTTTAAAACCAATATTTTTTATAGAAAATGATAAATGTTTGTATAATTATGGTAATGAATATCATATTCCATATTTTAAGCATATGATACAATTAGATGAAAATTTTACTAAAGTTTTCAAAGATAAATCTGGTATTTGTCATCATATGATGTTTGAAACAAAATATGTAAAAGAAATTTTTAATATTATAGAATCAAAACACAATGATTTTTTTTATAATGTTTTTCTTAAGAAAGTAACTGATTTAAATGGCAGTGGTGCATCAGAATACGAAATATATTTTAATTATATGATAAAGTATCATAGTGATAAAATAATAATTAGACCATTAAAGTGGAAAAATATAGGTAATTTTTATAATATACATAATTTTGATTATGTAAGTTATCATCACCATTCACGATGAAGAAAAATATAATATATCGTTATCATGTCATCAAAAATTGTATAAAATTGCTTCTATAAACTCAGTTGCATTGCTACCGGAAAACATTCACCATTACGAGTGGACTTTCAACTATGTTGCGATTTTGTACATGGCTACTTCTCCAGAGGAGACACGTCGATAAATCTTGCCTATGATTTTTTTATTTTATGATTTACATAAAATAAAATTGTACACAAAAATAGTATTAATTATGTTAATCAATTTTATAAAGACAAAACCAATATATCATTATAATATTTTTTTTATTTAATTATATATATATGGAAACAGATTACTATAAAAAATATTTGAAATATAAAATGAAATATATAGAATTATCTGAAAGAATGGGTGGTGCTAAAATAAAACAACAAGAAAAAAAAATATATCATGCAACTGTTAAAAAAGGGAAAAAGATACAAATGTCAGATAGAATCAACGCAAAAAATGCAATAAATATTCATAGAGATATTATAAAAACAGAATTAACACGTAATATATTATCCGGAAAAATACAATGGTTAATTGATTTTGCCGGAATGATTGAATTAATAGATTGGTTCATTGATGAATTTACAAATAACAGTGTTAAAAGGACTGAAGGTAATGATCCAGATTATAAAGAACCAAAAACAATGTATTTTTATACAGCAAATGGCGATTCAGGACATTGGATATATATTGATCAATTCGGAAAACAACAACAATCTTATACAAATAATCATCAAAAGCCAGGAACAAATCAATTTTGTCAATCATTTGCATTAATATATATGTTAAATGATAACGGAGAAAATGAATATTTTACACAATTAAAATCAACAGTAGATGGACAATCAGATAAGGAAAAAATACAAATATGGGGTGACAATATCCAAGTAGTAATAACAATGTGGTATCAATATATATTTCAATATGCAGATGCTAAAATACAAAAATGGATAATTGGAGAATTTAAAGGACTTAACGACGCATATATAAAAGAAAATATAGGAAAAAGAGCATCTGGACGTACTGAAATAATTGCAGATAATACAGATTCAATTAATTTAGAATTAATAAGACAAAAACTAATAGACATTAATACATATCGCTATGATATTGCTAGATTAACATAATTTTTATTTACTAAAATTACATAAGTTATCATTTTAAATAATCTCATAAATTAGACCCGAAATAAAAATTTACACACAAACTTTATCTTTGTGTGTAAAAAATTTCCAATATAAGTAAAATCCAGAAATTAGAAAAAGTGTCATGAAAAATATTATCAGGTAGTGTACTTTTAAAATTTTAAATTATAATTATATAAAAAGTTATATAAAAATTATAAAATTTTAACAACAACTTTTCAACAACCATACGTATAAAAACACCAACTTTTCAACAACCGCCCAACAACCAGACGTATAAAAACACCAACTTTCTACAACTTTTAAAGTGAATTTTTATTAAAAAATAAATTATTTTGCAAAAATAACAGTTAAAAATAAAATAAAATTATATATTATACATGTATAATTGTATTTATTGTAATTATGAAACAAAAGATAAAACTTGTTTTTCTCATCACAGAAAAACAAAAAAACATTTAAATAACAAAGAAGAACATGATAAAATCCAACAAATAAAAGAAGAAAACGAAATATTAAACTTAAAAAACAAAGAAATAGAAATCCTTAAAAATGAATTAATTAAAGTAAAACAAGAAAAAGAATTAATATTAAAAGATAAAGAAATAGAAAAATTAGAACTAAAAGCCCAAATTTATAAGGAATTATCAGAAAAACCAAAAAATATCAATCAAGGTATTATAATTAATAATAATATGAATTATGTTAATAAACACTTTAAAAATGCACCACCATTAAAAAAGTTAACTAATTATAATATTAACGGAATCGATTTAAAAGACAATACACAAATAGATAAATTAACAGAAAACATAATATACTCTTATAAGAACAAATGTCTACATAAGTTAATAGGAGACCATATAATAGAAAACTATAAAAAAGACGATTTGCAATTACAATCGTTTCATGCAACAGATGTAGCACGTCGGAAGTATTTAGTAAAATTAGATGATAATATGGCATACTTATATGATGAATCATCGGATGAAATAGATGATTATAATCCAGAATTATTAGATAAAAGTGATTCTGATGAAGAATATGAAGAAATTAAGAAAGATTATGAAAACGAAACAAAAGCCAAAATTAAAATAATTAAAAATAAAAGCAAATCAAAATGGACTAATGACAATGAAGGTGTAAAAATATCATATTTATTGTTTGAACCTTTAATCAAAAAAATAATTCGCTTATTGAAAAAAAGATGCAGAGATTATAATAATGAAATGAAAAAGAATGTAGCAAAAATACCAACTTCAGAAGATGTCGAAAGGTTCGAAGCATTGGCTAATATTTTGAAAGAAATGGATAAAGACAAGTTAAAGAAAAATATTAATAATTATATTGCCCCTCATTTTGGATTAGTAAAATAAAAGTGTGATAATCTATTTGAATATAATATATACTAATAAATATATATTATAATAAAAAAATGTATTAAGTAAATATTTTATTATATAAGCATTATAATAACAAGAAAAGTAAGAATTATTTATGTTAAAATTTCTTTATTTATATATAATTACATGAAGGTTTATTAATAAGATTAAATAAAATTGATTTTTTTATTCTACAAATATTATTTTCTATTATAATAAATAATATGTGCGACTTATTTCAATCACATACTTATATTAAAATTAATAGTAATTGGTATGATGTAACTAATTTTGTTAAAACACATCCAGGAGGTGAACATATATTACATAAATATCATAAAAAAGATGCTACTGAAAAATTTTATTCAATTAAAGGCCATTTTAACTATTTACATACACTTGACGATTTTTTAATTCGTGATAATGTCTTATTGGATAAATTAAATAAAAAATTATAAATTTGATTACAATTTAAATAATCTCATAAATTAGACCCAAAATAAAAATTTACACACAAAGATAAAGTTTGTGTGTAAAAAAATTTCTTTATAAGTAAAATCTAGGAATTAGAAAAAGTGTCATGAAAAATATATTTAGATGGTATACTTTTAATAAAATTAATAACAGTTTTATTAAAATATTACAAAATATTTCAATATAAAAAAGTAATATTTTAGTGACAAAAACATAACCGACCCGTGACATTTCTACACAAAATCGTGACAAATCGTGACATTTTTCATAGAAAAATACATAAATATTAAAATATATCTTAATATTATTAATGTATAATTGTATTTTATGTAATTATAATACGACATCAAGGACGGCATTATGTAATCATAATAAAACAAAAAAGCATTTACATAACAAAGAAGAATATGATAAAAATCAAAAAATAAAAGAAGAAAACGAAGTAGTAAAACTAAAAAACAAAGAAATAGAGGACCTTAAAATAGAATTAAGCAAAGTAAAAGAAGAAAAAAAGGAATTAGAAGTAACTGCCAAAATTTATAAGGAACTATCAGAAAAATCTAAAAATATCAATCAGGGTATTATAATTAATAATAATATGAATTATGTTAATAAACACTTTAAAAATGCACCACCTTTAAAAAAATTAACTAATTATAATATTAATGGAATCGATTTAAAAGACGATACACAAATAGATAAATTAACAGAAAATATAATATACTCTTATAAGAACAAATGTCTACATAAGTTAATAGGGGACCATATAATAGAAAACTATAAAAAGGATGATTTGCAATTACAATCATTTCATGCAACAGATGTAGCACGCCGCAAGTATTTAGTGAAGTTGGAAGATAGTATGGCATATTTATATGATGAATCATCAGATGAAATAGATGATTATAATCCAGAATTATCGGATGAAACTACGACGGATGATGATTATGAAGAAATAAAAAAGGAATATGAAAATGAAACAAAAGGCAAAATTAAAATAATTAAAAATAAAAGTAAATCAAAATGGACTAATGATAATGAAGGTATAAAAATATCTTATTTATTGTTTGAACCATTGATAAAGAAATTAATTCGTCTTTTAAAAAAGAAATGTAGAGATTATAATAATGAAATGAAAAAGAACACAATAAAAGTACCAACACCTGATGAAGTAATACGGTTCGAAGCATTGGCTAACATATTAAAAGAAATTGACCAAGATAAATTAAAGAAGAATATAAATAATTACATTGCTCCTCATTTTGGATTAGTCAAGAAATAAAATTATGATCCAAGATAACAACAAACACAACACTTGTTTTTATTCATTACAAATAATTTATACATTAGAATGTATTCTACGATATTAAATATAATATAAAATATTACTAGGATAGTTAATGCCAAATTATAATTACTAAAAATACTAGAAATGTTTGGATAATTCATTTTATTATCAAATCCTGTTACTATACCAACATTATTTAGATTAATTAAATATAAACCATTAATTATAGCAAATAAAACAGTATTACTAAATTTTTCAACATAATATAGACTCATACATATGTGAAATAATAGATAACATACATATATACCTGTTGACATTGTAGTAAATAACTCAAAAGAAGAAATTTCTCCTTCATTTTTTACAATATTTTTTATTGTTGTATTATCATTTGTTGTATTATCAAATAACTCTGTAATATTAGAATATTCATTTGTTATATTCATATCATTAATAAAATTAAAGATATCAAGGATTGTATTATGTTGAACATATGTGAAATAAATTGATGAACCAATTAACCCAAAACAAATTAATATTCTAATTAAAGTGAAAAAATTACAACAAATTTTATACATATTTTTTTTTATATTGCGACAATTATCAATTATATAATGATTTCTGTAATTTCTATGATTTTGTAAATTTATATTATATGTAATATTAATATTATCGGAAATATTAATATGAGTATTTTGTGGTACATTTATATCACACGTATTAATTACAGAACGACATAACGGGCAAGTTTTATTTAGAGTAAACCAAGTATTAATACAATCCGTATGATATTCGTGAGAGCAAGATAATTTTTTTATTTTATTATTCTTATTTAATGAACCAAAACAAATTGAACATTCGTTAAGAGATTTTACAGAAATATTATCTTTAATAGTATACATATTTGTAACAATTTTAATATATTTTATACAATAAAGTAAATTAATTTTCAATTTTTATAGTTAGTAAGACATTAATTTAATGAAAAAATAGTTATATTCTAATACTATGAAAACTACCCTTAACTTGTTATATATTTTAGTTACATTATAACAAAAAAATGAAATAAAAACTAATTAATAATTAATAATTATTATAAAATGGCAGAAAAACCAGACAAATTTAAAAATCTAAAATTAGGAAAACCTTGGACGGAAGTAGATAATATGAAGTTAAAAAAAATATACAAAGATGATAAAAAAAATTTAGCACAAGTAGCTGAAGAATTAGGAAGAGATAAAAATAAAGTAATCAGTGAATTAATTGGGTTAAAACTTGTTAAAGATGAATCAGAAGTAAGAGGTATTGATGATTATAAAAAATCTGACTATTATAAATTAGTTCAGGAATATTATAGTTGGCAAAAAGAAGAAAAAAATAAACAGATAAAAGAAGAAAAGAAAACTATTAAAAAAATAGCTAATAATGAACTTTTTGATAAAGAAGATTTTAAAACATTAAAAGAAACAATAAATTATTTAGTAGAAGTAGTTCAAGAACAAACAATGAATATAAAATTATTAACAAAAGAGATTGAAGAGTTAAAAATGAATAATAATAATGAAAAAATAAAAGAAGATAAAGAAGATGATAATCATGAACTTGATAAAGATTATAAAACAATTAAATATAAGAAAAAAGAGTATATAGTGTATAAAAATAATGTATACGCAAAAACAGAAAGTAATAAAAAAGGTGTATTAGTAGGAACTTTTGAAGATGGAAAAGTTTGTTTGAATTAAAAAAGTGATTTATTTATTTAAAATATTATTATTACTAAAGATAATAATATGGCGAATTTAATTGATATAGAAACTTATAATAATAGTATATTGAATGAAAATAAAGAGATTAATACTGTTATTCATATAAGCGATATACATATAAAAAATAGTTGCGAAAGAGAAAAAGAATATAAATGTGTATTTAATAATTTATATGAATACATAAAAAAAATAAAAAATTTGGATAAAACAATCATGGTAATAACGGGCGATATATTAGATAGCAATATAGAAAAGAATTGTAATATTAATACGAAACTCTTTATTGAAAATATATGTAAATATGTAGAATGTATAATTATTTTAGGTAATCACGATATTACTAATGGACAAAAATATAATGAAATTTCAAAATTGGAATCTGTTTTATATAATTTAAAAACTAAAAATCCATGTCATTTATTAATAAAAGATGGAAGTTATGAATTTAAAAATGTTATATTTGGATTAACAACAATGTTTAATAATAAAGTAACTGAACTTGAATCTAATGAAATAAAAATTGGGTTATATCACGGAACAATAAAAGAAATTTGTTCAAATAAACATCAATATACTAATTCAGGAAATTTTAGTATTAATGAATTTCAAAATTATGATTATGTTTTATTAGGTGATAT
>JACCDO012410920.1_pt1 | contig 16711 bp, 17 predicted proteins | sample 7446101 | NCBI WGS metagenome assembly JACCDO01 (sample SAMN15323440, study PRJNA562643) | freshwater metagenome | isolation source: river surface water | place: USA:Blue River Watershed | collected 2017-08-16 | reverse complement strand
CAACTTAATTCTCAACTTAATCCGCAAATGAATTCTCAACTTAATCAGCAACTTAATCCGCAAATGAATTCTCAACTTAATCAGCAACTTAATCCGCAAATGAATTCTCAACTTAATCAGCAACTTAATCCGCAAATGAATCCGCAAATGAATTCTCAACTTAATCAGCAACTTAATCCGCAACTTAATCCGCAAATGAATTCTCAACTTAATCAGCAACTTAATCCGCAACTTAATCCGCAAAAACAATTATATTATCAACATCAAAAACAGTACCAACATCAAAAACAAGTAAATCTTAATCAGGAGGAACAAAAAAAGATCAACGAAGAATACAACATCAAAAAGGAAGAAATTCTATCAAATACTAAACCAGAAACAGAAAAACAATTTAATAATATAATGCCCCAATTTCAACATCAAGTAATTACGCCACCGGTATCTAATAATGTAAAAGTACTTGAACAGACTACTAGTCCAAATAAGAATAATGAAAATAGTAAGAATATATCAGATGAGCTTGATTCTCTAATTAATAAATCATAGAAAAGTCACTATTTCGAACATTTAAAGATATAAAATACTATAAACATAAATAAACTATAAAATGGATCAAGATAATACTAACGATGCAACCGTTAATACAATGGTTAATAAGACTGAAAATGATAATAAAAAACGTCAACAATTGACAGATGTACTAGGTATTAGTATTTCACCAGCTAGATGTGCTGCACATTTGAAGAAAAATATTGCTAATAAGGAACTAGATAATGAAATTCGTAATCTTCGAAAGCAATTCAACACAGTAACAGATGAAAATGAAAAAAATAAGATTAAAGACGAAATTTCTCAATTGTCACAAAAAGTAGTTCGTATTAGTAGTGAATCTTCAACAGTAATGGCAGTTATTTGTGACGGATTCGTTGAAGATCTCTTGAAACATAGTATTAGTGAAACATTGGCCAGTAATAAGAAAATGGTAGATGTTAATTATATTATGTCTGGAGATCATAAAAAGAATTTGTATTATTCTATTTATCATAAATTGCCAACATTTGTTAATTATGATGCTAAAGTATATGAAGATCTTAAGAAAAAGAAAATTGAAGATAATAAAAAAGCAAAAAAGATTAAAAAAGAATCAGATGGATCAGATGTAGAAGTACAGCCTACCGTTGTTTCCCCATCTGATGATGGAAAGACTACTTTTAATACTTATATTGATGCAGTTCTCAAGAATGTTAAAAAGGATTTGCAGCTTGCTGAAAATATTAAAATCAGGACAAGTATTGAAGTTCGTGATTTTCTTTCAGATATGATCATTGAATGCATCAAACGTTTTGTTATGCTTTCTAAGATTTTTGTTCAACAAATTATGGGTGTACGTACAATGAATTCTAATCACATTAAAGCAATTGTTCATATGTTTATGAAAGATGAGGGCAATACAGATGAACAAATTGATCTTGTCATTAACCGTATCAATGACAAAGTTGATCTATTTCAAAAACATATTGTTTCTGAAAAAGTAGATAAATTGGCTGAACTAGATGAGGAAACAAAGAAGGTTCTACAAAATAAACAATTGGAAAGGAATATGAATAGAAAGAAAAAAGACCTACAACTTGCAGAAAAACGAGCAGTAGAAGCTGCTGAACGTGTAAAAAAATTGACTGAAGAAATTAGTACATAATAAATTCACTTAAAATTATGGATATAATTGAAGAAATGATTATGTATTGTTATATTAATAATATAGATTACATATTATTATTATTACCAATTACTCGCAATTATGATAAATATATAAAAAATATTCATCGCAATAATTGAATATTTTTTTTTAAAAAATTGATCTACATTTTTTTATTGATTATAAACTAAAATGAACACCAATTCAAGTATGGAAGTGGGTAATTATTCTTTAGATTTTATAGAAAATACAACTATGATAAAATGTCCTATTTGTGGATGTATCTTTGAATGCGATTTCTATGGTTCTATTCCTAAATGGATATTTGACGAAGTAACTGATGAAGTAGGAACTTTTGAATTAATAGAGATTAATAATGGTACTTATGAATCTCAGTGTATAATAAATGATATACATATGTTTACTGCTAATTGCATATCCAGAAAAAATTACAATGATTTTCAAAGATTCTATATGATGATTAATCGTATTATACCATTTGAAAGTAAATTAGGTAAGATAATAGTAAGACAATACCAATTACTAAAATGGTATAATAGTGAATTAGATAAAGATATAGACTGTAATACTTCTTTTAATGATAATAAGACATATTTATATTTACAAAAAGCATTGGCTTGGGACGTTCCATTAAAATGTTATATCTTTTATATACTACGTAAAAAATTATGTAAAAATCTATCTTATTGTATTTTAAATTATATTAATTGGTATCATGAATCTGATCCATATTTGTCATATAAAAATTTGAAAATATAATATATTTATAATATTACATAAAATATTAAATATGGAAGCACTTATTAACATTGGAAATTTTATGGAAACAAATAAATGTTTTGATGAATTTACTGGGGATATCAAAAAATGCTTGATAACATTATAGAATCTATAGATGAATATAAAAATGATGATAATAGTAAATTTATAATAAGTAGAATAATTTCTAGGTACATTGGTTATGAAGACATTGAATTTAATGATGATCAACTTGTCGTACTTTTAGATTTTATTGATTGGCATTTTCCAACCATCATGCAACATTCAGATGACTGGACGTGTTCATTTGAACAATGTGGATGGGATTTTTCAAAAATATTACGATTTGCTAATAAAATGAACAGAAAAATAACTGGAGTAAATGAACATGAAACAATACTTAGTATATGTATTGCAATAATCTATGGAGATGACGCAGTCGTCGAAAAATATGTTATAGATAATAATATAAAAATATCAAAAACATTATTTGATGAAGATGATCCTATAATATTCGATATGGAAATATGGTCCAATGATATTGGATATAATTTCTTTGAATAAATACTTTTAAAATAAGTAGTATATTAGTCTGAACCATATATATCATCTAATAGTTGATTTATTTTTTCAATACTATAATCTTGTTCTAGAGAAATATCATTGTCTATATGTTCTTCTTCTATTTTTTCAGATTCAACTCTGACAACTTCTATTGGATATCCCTTTTCTTCATATATTTTTTTCCTATCAAAATATTGACTTCGTAAATTACATCTAACATCTACAATATCTACAATATGTCTAATTATAGATTCATCCGATCCTCTTCTTAATATACGACCAATAATTTGCTTTAACCCATTTCTTCGTGGCGTAGCCATTATTATTGCAGTCATATCTGTTAATGAAATACCACGTCTAGAATATCCATATGTTGTTAATACAATATGTGCTTTATTTTCTTTAACTAATTCTTTTGTTCTTTGTATCGTACTTTTATTAATACCTCCTCTAAATATACTAGTATCACTATCTGATAATTCAATATCATCTTCAGTAGAAACATTATATTCCATCAGAAACGATTTAAGTATATCTAAAAAATCTCTATGTTCAGCAAATACAAAAATTCCATGCCCATTACTATATAATATTTTAATTTCTTTAATAATCAATTCTATTCTAAATGGATCTTTAATTATGTTTCCTATTGTTAGTATAGAAGAAGTAGTTCCTTTATCAGTCAAAATATTTTCACTATATTTAGAAGACCCATAATAGTTGATACATTTTACCTTCCCAGTAAACTTAACACTGGCGACATTAACAATGTCTTTAGCATATATTGGTTGTCCTAAATGCATTATAATATATTTATCCAATCCATCTGGTCTTTCTAAAGGAGTAGCTGATAGTCCCAATACGTATTTAGTCTGAGCTAACCATAATATTTTTCCATTACATGTAGTATAGTATTCATGTGCTTCATCAAATATAATAAATCCATAGCCTTTAATAAATGTAATATCTTTTTTACATAATGTATTTACTACTATAATAGTAACATCGTGAGTATCTGGAGATATTTTAATTTTAGATATATTATGATAAAATCCAATAATCATATTAGGATATAATTCATTAAATTCATCTATCCATTGATGACCAATCGCTATAGTTGGAACTACTACTAAAGTTGGATATCTTATTCTATTTACTAATGCACATCCTATTCTAGATTTTCCTAACCCTGTATCCATTTGTAAGTAACATATTCCTCTATTTTCATTAACTGCATCATTTGAAAAGTTATTATTCATTAAATAGTCAATAATACCTTCCTGATATTCATACAAGGGATACGTTATGTTATGTGAATTAATAATTCTAGTATCATTTGTATATTCTTTTTTTATGTTATCTATTACTTTATGTTTCAAAAATATTGATAGTTTTATTCTTGGAAAGGTTAATATATCTTTATTATTAATATATGCATGTTTTATTATTAACGGTGATCCCTTAGGTTTACCAAAATTCGGTTTTTCTACAACAGTAAGACTCTTTAATATTTTATTAACATTACCCTTTCCTCCATTTTTAATAAGAAACTTATTATATGGTATAGAAATACCATAATCACTAAGTACTCCTTCTAACATTTTATTTATAATAACTATATTAAATTTATTCAATTATATAATTAGCATATATGTCAAGTGCTGGCGTTTTTACACTTGTTACTCAAGATGATATAACTGATTCTTATTTTACAGCATATAATTATCTTGATTCTAGATTAAAAAAGATACACTCTGGAAATAAAAATATTCCAACTATAAATGATATAGAACAAACACATATTGTGTTTGTTAAATCTAGATATTATCCATATGTATCTATTGCATCAGAGTATACAAAAGTAGGAGGATCTTCTCATGTACTTGGAAAAACCGGACCAGAATTAACATATACTATCCCATCTTATGGAGATTTTACCAATGATATGGTACTCCATATTAGATTTAATCCTATAGGAGATAAGACAGCTTATTTAAACAATGTAGAACCAACTAGAGAAAAGCCATTATACAGATATTGTACTTACCCTGGTATTAGACTGTTAGAAAATGTAGAACTTAGAGCAGGAGGAGGCGTTTTAGTTGATAGTTATCAACCTGAAGATGTAATTGCATATAAAAATTTCTTTGTTAGAAAAGATAGTAAATCAGGATGGGAAAGATGTTTTGGACAGGATGAAATTCAGCAAGCTACCTATAATAGTAAAAGTTTTACTGGGGTTCTTAACTATTCAAATGGTTATCAAACTCCTAAATTATATCATGACTATTTTGATATGTTTATTCCATTACAATTTTGGTTTTGTGAGGATGTAAGTAATGCTCTTATTAATTATTCATCAGCAGCTTCACAAAGAGTTGTTAAAATTAAATTAACTAATATTGAAAAAATTGTACAAACACTAATTTATGATTATACAGGAGTTGGAGATGTTAGAATCGCGCCATCAGGAACATCAATTGTTCCATTACCTATTAATAATTTAGTATTTCAATCTACATTATATGTTAATCAACTATATACTTATTCATACATTTCTGATATTATCAAGAGAGATTTTAATTTCAATCTTATTAGAGTACATAAAAAACAAATTACAGGAATTCAAACTCCTTCCGATATTATTCTTCTTAATCAACTTCAGTATCCGGGTGAATTTTTATGTATTGGTTTTAGAAATAAAGCTAATACTAACGATTTTGATAGATGGCATCTTATGGGATCTAATTATCTAACGGAAGATACTAATAATGTTAGAAGCTTACATGTACCAGCAATTATATGGAACACAACACATGGAATTCGACAATTAGTTACAAGAGAAGCAATTCAAACTACATCGTTGAATAATATTGTGACAGAAATTGAATTATCAACAAGTGCCGGAATAGTTATATATCCTCAATTATCTCATAGCTTTTTCAATGATTATCTTCCAATTCGTTATACAAAAAATACTGCAGTAGTTAGCCCATATGATAATAATATGTTTCTAATAACATTTTGCTTTTATCCTGGTAAATTTAATCCCAGTGGATACTTTAATTTGAGTACAACTAGGGAATTACACATAAGATACTGGTTGCATCCAGATTACTCAGATACATATAATCATGATTATGAAATGATTATATGCATGTCAGCGTTAAATTTCTTATATAGAAACGGTGATGATCTCAGTCTTAAATATAAAATGTAAACATTATTATGTTATAGTGTATATATAATATAAAATGTCATTATGTTATTTAGACTCTAATGCTACGACTTTTATGCCCGATATAGTTATAAAAACTATGGTAAAATGGACTAATAAAGGCAATGCATCTGCATTATATTCTAGTGCGATGGAATGTAAAAAATTAATGTCTACATTTAGAGAATTACTAATGAATGATCATGGATTTAATAATCATACTGTTATTTTTACAAGTGGTGCATCTGAATCAAATTCTCATATAATTACAAGTTCAGTAAGAAGTTTTATGGTAAAAACTGGTCATATACCTCATGTTATTATTAGTTCTATAGAACATAAATCGATAATAACTTGCTGTGAAGATTTAAAAAATGATGGTTTATGTCAATATACTAAATTAGATGTTATAACAGAAGGCCCTGATTATGGGACTATTAGTCCAGAAACCTTAGAAAATGCTATAAAACCTAATACTTGCCTTATTTCAATAATGACAGCTAATAATGAAACCGGTATAATTAATGATATACCAGCATTAACTGCAATAGCTCATAAACATAAAATACCATTTCATACGGATTGTGTACAATCTTTTGGAAAAATTGGAGTATATAATGGAGTAGATGCATGTAGTATATCATTTCATAAATTACATGGACCACCTGGAGTAGGTGCATTAATTATTCGAAATACTTTCATAAAAGGTTATGGTCTTAAAGCATTAATATCAGGTACGCAAAACTTTGAATTAAGAGGAGGAACAGAAAATATACCAGGTATAGGAGCATCATATGCTGCGTATAAATATACATATCTTAGAAGAACAGAAAAAAATGAATATGTTAAATCTATGAAACAATATTTAAAATCTTTATTTTGTAAATATTTAAATTGTCATTACATAGATGAATTTGAAAAAGAAAAAAATTCTAAAGATAAAATCTTTTGGATATCTAATAGAGATGATAGTAAAGTACTATACAATACTATTCTATTATCTGTTTACAAAGATAAATTTTGTAATATTAAAATGAGAAATGAACTTAATAAATATGGTATTATAATAAGTATTGGTTCAGCATGTAATACTGCAAGTAACAAATCTAGTAATGTTGTTCAAGCATTAAAAATTCCTAAGGACCTACAAAGTGGTATTATTCGAATAAGTTTACCAGATGATATTACTAAAAAAGATATAATAAAATTTATGACTCATTTTTTGGGATTAATAGATAGTACAAAGTATGATTAATTTATTCATCAATATGCACTTCACCATAAACATAATTAACATTATTTTCATGTATAACAAAGTGTATTATATTTTCTAAAATACCTGGTTTTACTAAATATCTATCAAAATTTATAGTTTGAGATTTTTTTGTTTTGTTTCTTAAATTAATTGGTTTTAATGAAGTAAGAAATGTAAATAATCTAGTGTTATCATTGATTAAAAATTCCGTATTATCAATTACATAATAAATAGGTTCTTCACTATATATATTAGCAATATAATCTCTTGTTAATATCATAGTATCTCCTGGTAATATAGTTATTGAATTTTTAAATTTTACAATATCATAATTATTATTAATCATTTCTAAATATGCATTTCTAAATTCTTGAGTATCAATTGTTATTATTTTATATTCCGAAATATAATCGTCAAAAGTTTTAAGAGGCATTATTTATTTTTTATTATATAATTATTATTAATTATATTAATTTATTTATACTAATTCACCACTATGGTATGTAAAATTATTATCATATACTATTTCTTTACGTAAATTATTTATTAAATTATTTTTTAATAATAATCTAGTAAAATTTATTTTTACCCATTTATTACCATCACTATAATTATTATCAAATGCTCTAATATAAATTGGTTTAAATGGAGTTAATGCAGTTATTATTCTAGTATCATCTCTTATTGGAATATCGACTCCGTCTATATTGTAAAATAATATACAATTATTTGTTTTTACATTAGTTATAACATCTCTATACATCATAGGTACTTTTATATTTTTTTTAATATTGATAGTATCTCTAAATGCTATTATATCCCATTCAGTATTAACTAAAGTAGATATAATGTCATCTAATGTAAATTCAGGATTATAATACACTATTCGTTCTTTAATAAATTGATCAAAGTCTATAGGCATTTATTTTATAAATATGTATTTATACAAATAATTTGTTTTAATTGTATTACATTAATTTATCTTCTGGTACTGTATTAAAATTAATAATTTCTCTATCTTCATGAGTCATACCATTGCTAAAATATGGATATACTGTTAACATTCTATATGGGTATCTTTCTATATAATTTTTATCTTTTAAAAACACGGCTACAAAATCATTCCATCCTTCTTCATCTGTTTGATCTCCTACAAATGATTCTAATAAAATAAAATCACTATATCCGCTATAAATACACCAGTTTTGTAAAGCAATTCCACTATCAGGATAAAATCTCCAATAATCATAATCTTTTCTTCGAAAGTATCCATTAGTTGCAGAATTTAGATAAAATATTCCCGTGGATTTAAGTACCCTATTAATTTCAAGCATAAGTACCCAAAAGAATTCACATGATTCAAATGTAGAAGATGCTATTATGACATCAATGGAATTATTTTCAAACGGTATAACATATTGACTTCTCATAATTACATCTACTCCTTCTTCAGATTTTGTATCTAACCTAAACAAAAAGTTGCCTTCTAATGGTGTTATTGTTTTTATGTCATTATCAATCGCACCTATTTGAACAATTACTAATCCAGTTTTATCTGAAATATATTGATCAAAAAATACTTTAACTAAGTTAAATGCACTAGCATGCATGATTATATTGTTATAATATTAGAAATACTTTATTACTTATATATATTAAAAAATATGGAATTAATTTATTGCAATGATATTCAAAGTATTTTAAATGAATTTATTTTAGATATTAATACGTTACTTTCATGGAGACATACTTGTAGATATAATATGAAAAAAAAGTATTTTGTATTTGTAAATATTAGTACAAAAATAAATTATTTAAATCCATATTGTAATATTTTTAAAAAATCTTCGATTCCATTTATTCATGATATATTTAATATAATTAATATTAATGAAATTCCATACTTTTTTGATGATTCGTATATAATAGAATTTAGGTACTTATTATATTTAAATTGTTCCAATAATAATAAAATAACTGATAAATCTCTACAAAAGTTATATCATAATATGTCAATATTAACATGTAATAATGTTTTAACTGATCAATCTATTAGTAAACTTACTAATTTAATTAGTTTAGATTTACGTGAAAATATATTGATATCAGATGAATCTATATCTAATCTTAACAAATTAGAAAAATTGTTCATTGGAGATAACACTTATTTAATATCCGATGCATCTATTTCTAAATTAACTAAATTAAAAAAATTATATCTAGGAGATAATAAATATTGTAATATAACTAATGATTCTATTAATAAATTAACTAATCTAACAAATTTAACAATTATTGGAAATAAGCATATAGATAATATATGTTTACCTAAATTAACTACATTAAATGTCAATGAAAGATTAAATGATTCATCGATCAATTGTAAAAATTTAACCCATTTAATATGTTCATTTAATGAAAAATTTACAGATTCATTGCTTATTAAATTACCTAATTTAATTTATTTAGATTGTGGATATAATAATAATTTTACAAATATTGGATTATCGATATTAACTAATTTAATTTATTTAGATTGTGGATTCAATATGCAATTTACTAACGAAGGATTATCTAATTTAACTAAATTAGAAACATTACATTGTACACATAATTCTAATTTTACAAATGACGTATTGCCTAATTTAAGTAATCTTAAAAAATTAACATGCGGTAGTAACAATAATTTTACTGCGAGAGGTATTTTACACTTAACAAACTTAGAAGAATTAACTTGTTATTATGGTCGTAGTAACATAAATATATCAGATCTTAAACCATTACGTAAATTAAAAAAGATTAATGGAATTAAACATAATATTAAAAAATAATCAATTAGTTATATATAATAACGACAAAATAAATGGAGAGAAATAATACACTATTTTCATATCAAATAACTAATAAAATCAAAGAATTACATAAACAATACATTACCGATAATAAATGGAATAGTTTATTAGCATATTATCAATATATCGTTAAACACGTTATTACAGATGAATCATATAAAATTAGAGGAAGTAGAGGTCTATTGTTGTATTTTACAATGGGTCTAGGTAAAACAAGAACAGCTGTAGCGATATCTGTAACTGTTACTATACCAGTAATTGTTATTTTACCAAAAAGCTTAAAAAGTAATTTTGAAGAGACATTAAAATACGTTGAATCTACTATAGGATACTCTTCTAAAAGCAAAATAAGATATATTTCGATGGATGCATATAATGCATCCAATCAATTAGATAAAATAGAAACAGGAATTGATAATTCATTGATAATTATAGATGAGGCTCATAATTTTTTTAGAGCAGTTATTAATGGCTCCAAAGAATCTAATGCATATAAAATATATGAACAATTAATGAACGCCAAAAATATAAAATTATTGTTTTTAACAGGTACACCGGTATCCAAAAATCCTTTTGAATTAGTACCATGTATAAATCTATTAGCGGGAACTGATATACTCCCTATTTTATATGATAACTTTAATGTTCTGTATGTTGATTATAAATCGAGAGATATTAAAAATAAATCTTATTTAGCAAATAGAATTTTAGGCTTAGTATCATATATGTCATTATCTGATAGTACAAAAGACATGTTTCCAACTGAGTTACCTACTATTATTAGTAAAGTAGAAATGAGTAAAATGCAGTATAGAAAATATTTACAAGCTAGAGAAAAAGAAGAAATAGATAAAAAAAGTAATATGTATGTTAAAAAAGAAAAAATTAATACAATGTCGCTACCAAAACAAGTATCAATGAGTTCATATTATATTAGATCAAGATCAATGTCAAACTATGTAGAACCATTAGTTAAAACTGATCCTATAACAGAAGACAATAGTCCAAAATTAGCATTAATATCAAAAAGAGTGTTCGAATTAAATGGACTCTCTATAGTATATAGTCAATTTGTAAATGAACATGGCTTAAAACAATTAACATTCTTTTTAGAAAAAAATGGTTTTTCAGAATTTAAAGAAAATAGTGGTAATGAAGAAAGATTAAGATATGCATTATACACTGGAGACGTACCAATTAAATTACGAGAAAAAATAATTAGTATATTTAATTCAGATTCTAATAAATATGGTGCATTTATTAAAGTATTACTTATTTCTAAGACTGGAGCAGAAGGTCTAGATCTTAAAAATGTAAGAGAAACTCATCAAATGGAGCCATATTGGGACTTAGCTAGAGACAAACAGTTAAAATCTAGAGCAATTAGATATGGATCACATTTGGCATTACCAGAATCAGAACGAACTGTGCAGCCGTATCTTTATATATCTGTAGCCAACGATATTATGTGGTCATCATTAAAAGAAAGAGAAGAAAAAACAATAGACGAACTATTTCATGAAAGAGCAGTAGAACAAGATATCATAAATACAAAATTCAATGATCTCCTTAAAGAAGTATCTATTGAATGTTCCTACTTTCATACTGTTAACAATTGTTATACGTGTAATCCATCCAATGAGCAATTATTTACTAATGATCCATTTATAGATGTTAATATGACAAATCCATGTATTACATATGAAGAATCAGAAAAAGATGCTATACGCATTGAAATTGAAAATCAAGTTTATTATTACACTGAAAATCCCTTTCATGTATATAAATATGATACTTTATTAGATGGGTACATTGAACTAATTGATGATCCAGTTATTGAAATAATTTTAAATAAAATAAAAAAATAATATAATAAGAATTATGAAATTGGTTGTAATTTATAATTATTTTGAAGAGGGTAGAGAATCAGTAACACATCTTAATTATTTATTTTTTATGAAAAATGGATATTATGAAGATAATAATATCCATTATATTTTTGTAATAAATGGAAAATGTACAATTGAATTAATTAAAAAACCAAATATTATTATATTTCAAAGATCTAATAGTGGTTTTGATTTTGGAGCATATGGATATGCACTTAGGTCAATAAATTTAATATATGAGTATTATTTCTTTTTAAATAGTTCAGCTAGAGGGCCATTTATTATACATTATAGTAAAATAAGATGGTATGAACCATTTATTGAATTAATGAAAAATAATATAAAATTAGTTGGGCCGTCTATTAATACATATATTAATAGACCACATGTTCAAACATATGCATTTATGTTAGATTTCGAATCTGTAATATATTTATTAGATAAAATATTTAATGTTGAATATAATAATTTAATTGATGTAGTAAATAATCAGGAAGTTAACATGAGTACCATTATTTTGTCTAATAATTGGAATATAAACTGTTTAATACCGGAATTAAGTAATATTAATTGGGTTAATAACTTATATCCAAAACATAAATATATTAACAAAAAATACGATGGAGACATGTTATATTCAGGAAAATTATGTAATGGAAGAGATTTGCATCCTTATGAACTTATTTTTGTTAAGATTAATAGGAATTTATCTGTATCAGAGATAAATTCATTAACAGAATATTTAATGAATAATTAATCTAAAAATGTATACAAATCTACATTTACTTCTATTTTTTTAAGAAATGATCTAGAACAAATAATATTATTGTAAAGAATAATACCTGGTCCAAATCTTTTAAAATTATTTACTGTTTTTTGAATATCATGTAGATGTAAACTACTATCAAATAATATATAAGGTTTAAATACAATCCATCTAAATCTTTTTTTATTATAATTACATTCTGTATTAAATAATATATCTGGATGTTTTCCTTGTTCAGATAAGTCATATTTAGTCACATACATGCATTTTAATTTATTTATTTTAGATTGCATATTAGGAATTTTTAATGTATACCAAAATGATGGATCATGTTTCATAATATCTGACATTTGAAGTCGTATATTTTTAGGGAGAGACTGTTTTTTTAACTTTTTTTCAATATTATGAGATTCATATTTATTTTCTATTAAAATTTGTCTTAATATAGACATTGGAGGAAGATCATATTTTTTAGCTATATCTAATATTTTCATTTTATTGTTATATTCTGAAAAAATAATATCACCTATTCTATGAGCATAAGTTCCTCTAGTTTTAGACAATAAATAAACAAAAGTATTATACATAGAAATAATATCAGAGTGTTCCATTGTTATATTATAACTACTAGTTATTTCATTAATATCTGATACTAATTTATTATATTCTTCATTAGATAATTTAGTATATTTGCTATGTTTTTTTAAATATTTATTAATATCTTTTAATATCTTACTTGATAACATATTATTATCTTTATATGATTATAATTAAAATAAATTCTATGTTTCATTACGAACAGAAGTTCTAATCGATTTAATTTTTACTGGAATTCTAATTCTTCTTTTAGCTATTTGTACATTTACTTTACTGGGAAATGATACAGCTATATTAGGATCAAGCGGTTCCAAAATTCTAACAGCTGGATCTAAACCAAATGAATAAGGACTTGCGGTTAATGGTCTAGCTGGATCTAATGGAATAAATGGTGATCCTGGATCAGGAATGTTAACCGCATGCCCATTGTTTCTTAATATATATTTTAATAAATATGGTGGAAAATTTGTATTTTGGGATCCATCTGCTAACAATGGTATAAAATCTTTAATATAGATTCTATCTCCAGCACATAATTTATGATCAAATGGCGTATTAATGATTATAAAATATTTTTCTGACCACCCGAATCCTAAATTAATTTCTACATCATAAAATACATCTGGTTCAAAGCTGATAGGATAGTCAGGATTTCTAAATATTAAAGTTATTGATTTTAAATTATCAATAGGTTTATTAAATACATATTCATCCCATTTAGCTCCGTTAATAGGTTTAACTTGTATAAAATTTGGATTTCCATTAATTCTATTATTATGCATAGCAAGAAATTCAAAATTAAATCTATTATTATTACAATCAGAATATGATTGAAGACCAGCTTCTTTAATTTGAATAGAAACTCTGTTGGCAAATGGAATTTGAGAATATGGATTATTAGGCCAAGGAAATCTATATGTTTCCGTATCAAATAGAATAGAATAAGTATATTGACCATAATTTCCATCCTGTCTGATCATAGTAGGAGGAGCTTGAGGCACTGGAGTTGTATTATTTTTATATAACATAACCGATCCAAAATTTTCTACACTAGAGTCCCAATAAACTGAATCTTCAATAATTGGAATATAAAATGTACCAATTTGTATAGAAGTTATATTACTAATAACATCATGAACACCAATTGATTCATTAGTTGTTACTCCCTGAGAATTAAATATCCATTCAAATTCTCCATTTCTAGTATCGGATGTCCTGAGTTTTACAGTTGAATCTAAAATGACATATTGTTCTAAGTTTTCAGATACTTTAGGAAAAATACTTTTAACTACCTTTTCTACTGAACGATTTTCATGATTGATAATATCTTGTCTAGTTGCAGGTTGAACTTTTATAACATTATGATCTCTATAATCATATATATCTTCTTTTAATAATTCTCTCATATCAAATACATCTTTTCGATCTTTAATATAGAAATCTCCCATGTTTTAATTATTATATAATATTAAATTTACATTACTCTAAAATAATTGATTTATTCTTATCTATTTTATATAATATTTGATTAGATGCAGATAGTTAGTAAGCAAAATGATAGAAAACAACGAAACAATGAAATGTATAGTATCCATAGATATCAAAATTGGAACGGTATTCGTAATAGATCTGGTAATAATGTGGAAGGAAGAAATTGGATGACATATATATGCTTAAAGCGATTAAACAAAGATATTCCAGATGATATATTTGTTTCAATAAATGAGTATCTTAATTGGATACCTGCTGGATGTTGGAGATTGTTATCCGATATTTATATAAAAGGTTGCATTGAATGTGGTAGTTTATTTAAGCAATATAATATAATAAATGCTAATGTTTGTTCATGGAGATGTTATGAATCTATATGTCGTAAAAATATACTAAAAGATTATAATATATTTGTTAATGCAATATCAGATATAATTACAACAGATTTTCAATTAATACAAAATTACGATAGTATAGAATTTATGTTACGTGATTTAAATTATAGACGTTATCACATTAATTTAAAGCATAAAAATAACAAAATAGATTATAATAGTTTTAACAGATGTGATAATATATCGGATTATGTATAATTAGAAATGCTATAATTAAATAGTATTATATATTAATTATGTATTACAGTCAAGATAATCAAGATTTATTTTTAGATACTAATGTTTTTAAGGGATATAAATTTGGAATTTTTGTAGATGTCGGAGCATATGATGGAAAAAAATATAGTAATACATTATTTTTTGAAGAAAGTAGAAAATGGAATGGTATCAATATTGAAGCAAATAAAACAATATATGATTTATTGATTATAAATAGACCAAATTGCATAAATATTAATTATGCTATACATGATCAAGAAGGCACATACGATTTTATTTTAAATACAGGATATACAGAAATGATTTCTGGATTAAAATCAGAATACGACGCTAGGCATTTTGATAGACTTAATAAAGAATTAGAAATAGCTGGAGGAACTACTAATATATTAAAAGTAGAAACAAAGAGATTAGATACCTTATTTGAAGAAAATAATATTAAATATATCAATTATTTATCTATAGACGTGGAAGGAGCAGAATTAAGTGTAATTAAATCAATTAATTTTGATAAAGTTTTTATTGATGTCATAGGATTTGAAAATAATTATAAAGATATTAGTAAGAATATTATTGAATATCTTAAAGAGAAAAAATATATATTAATTCCTACCAATAATGATTATGCAGTAGATATATTTATGATAAATGTAGATTCTAAATTTTTTAGAAATGTATTTTAATAATCATTATTTCCCCACCATTCTTTTCCTTCTATTTCAGTAACTTCTTCTAAAACATATTTACTTAAATTATTATATGCATTTTGCATTCCAAGTATAACTCTTGTAGGTTCATTCCGATGAATACTATTATAAGCTATATATTCATCTCCATCAATCATAGAATCAGTTAGGCAATCATTACCAATATCTTCTCTAGTAATAAAATTTTCTTTTTTATCTTCTGTATTTACTTCTGTATTTACTTCTGTATTTACTTCTGTATTTACTTCTGTATTTACTTCTGTATTTACTTCTGTATTTACTT